>Ga0268276_1003537_pt1 | contig 11976 bp, 6 predicted proteins | sample saktaG_4_FD_190145 | JGI IMG/M metagenome (GOLD analysis project Ga0268276, IMG submission 190145) | Saline water microbial communities from Sakinaw Lake, British Columbia, Canada - sak_2010_1_5_45m | ecosystem: Environmental > Aquatic > Non-marine Saline and Alkaline > Saline ...
CGCTCCGGCGGGTAAGGGATCTTTTTCTCGATGGCGTGGAGGAGGACGAGGCGTTCCGGGCTCGTCAGGTACTTGACCGGGTTGGCCCAGACGACAGGCAGACCCGCGAGGGAATCGGGGACAAGGGAATCGGGGACATGTTCCAATTTCGAAGAAATTGGTACGTGTCCCCCAGATTCCCGTACGTGTCTCCTAGATTCCAGCAGCCGATTGAAGTTCGCGAAATCGACCCCGATATAGAGGTCGCCCGGCTCGACTTTTTCCCGGAGGTCGGCAAGCATCGCGACCTCGCTCGCCAAGTCACACGACGGGGACACGTACCGGAGGTACATGTCCCCTTTCTTGTCGCCCCGGGCGCTGCTTGCTGACGGGGACATGTACTCTTTGTGCGTGTCCCCGTTCTTGCCGTCCCCTGAGGGACTGTCCCCGAAGCGGGACTGTCCCTCAGGAACGTAGATCACGACGAGGCCGGACGCGTCCCGGATCTCCTTCCGGTTGAAGATCTCCATCAGGTTCGAGTAGCCCTCGCGCGTCTTGACCAGGAAGACGAACCGCCGGCCGCCTATTTCGAGCTCACACCCGAAGAGCGGCCTGACGCCTCCGCCAGCGGCCACCCGCTTCCACTTGCCCCAGCCGTAGATGTTGCCCACATCCGCCAGGGCCGCGGCCGGGAGCCGCCGCCGCCCGGCCCACTCCGCCGCCTCCTCGAGCGTGACGCTCCCCTTCCCCCGGCTGTAGACGGAATGGAGGCGGAGCGGGACGAACATGCTTTCACTTCGTCAGGGACGCCGTCTTCAGGACGTAGCCCCGCTGCGGCTCGAAGGCGTAGACGGCGTCGAGCATCTTCTCCCGGGCCGTCAGCACCGAGCCGAAGCCGTACTTGTCGCGGACCTGATCGAGGGCCCGGCCCAGCCTCTCCGGCCGCTCCGAGTAGGGCTCGAAGAGCGACAGGGGCCGGACGCGCACCAGGTCCGACGCCTTGACCCCGACGAGGCGCAGGGCCAGCCGCGAGCCGGAGAAAAGCCCGAGGAAGAGCTCCTCGGCGATCTTGTAGATCTGGCCCATATCCTGGAGCGGCGACAGAACGAAGCGGCACTTGATCTCGGTCTTGAAGTCGGCGTAGCGGGCCTTGACCTCGATGACGTGGGCATAGAGGCGGTCCTCGCGCAGGGCCAGGGTCAGCCGGTCGCAGAGGTAGGCCAGGTGGGCCAGGAGCAGGCGCTTGTCCCACAAGTCCTCGAGGAAGGTCGTCTCGCGCGACACGGACTTGGGCAGGGTTCGCGTGACGAGCGGCCGGCTGTCGATGCCGCGCGATTGGAGATAGATGTCGTCCCCGCCCGCGCCGAAGAGCGTGTGGAGGGTCGTTCGCGGCAGCTCCCACAGTTCGCCGATCTTGTGGATGTTCATCAGCCGCAGGACGACCTGGGCCTTGGGGCCGATGCCGGGCAGGGCCTCGATGCCGAGGTCGCGGAGGTAGGCCTCTTCCTCGCCCTCGCGGATCTCGAAAAAGCCGGCCGGCTTGGCCCGGCGGGTGGCCAGCTTGGCCAAGATCTTGTTCGGGGCGGCCCCGGCCGAGACCGTGACCCCGATCTCGGCCTCGACTCGCCGCTTGATGTCGCGGGCCGCCGCCGGGAACGAGGGATAGATGTGCCCGCAGCGGGTGAGTTCGAGGTAGGCCTCGTCGAGGGAGGCATCCTCGACGTCGGGGGTGGCGGCGTGGAGGACGCGGAAGAAGCGCTCCGAGAAGGCCTGGTAGACGTGGTAGTTGCCGCGAACGAAGACGCCCTCGGGGCAGAGCTGGTAGCACTTGCGCAAGGGCATGCCGGAGTGGACGCCGAACTTGCGGGCCTCGTAGGAGCAGGTCGAGGCCACGCCGCGCTCGTGGGGCAGGCCGCCGACGATGACCGGTTTGCCTTGGAGCGACGGGTCGAGGAGGACCTCGACGGCGGCGAAGAAGGCGTCGATATCGACGTGAACGATGTAGCGCCGCCCGTTTTTCGACAAAGACACCTCTCCTCCTTTTTTCGTTCGATTTAACTTTTTACTCTCCCCCTGCCCTAAGGGGAGATCCCTCGGGAATCGCCCCGTTCAGTACTTTCTCATGACGCCGATGACCCGGCCCAGGATCCTCGCGGACGGGGCCTCGATCGGCTGAAAGGCCGGGTTCTCCGGGATGAGGAAAACCTGGCCGTTGGTCCGCCTCAGCCGCTTCAGGGTGACCGATCCGTCCTCGAGCAGGGCCACGACCATCTCGCCCGAGTTGGCCAGGTTGGTCCGCTCGAGCAGGACGTGGTCGCCGTCGTCGATGTAGGCGTCGATCATGCTCTTGCCGTCGACCCGGATGCAGAAGACGTTGCCCCGGCGGCGGCCGACCATCCAGCCCGGGACGTCCATGGCCTCGCCCGAGACGTCGAAAGACTCGCGCGGCCCGCCCGCCGGAACGAGGCCGGCCATCGGCACCCGGACCTGGCCTTCGAGGAGGGCCGGCAGTCCGGCCACCCGGATCTCGGCGCCCTCGCGGGTGATGTACCCTTTCCGCTCCAGGCTCTGGAGGTGCTTGAGGACGGCCGAGGGGCTGGGGATCCCGAGGGCCGAGCCCAGCTGGCGGATGGTCGGCGAGTAGCCGTGCCCCAGGATGAAGTCCTCGACGGCCTTGAGGACCTTGGCCTGCCTGAGGGTCAGTTCGCGTCTCAATATGTTTACCATTTTGTTCACCCTTTATAAGATAATGCGGCAAAGGGCGTTTGTCAAGGGGGAATTCAGGGAATTTCGGCGAGCCCGGATAATCCGCGATATTGGGTTGTTCTTGTTCCTAAGCCTTCTTACGGCCTTTCTGATCCCTTCGCCCAGAATCAGGCGGGAGCGCTTTTCGTTTCTTTGCTTTGCCCTCTATCATCCTGGCCGTCTCATCAAATCCATCATCCGCAATCGCCTCCCGCCGGGCTTCATCATCAAGTCGCAGTTTGTTGAATTTCTCATATTCGTCGAGCGCGAGCGCCTGGGCTACTTCCATCGAGACTTTTCCCGAATGCTCAAGGATTTCGCGCTCATTGAACTTTAAAAAGGCATCGAGTCGGGCTCGCCAATCGCGCATGTGCAGGGGCCGTCGGCGACGGGCTTGGTCCTCGGCGTGGTCGAGATACATGACGACGATTCGGTTGAGCTCGGAAATCTCATCGGCCGTGAGGTAGTTCTTCGCCACCGCCACGTCGGTTCTGCGCACTTTGCCGCCCTTCCAGCTTGTCAAGCCCATGTTCGGTTTCTCAGCGTTAGCCCGTTCTGAGATGAGTTCGGCCGCGGTTTTCCCCGCGATTGCCCAGTGGAGCTTGTTCTGGACGATGCTGAAAAATTCCAGTGTCTGCTCGGCTTTAGGATCATAGTCGATTGAGAGGGTATAAAGGTCGCGGATTTTCTGATAAAACCGCTTCTCTGAAGCGCGAATATCTCGTATTCGCTCCAGAAGCTCATCGAAGTAGTCGGCCCCGAGCGTTCGGCCGTCCTTGAGCCGCTCGTCGTCCATGGTGAAGCCTTTGACGAGATACTCGCGTAGCCTCTCGGTGGCCCAGCGGCGGAACTGGACGCCCCGGTGAGACCTTACTCGGTAGCCAACAGCTAGGATCATATCGAGGTTGTAGAACTTGACAGGACGGGTGACTTGACGCGGGCCTTCCGATCGAACTATTAAGTATTCCTTAATAGTTGCGTCCGCGAGTAACTCTTGTTCTTCCAGTATGTTTCGAATATGAATGTTAATATTGGGGACCGAGGTCTGAAAAAGTTCTGCCATCATCACCTGCGTCAGCCAGACGGATTCATCCTCCAGGCGAACTTCGATGCGAGTGCGACCATCCTCGGTCTGATAGAGGATAATTTCGGATCTTTTCTCAGGTAGCTTAGCAGGTTGACCGCTCACCTCTCGGACTCCTTTTCTTCCCCTTGCTTTGTCCTGTATAAGGTCCGGGGCGATGGCGAATTCGAGTTTCCTCTCCGGAAAATAGAAGTACCATGGGAGGACTCTGTATAATAACCAAGTGTGCTCAATTTTCTAGTCTCCCCTTTGAGGGAGAACGCACCTTTTCACAATATCCCCAAGGGTAATGATCTCTCGTGCCTTCACATAGAACCCTAGGCTCATGGGTAATCTCATCTGAGCAGTGGGAATCGTCCGCATCGGGATGTTTGTAGCAATGATTTCGCCTTCGATTGTGAATTCTGGGCCACCGTATAGAACACCAAGTAGAATAATTCTGGCCCCACCGATAATCATCCCCGTCTTAGTTTGATAATTTCCTTCGTTTAAAACTAGGATCGGTGAGCCGGAGCATCCCGGATAGCAGGCTGCGTCAATTACGCCTTCTGCCCTGCCACAGAAATCTAATGCGGGGTGAACGGCCGTGATTCCGCGACGAACGATAGGCATATTATTAGCTTGGTCCCATAAGCCAATGGGATAGCCAGCCATTACGATCTCTTCTATTGCCCCCAGTTCTTCAAGCTTTTGGCTAGTAGGGAGAATGCTTTCATCTAACGCTACATAATATATTTCCGACTTTGCTCTTTCTTTTGCCTCAATCAATAGAAGGTTGATCGGCATCGCGCATATATCGACTTGAGGGTGCATAATACATTGAGTTGAGAAATTGCTGACAGATACAGTGAAGAACTCACCAGATGGCTGCGAAATGTTATTGACCATTATGGCTTTATGAAGCTGGAAACTCGCCGCTCTTGCATTTGCCGCAACATGACGGTTAGTTATTATGACCGGCACAGACTTATCATCGCCGGCAGAATACCTGAAAAAGAAACCTGTCCCGATTCCCTCGTTCCCATCAGCAAGTGCGACCTTGATACGCACCGTGCTAAACAGCAGCCTTTCGCTGGGCAGCTGCGGAATTATCATTCCCCCCTCTCCTCTCCTGCTTCTTGCCCCATGCGATATTTGATGTCGTAGTTGATTATGAAATCCAGTTCCTCCTCCGTGAAGCCATAATGCTGAGCTAGGACACGATCAATCTTGTCGATAATAAGCTTTGCCTTTTTGGGGAGAATACACTGGATTGTTAGCGTGTCGTGTTTGTAGCGCATCACTCGTGTCTCTGCGTTTCTCCTTAACTTCTCAGATAGTTCTTGCGATAACGCATTGAGCTCTGAAATGCGAGATGCTTCTATGGGGTCGAAGGGGAAAATATCTACTTCTCTTCGGTTCAAGTGGCTACCGTCAGTAACTACGTCAACAAACCACCGAAAGAGGGTGCTATTGAAACAACAAAAAACGCTCCCTGCTTCTTCGCTTGTGCGAAATCCCAATGTCTTAAACTCTGAAGGTGGCCGGAGCTTCCCCATCCCATCTCTTACTTCGGGTACAAAATCAAGAATTTGAAGGAAGGCATTTATCTTTCTTGAGTAGTAGGTTATCGCCTTTGGTTTTTGTGTATAAAAGGAAAGTAGCGGTTTTGCCTCATGATATATTTTTTCCCATATTTTTGCTTCACTTGATTTTCCGATTTTGGGGAAGCAACTTAGAAGTCCGCCCGGTGGGGTCGCCACGTATTGAAGTAATGTGAATAAAGTTCTTCTCTCCTCAGCACTCCATCGGCAGAGTCGAGTTGAGAAAAGACTCGGATCTCCCTTTTTCTCAGAAAGTAGCAGAATCGAAAGCGTGTTCTTGTCAAGTCCATCGAAGAGATGTGCGGGCCGATCATCGAAGGAACTGTAGTAAAGGCATCGCGTAATTAAAAGTTGTTGGAGTTTAGCATATCCTTCTGTAGCTACTGCCGAAACGGGCACGATATAGCCTTGCGTTCCCCGATGCTGACCGAGAATAAGACAACGCTCGAGGATCAACGGATAGAGGTTGCGCATCACGATAGTCGAAAATCCCCGTACCGTGTAGTCTTTCATATCCTTCATGTCGACATACGGTGGATTACCGATGATTACGTCAAAACCGCCCGCCTTGAGAATTCCATAGAATTCCGCGAACCAGTGAAAGGGCTGGTGGGATTTCCGCCACTTTTCGTAGGCGTCCTCGATTTTCTTCTTATTCGGGATACTGCCTTCGTTAATGCCATATTCGCTCGCGAGGAACCGGTCGAGTTCGTCAGTTAATTTTTTGAGCCGGGAGCGAAGGTTTTCCTTGGCTTCAGAGAAATCCTTGGGCGACATCCCCTGCTGGGTCTGCATCTCGCGGAACTTTCTGAAGGCCCGGTCGGCTATATCCACTTCCTCTTCGAGGCGTTTTATTTGTTCTTCGGTTTCTCCAAAGACTATCTTTCCTTGTCCATACGACTCTTTTTCCGCGGCGGATCTCACTTCCTCAAGCTTGGTAAATCCAACAAGGGTATTCCCGGCCCGGATATTGAAGTCGATGTCCGGCAGAGGCTCGATGTCTTTGGCATGTTCGATCTGGGCAACAAGTTTCAGGAAAAGCCGGAGTTTGCAGATCTCGACGGCCTCCTCCATGATGTCTACGCCGTAAAGGTTGTTGATGATGATGGATTTCAGGACAAAGTATCGGTGGTTGGGGTGTTCCTCCATCCGCTTCAGCGTATCGGTGAAGAGTCTGTAATAGTTGGGGTGGTTTTTCTTCCCGGCTTCCCCCCATTCATCGAGGAAAAACTGCATCCGTTCGAGGCAAGCCTCATAGAGCGGGTCAAGAATATTGAGAGCCGCGAAGAGGAACGCGCCGGAGCCGCAGGTTGGGTCGAGAACCGTGACTGTCTCGACGGCCTTCCAGAAGGCGACGAGAAGCTCCGGCCCCTCGGCATTCTCGACCACATCCTGCGCGAACTGACGGATATCAAGATTGTAGGTGATAAGGTCGTTGATGGAACTGATTTCGCCCGCCGCAAGCTTGCCGTGAACCTCTTCATAACGATTGCGCCGAGCGACCACTTCGCGCCAGTTCTCAGTCGGCAGGGCATAATCCGGCGGCGCGGGCTTATTCCAAGTTTTGCGACGCTCGAGAATGTTGGGTTTGGCCGGATCGACGCCTTCTTCAATCGCCGGCGGCAGAGGCAACGGCCCGGGCAACAGTCCTCCCTCGTGCTTATCAACATTCTTGGGGCGATAGGCCCATGTAACTCCATGCCGCACGGCCTTGTAGATATATCGGTCAGGGTCCTCCTGAAGGAGCCGCCAAAGCGATCTGTTTCCTTCGAAGGCAATCTTGCACTTTTCCCGCGCAGCGTCGAAGAGGAATGGAACGACCGTGTTCTTGCTGATATATTCTGTGATGTCTTCTTTTGTATAGTACGCACCCATCTGCTTCTGGTTGATATACTTCTCGAAGATGTAACCGAGGACATCGGGATTGATCTCGTCGTCTTTCTTTAGGGGACGCTCATCGAGGTGCCAATGGTAAGCGTCAAAAAACTCGAATAGCTTATCAAATGCCTTGTCGGGAATGGCAATAGTCTTGTCGTATAACTGCTCGATCTGATGCGGCATGAAAATGCCGCCGTTGAGATACGGCACTTCATCGAGAAGCCTCCTGGCTTTTTCGGAGCGCTCATCTTTTTTCTTGGCAAAGCCTTCGAAGAAAAGCGGGCAGAGCAGGTCACGATAGTAACGATCCTTGCCAAGTTCGGTCCGGCATAGGGTGAGCTTGTTTTTGAGGTAGTCCGTATCCCCGCCGCCCAGAAAGCCCTTCTTTTGGATGAAGTAGACGAACATCAAGCGGTTTAGCATGACCGAAATGTACCAGCGTTCCATTTCCTTGTCTGGAATGCCGTCCAGGAAACTGAGGAACGATGTGTGCTCGGTCTCAAATCGGTCATAAAACTTCTTGGTGACACGCTCAACGTCGAAGGCCTTTCGGGCTCGGCCGGTTACGTCGGGAAGCGTCAGGCCCTCTTCTTCTTCCAGGCTAACGGCTAAGGCCCGTATCTTCTGGATGAGCGAATCGCCGGGCTGGCCGACGCGATAAGGATGCTCTCTGCATGCGGCGGGCTTGCCCTGTTCGCGTCGAACCCACTGCCAGATTTGCGTATTCCGCTTCTTGTCGGTGAAAATGATAAGATGCTCGTGGGCGCTCTTGGCAACCTGACGCTCGATTTTTCGACGCGTCTGGTAGTCGGGGATACAGCCATCTGCTCCAGGATCGCAAACAAATGCCGCCATGCCGCATTTTTCGGCGATGGCCGATAGGATGAACGTACAGCCATCAACCGGGATTTCGAGCGTCGCTTTATAACGATTCCAGCCCAGCTTCTCGATAAAAAGCGTTTTAAAGTTATATGCAGTCAGGAAATTCCGGCCTTCCGCTATGCTGAGAACCATGGACTACTTCCCTTCCTTTTTGCCCGCTTCAGCTGAAGCATTGGAAGGCGGAGCCGAAAGTCCCAGCGAGCAGATGATGCGCGGCTCCCTGGATTCAACTTCCTCGTCTTTGACGCATAATGCATCAGCATCACGCAGGGCGATGACCTTTAGGGCAATATCCTCATTGGTCGCATGGGACCGGAACAGCCGGTTTAGTGAGTCCTTCGCCGCTTCGCGGAGAGGGTAGCGGTAGATTTCTTCGATAGCCCGGTGCAGCTCCTGACGGTCAAAAAGCGTGTTCTTGACTTCCTCGGCATATTGCTTAAGTCGCTCATAAGTGCGAAAGCGAGCCCCGGACGGCCGGCCGATCTGTCCGCCGACGGATCTCTCTTCTTTCAAGACTTGTTGCACGCCCTGGCGGACGAGGTCGTGGTGTGTCTCGAGCCGAGGCAGGGCGGGCGTTTCCGGAGAGCACTTGGCCGCGTCTAAAATTGTCTTCTGGGACTCGGTAACTACCCGGCTGTTCGTATCCATCCAAACCAGGGCATCATTGTCCTCGGCCGTGCGCAGGTAAACGACCACCCCACCAGGCGCGGCCGTTGTCGGGAGGTGCGACTTCGTGGAATAAACGACGGGCGGCAATTCGCAAACGACCTTCTCCAGTTTCGGGTCGGCGGTGACAGCGTTCTTCCAGATTTGATAGGCGTAGGACGCCAGGTCTACTTCCATATCGGCGTCGCCGTCGAGAATGCCCGCCTTCTCCGTGAAAAGGTCGCGGACGGCCTGGTCGTTTCGATCATCCTCAAAGAAGGCTTCGTCCGTGCCGACGACCTCGGCATTTTCCTGGAGACGCTGGCGGACGCGGGCGCGCAGACGGATAATGCGTTCGACACCATCGGCGGGGAGGAACGAATAGCAGAATAGCTTCTCGGCCCGCTGACCGATACGGTCCACACGACCGATCCGCTGAACCAACCGGATGATGGCCCATGGGATGTCGTAATTGACGACAACGGCGCAGTCCTGAAGGTTCTGGCCTTCGGAGAGGACATCTGTGGCAACAAGAATGCGGAGTTCATCTTCCGGCCTGATCGAGTCGCGTTTTTCGTTGCTCTCGGGGCTGAATCTCCAGGCAAGACTTGTCGGATCGGACGAATCGCCCGTTACCCCAGCAAGTTTATTGACTCCTCGTTCCTTCAGTTGTTTCTCTAAATAGCGCACCGTATCGGCGAACTGGGAGAAGACAATCACCTTTTCCCCGGGATGCTTCTTGCTGAGGAGGTTGTAGAGCGTGTCCAATTTGGCATCCCGGTCAGCATCCCATGGGCCGCATTTCTCGAGCAGCTTGATGAGCGATTCGGCATCTGCGCGGAGATTCGCCGCTAAGGCTTTATCAAAAAGACCCGAGCGGAGCCAGTCGAAGCGATTCCTCCCCTGCGAGGCGTACCGGCGATAAACTTCGGCGGCGTGCCGCCCATAATCCTCCGGGGTCCTCAATGAAAAGCTATCTTCGGCGCCACATGAGCCTTCATCATCGTTTTCAAAGAAATTCTCTAGGACATTGGAGTCTTCATCACAGATACGGGCATCCAGCAATCCTGAGTCCTGAGTTCCGATGGGCAATGGCTGTCCGGCCTCTATGGCGTGGATATAGACGAAGTTGCGCAGGACGTGCCGTTCGACGGACTGGATGAACGCCTGACCACTCGACTCCAGCCGCTTAAAGAGGTTCGTGCGGCAAAAGCCCATAAGGCGCTTCCCGGCACGGGAGAGATTCTGAAGGGCTTTCGCTTCTTCCCTCGTCGGCGGCGTATCGGGCGCGGGAGCAACATAGTTGCCCAACCCGTAGCGCGGCAGATGAAGGGCGTTGATAGTATTTACAACCTCGGGAGAGTAAAGCCGAGCATATTGGTCCTTTGCACTTTTTTCGTTGATCGCAAACTCGGCGGTCCTGGGAACGCGAGTGGGGAAATAGTAAGGGCGACCGTCTTCGAGCGACAGAAACTTACGGCCGTTGGTCGGATCCGTCTCGGCATAATTCTCCATGATGAAGCTACGCGTCCGCCGGACCAAGTAAAGGCGCATAAGCTCCCGCCAGTCATCAGCGTGGTCGCTCTTCTCAAAAGCCGCCAGCGAGCGCGGCGAGCATTGATGTCGGCGGATAAATTCGGTTTCGCCCAGATCGGCGAGGAGCGCCTCCGGGCGAATGGAAAGCTCCTGATCCTCCGGTAGGAAAAGCCGCAATTGATTGGAGAGGTCGAGATAGGTCTTGTTGTACGGCGTGGCGGATAGCAAGACGCACTTGCTATCGTTCTTCTTGATGTAATCACGGATGACGCTGTATCGTCTCCCCTCGCGGTTACGAAGGTTGTGGCTCTCGTCAATCACGATGAGGCGGTAACGGCGCGTTTCGGGCAGTTCCCGACCGACCATGCTCAGAGACATCACCTTCCCACGCAGATGGTAGCGTTCACGGTAATCGTTCCACATGGGAAGCAAATTTTTGGGGCAGATAATGAGCGTTTCAAGGTCGTAATCATCCTCGAAGATGCGCGCCAGCGCCGTGGCCATTAGTGTCTTTCCGAGGCCGACGACGTCCCCAATCAGCACGCCGCCGCGTTTATTGAGGTGATGGGCGGCGATCTTTACGGCCGCTTTCTGAAAGCTCAGCAGTTTTTCCTCGAGCTCGGGCGGCAAATGAAATTCCGAAATGCCCTCGCGAGCTTCGCGCGAGAGATGGTAGGCCATCTTAATGTAGATGTGATAGGGCGGGACAAGATCCTCTCGGGCCCAGCTTTGCTCGACGACCTTAACGAGATCCTCGGATATGTCGATACACCAGCAGTCGTTCCAGCGATCTTCAAACCACCGGGCCAGTTTGTTGCAGGCATCGTGGTCGAGCACGTCGATGTTCAACTCCCCTTGGTGGGAAAGCCCGGCTAGCGTCAAGTTACTGCTCCCAAGATAGCTGATAGTTGGGCTTATGGGGTCGGGACGGAATAATAGATAGAGCTTGGCGTGCAGCGGGTGTCGCAGGAACAGTTTAATGACTACCTTTTTGGCTTTGATCTGTGCGGCCAGCCGCCGGAGGCCGGCTTCATCCGCATTTGTAGGAGCACCAACGGTCAACTGCTCCTTAAATTTCTCGACGAGTTCCTTCTTGAGCCTGAGGGCTATTGCTTGGTCGATTTCACCGCTATCATTCGTCAACCCGAGCAGGGCGCTTATTTCCTCCTGGGAAATTCGTTGCATACCGACAAGCAGTCGGCAACAACGGCCTTCGCCCCCTGACCAATGCTCTATATAGGAGTCAAGCGCCTTCCAGCCGCGCAGATTGAAGTAGCCCACGCAGAAATCGGCGCGATCTGAAAGGGCCAGGGTTTCCTGTAGGGCGGGCAACAGATCGTTTTCTATATTGTCGAAAATACGCGGCATCCGCTTACTCCCTCAGCTGGTGACGGGCGTACAGATGGACAATTCCACCTTTCCGTTATGGGAAATCGTAATTCACACGGGGATGGTTAGTCAAGGAATAAGGTCGGATGCCTGCTTGCTTGATGGCGTATCTCAATCCTTCAAGGCCATCTTCAACCGTGTCAGCGGGCTCCAGAACTTGATTTTCTCGGGGTCGAAGCGGTCCGGCTTCCAGCGGCCCAGCCATGTCAGCCGGTCCTCTGAGTTATCCCTTTCCTTCACGGCCTTGACGCAGTC
>Ga0268276_1003538_pt1 | contig 11973 bp, 14 predicted proteins | sample saktaG_4_FD_190145 | JGI IMG/M metagenome (GOLD analysis project Ga0268276, IMG submission 190145) | Saline water microbial communities from Sakinaw Lake, British Columbia, Canada - sak_2010_1_5_45m | ecosystem: Environmental > Aquatic > Non-marine Saline and Alkaline > Saline ...
AGTCAGCATCTCTTCCGAAGCGTAAATTCTGGCCGGCACTCTCATGTCGGCCCTGAAACTTTTCGGAATTTCCCAGAGATAATCGGCTATCCGGATGAAATCTTTTTTAGAAACCATTATTTCGTTTTAATTTGGTTTTGCAATTTTCTGAATTCATCTCTGACGATTTCCCTGTCATCCCAGGGTATTTTCTTGCCGCGGGCTTCAACCAGCCAGGGTTCCGAACCTTTGCCGGTGATGACCACCGTATCTTCCTCCTTAGCCAAAGACAAGGCGATTTTTATCGCTTCCCTTCTGTCCAATATTTTTCTGGCTCCCTGACCTGCTCCGTCAGCCACCTCTTCGATGATTTTCATCGGATTTTCATCATAAGGATCCTCGTTGGTGACAATTACTTCCTGACAGTTCTCAGCCGCAATCCGGCCCAAAACCGGCCTTTTCCATTTGTCTCTTCCCCCGCCGCAAGCGCCTAAAACGCAAATCATTTTGCCGTTTTCAGGCTTCAAGGCCCGGTAAACTTTTTTCAAAGCGTTGGGAGTAAAAGCGTAATCAACGAAAACTTTGAAAGGTTTTTCAATGACCAGTTCCATTCTGCCGGCCACGCCGCCGACCTTTTCCACCGCTCTCCGACAAATTTTCAAATCGATTCCCTGAGACAGACCAGCGGCCACGGCCGCCAAAGCGTTGTAAATGTTGAAATCGCCGATTAAGCGCAGTTTCAAACGCAAATCTTTGTTGTTAACGTCTCCTTTTTCCCAGCCGTAAGTGTATTTTTTCTCAGCCGGAAATTGCAGGAAATATTCCGAATTTTCGTCGTCTATGTTTATAATATGGATATTTCTCGTTACTTGGAAAAGCTTTCCTTTGGCTTTTTTATAATTTTCGAAGCCACCGTGAGCTTCGATATGCTCGGGACTCAAATTAGTGAAGATTGCCGCCTCAAAGTGAATAAACCTGTGGCGGTGCTGTTTTATTCCCTCGGAGGTGACTTCCAAAACCGCGTATTGGCAATCGGCCGCCACTGCCTGTTTTAAAAATTTCTGAAGGCGAAAACGTCCCGGCATGGTCATCTTAAGGGCGTTTTCCCGCTCTTCTCCTTTGATTTTGAATTTGATCGAAGAAAGGCAAGCTGTTTTGAATCCGGCTTCTTCCAAGATTTCCGCCAATAGGCTGGCTACCGTGGTTTTGCCGTTGGTCCCGGTCACGCCGATCACTTTTATCCGTCGGGAAGGGAAACAATAAAAAACCGCTCCTGAAAAAGCCAAAAAATAATGGTACCAGCTCAGCAGAAAAGAAGGAATAAATTTTTTGATTGAATCTTTCATCCTGCTTTATTCTAACCCAAACCTTTAAGCTTGCCAATTTTCTTTTTTTTTGCTATTCTTAAACATTATGCCGATCATCAAAAGCGCTAAAAAAGCTCTTCGCCAGAGTGCTAAAAGAAGGACCCGCAATCTGCAGAAAAAAAGAAAACTGAAGAATCTCCTGAAAGAGATGAATCTTTTGGTTTCGGAAAAAAAGATCAAAGAAGCGAAGGAACTCCTGCCGAAAATTTATAAATTTTTGGATAAAGCGGCCAAAAGCGATTTAATCAAAAAAAAAGCGGCCAGCCGCAAAAAATCAAGAATAAGCAAACTTATAAACAAAAGCGGCAGTTAAGACAGACGGATTAAGTTTCCGCAATCAACAAATCCAAGGCCGTTTCCGGATTGACTTTTCCGGTTTTAATATCAAGATCTGCCTGAAAAATCTTCCGGTAGATTTTTTTTAATTCGGCCAGGGTGAATTTCTGGGCTTGGTAATAGCTTTTTTTAACGACGAAAGGATGCAATTTGACAGCTTTCAAAATGGCACCATAAGGCTGGCGTCTTTCCATCAGGTCTTTTACCACCAGAAGATTCCTGAATTGGAAATTTATCATTGAAAGGAGATAAAGTGGGCTGTCGCCTTTTTTCAAATGACGGTGAATCAACAATAAAGCCTGTTTTTTGTCTTTTTGGGCGATGGCGTCGATCGTTTTAAAAATAGCTGTTTCAATTTTAGGTTTGACCAGTAATTCCACGTCTTCAAGATTGACTTTTCTTTCCTTTTTTCTAAAAGAAACGAGCTTGTTGATTTCATTGGACAGCCGCCAAAGGTCGCTACCGACAGAATCAACTAATTTAGTCATAGCTTCGGGACTGATTTCCGCCTTAAATCCGGCCAGTTCTTGCCTGATCCATTTTTTCAGATTTTCGCCCTGCAAAAACTGGAAGTTCTGAACCTTCGCTTTGTTTTTCAAAAAAGCAAAAAACTTATCCTTGGCCGGAATTTCATCTTCTTCGTAGAATAAAACGGTATCTTTCAAGCTTTCAAAAAATTCTGAGTTTTTCAAAAATTTTTCCTTGAAATCTTGGTTGGCGGAAACGTTCGATATAACCAGCAGTTTCTTTTCGTCGAATATCGAAGTTTGCCTGATTGCTTCTTTCAAAGAGGCCAATTTCAGATCTCCGCCCTCGAAAAAAACCAAACTTAAGCCGATACGATGGACTTTTTTATACTCTTCGATTATTTCGCTCAATTTCCGTTTTGACCTGTAAGTATCCGGGCCGTAAAGAAAGATTAACATAATTTTAAGATTGCCTTTGCTGGCATTTTGGACAATAATGGGCGCTTCTTCCTGATATTTTAATTCTTTTTATAATCGTTCCGCAATTAGGACATTTTCCCCCTTGCTTTTGATAAACCTTATGTTGTTTAATATAGCTTCCCTTTTGTCCGCAAGCGTCAAGATAATTTTCGACCGAGGAACCACGCCGCCTTATGGCTTCTTTTAAAATCTTTTTGATATTTTGGTGGATGCTTTTGATTTCCCGTTCCTTTAAGCTTCCGGCGCAGAGCAGCGGATGCACTTTTGAAGCGAACAAAATTTCATCCGAATAAATATTGCCGAGCCCGGCGATAAATTTCTGATCCATCAGTAAGGGTTTTATTTTCGACCCGGAACGGCCGGACAAAAGGGTTTTGAACGTCTTCAGATCAATCGCCAAGGCCTCCGGTCCGAATTCCTTTTCGATTTTTTCCGTTCCCTTCACTTTTTTCCACCAACCGAATTTGCGGACGTCGTTGAAAATCAGCCGCGAACCGTCGTCAAAAATAAAAACCTTGCGAGTGTGTTTCGAAGGTTTTCCGTTGAAAATCAGCTGGCCGGTCAATTTTAGGTGGAAAATCAAGCTTGAACCGTCATCAAAATCGATTATTAAAATTTTCGCCCTTCTCCGCAAATCGACGATTTTCCATCCGCCTATTTTTTTCCCGACGATTTTTTCAAATAATTGCCGCCGAATCGTTTCCACTTCAGGAAGCTCGGGCATATCTTATTTACTGAAAGCGGCATTCACTTTTTCGATTATTTCTCCGGGCGTGAAATGGGCTTTTATCAGGTAATCAACCGCGCCAAGTTTCAGTCCTTTTTCCACATCTTCCCTCTGTCCGAGGTTGGAGAGAATAATGACCGGGATGGTCGCCAAACTCGGATCTGTTTTTATCTGAGATAAAACTTCAAAACCGTCGATACCGGGCAAGATTAAGTCAAGCAGGATCAGATCCGGCTTGTCTTCCCTGGTTTTTTTGATCCCGTCTTCCCCGTCGATGGCTTCATTGACAGTATGCCCTTCTTTAAGCAGTTTTTTGGATATCAGTTCCCTGAGAAATTTGTCGTCTTCTATTATTAAAATCTTTTTCATAATATGATTAACCGATTTGTTTTTTTACTTTATCGATTACTTCCTGAGGGTCGAATTCTGTTTTAATCAGCCAATCTTTGGCTCCCAATTCTTTGGCTTTGTCGATTTCCACCGGTTGACCGGAGTTGGAAACGATGATTATCGGGATCTCTTTCAGTTTTTCGTCTTGCCGCATTTCATCCATCACTTCAAACCCTCCTATCTTGGGCATAATGATGTCCAAAAGCACGAGATCAGGCATTATTTTTCTCATTAAATCCAATCCTTCCCGACCGTCCCGGGCAATCGAAACGTCATAGCCGTTCTGGCTCAGCTTTTTTTGGAGAAGATTAATCATAATCTCTTCGTCTTCTATTATGATAATTTTTTTAGGCATATTTTTGATGATTGAAATTATTTTTAATTAGATTATCCTTAGCCAGTTCCTTCGGACTTTCCAGTTTTTCGAAAAACCCGTTCGACGCTTCTCCTGGAAATACTGGCCTATTACATTATTTATTATAGCAAATTTAATCCGACAAGTGGAGGTCAAGGCGATTCCCTAGTCAGTATATCAAAAAATAAAAAGAAAAGAAAATGAAACCTTCTTAAAATTCTTTCAGCAGTTTCTTGTTTTCTTCTCCGGTGGGCAGAACAATGTAAAAAACAGTGCCCTTTCCCTCTTCTGACTCGAACCAAATTTTTCCGTTATGGGCTTCGACTATGTTTTTGCTGATAAAAAGGCCCAAACCGGAACCCTCGGTTTCCATTCTGACCACGTTGGCTCCCCGGAAGAATTTGCTGAAAACCCTGAAACGCTGGTTTTGAGGAATTCCCACACCCGAATCTCTTATGGAAAATTTTATTTCTTCCTTGTTTTTATCGTATTCCAGTAAAACCGTTATCTTGCCGCCGAGAAAAGTGTACTTAATGGCGTTGTCGAGAAGATTCTGGATAACCAATCTCATCTTTTCGACGTCCAAAGCTATCTTCGGCAATCCGGCCTGCGGTTTTTTATAATCCAAAGATATTTTTTTCCTGGCGATCTCTTCCTGGTAGGAATCGAGCACGAAATGAACCACGTTTTCAAGATCGGAAAGGACCGGCTTGTAAAGATATCTGCCTTCTTCTATTTTGGTGATATCCAAAAGCTCGTTGATCAGGCTAATCATTCTTTCGTTGGCCTGATAGCTTTTCCCGAGGAATTCCGTCTGTTCTTTGGTAATTTTTCCCAAATCGCCGTCTAAAAACATGCCGAGAGTCCATTTGATGGCTGAAAGCGGCGTTCTTAGTTGGTGGGCGGCCAGAGAGACGAATTCGGTTTTTATCCTTTCAACCATTTTCTCTCTGGTGATATCGTGTAAAACAACCAAATTTCCCAATTCTTCCTGACCGCTTAAGATGGGTACGGTAGACACCTCCAAGACCAAATTTTCTCCAATCAACGCCTCTTTCCTAAAAACGTCTTTGATTTCTCCTCCCAATAAATCTATTAAAGGCTTAATACCCGGTTTTTTCGCCAGTTCCGAAATCAGTTTCCCTTCAATTTCTTTGTCTTCGACTTTCAAAAAATCTTCCGCCTGAGGATTGGACAATAAGAGCCTGTTTTGTTTATCAAAAACCAAAAGCCCGTCGGTAAAATTATTGATAACCGTCAAAGTTTTATCCCTTTCTTGTTCCGCTTTTTTTCTCGCTTCTTCAACATCTTCCAAGATGTTTATCAAGGATTTTCTCGAGCCCTCCAGTTCTTTCGTTCTTATTTTGACTTCTTCTTCAAGTTTTTCCTGGAATTTTTTTATTTCGGTGATATCAGTTAAACTGACGAAATAGCCGAGAAAAGTGCCGGACTCGTCCCGCCTTATGGAAATTGAAACCCTGACCGGAATTTCTTTTTTTTCTTTCGAAACCAAGGTTAACTCGTCCGTAATAACCTGTTCTTTCGATTTAACTTCAGTTAAGATCTTCTCGGTTTTTTTATCTTCCGAAAAAATACTCTTTAGCGATTCGCCGACTACTTCAATGGATTTGTAACGAGTTATTTCTTCAAAAGATTTATTGACGTCGATAATCCTTTCCACCGGATTGACCATACAGACCGGCAAAGGCAGAAAAGTGGAAAATTCTTTGATATACATTTCCAAATCCATCAAATCTTCTCTGGTTTTTTCAAGTTCTTCTTTGATTGATCTTTTTTCAACCATATCTGTCTGTTTATTTCCACTTTATTAAAAACTCATGGTAAGCGTCGCCCCTGCTGGAGCATTTGGTTTCTTCTACAACGGTTTTTCCGCTTTTGACGACATACTGAACAATTCTCAAAAAATAACCGCAGTAAAAAGTACAGATGGTCGGAGGGCAGTCGTGCTTCAGACGAAGTATTATGTATTTTTCCCTTTCATTAAGTTTGTAAGATTCCAGTTTTCCCACGTTATAATGCTTTTCCCAAGCTAGCGGGCTCTCTTGGAACATTTTCTTTATGGAAACGAAATATTTCATTATCATTTTGACGACGAAAGAATATTTGGGAGCGTTGTTGCCCATTTCAAAAATATCTTTGTCCTGCCAGCCGAAGATTTCTTTGGCCGCCAAAACGACCAAATACGAAAAACTAAGAGGCACTGCTTCCATGGCTTTAATTTTGTCGAAATCGATGTTATAGCCCAATTCTCTCAACCTTGCCTGCACCTTTTTTACTCCTTCTTCTCCTTTTTTATCCCGAATAAAATGGAGATGGCTCAGTACCGCCGCGCCGATGCCGTTGCCTTCTATCCGCTTGGTTCTTTCTATTTCTTTTTGTAATGAAATATCTTTTGTTTTATTTTCTATTTCCATTTTATGACGTACTCGTGATAAGAATCGCCTTTAAAGGAACATCCGGTTTCTTCGATGCCGATTATTTTCTGCTGGGCGCCGAGTTCGGCGATTTTGCGGAAATAACCGAGATAATAAGGGCAAAGAATCGGATGGATTTCAAAATTTGAGAGATGCAGAACCAAATATTTTTTTTCTTCGTTGTATTCGGGGACTTTCAATTCCCCGACATCGTAATGTTTGGTCCAATAGCTGGGGCTCCTTTCGTATGTCTGTTTGAGGGTTAGAAGGTATTTCATCAGCAATTTGACTATGAAGGAATGGGAAGGAGCGGAATAGCCCATATCTTCTATTTCTTTGTCCTGCCAGCCGAACGCTTCTTGGACGGCCAGCAGAGAAACGGCTCTCAATCCCACCGGATACCATTCCATATTCCTGATTTTTTTATATTCAATCGGCCGGCCCCATTCTTTGGTTTTCTCTTCCACCTTCTTCAAACCCTCTTCCCCTTTTTTGCCCAAGATATATTCGGCGTCGGTATTAAAAACCACGCCTCTTACTTGTCCGGATTTTTTAAATAAATTATCGAGTTCCATTTTCGCAAATATAATTAAATTATTGGATTAAATTAACGACCTTTAACTCATTGTGACTCTAAAATGTTCTCGCCGCCGTTCTTGAATTTCTCTATTTCTTTTTTAAGTTCCGCCATTTTCAATTCACGTCCGACAATCAATTTATGCAGTCTTTCCAGTTCGTCAACCCTGTCTTGGAGCTGTTTCGTCCTTTCCCCGACTCTCTCTTCCAAATTCACGTTCAATTCTTTCAATTCCCTGGTTCTGGCAGCCACTTTTATTTCTAAACTCTGTTTTTCTTCCTCAATCAAAGAATAACTTTCTTCCAAATCAGCCGCCATCTTATTAAAAGAATCGGCTAGAATTTCAAACTCATCGCTGGTCTTGATGTCAATCCTGACGGCCAAGTTGCCGTTTCCCAATTCCCTCGTTCCTATGATTAACTTCTTAATGGGATAAGTTATTTTCTGGCTGAGCAAAACGCTGAAAAAGATGATAAAAGTGACAATCAACAAAAAAATCAGGAAAGTTTGATTTTTTACGTTTTGATAACTGAGATTCGTCTCGGAAATTAATTCCGGATTTTCAGCTTCAAGATAGGGAGTATATTTTTCAATCAGTCCTTGGTAGCTGTCTATGGTTAAAAAAGTAAAAACGGTTATAGGAAATAAACCGATTACCAGTAAAATAAGAACGATTTTATTCAGAATGCCTATTCTCATTTTAAGATTCCTGCTTTAAAAAAGAATTTTCCAAAGATTCTCCGCTATAGCAAAGATAAGCTATAAGCACGGCGAACATCTCGATTATCCTGATCAAAAACAATTGAAGGCCGCCGTAGTGAATCGCCCATTGGTCGAAAAAAGCGACAAAAATATATAAAAAAACGGAAAAACTGGCGAAGAATCGTCCGATATCCGTTATTTTTTTGTTTTTAATCCAAAAAATTATTCTTTTTGACAGGTCATAGACCATTAAACCCATAATTATGAAAATAATGGCGAAAAAATTATACTTCATTAACTGAGGAGGAACAAAAGCTACACCCCAATCGGTTATTATTGGCTCCGGCATAGGATAAATAATGAGTAAAAATATGTAAAAAATGCCTAAAAAAGCTATGCTGAAAATTGTCCACTTGCTTATTTTTTTATTTGGCCAGATTTTATGGGAAAAGTGGTAAACTATGGCAAAAAAAGTAGTAGTAATAAATATCTGGCCACCCTTAATGGGAAATTTATTTATAATCGGCAGAGATAAAGTATAAACTACGATACAAAGCCAGAAAAAAGACGTAGAAAGCCAAATAAGAGCAAAAGAAATTGCTTCTTTATCTTTTCTCTTTTTCCAGAGAATATACAGACTGGTATAAAGAGAAACCAAAACAATCATTGAAGAACAGAAAATATTATAATAAACGGGTTTAATCATTTTTCATTTTCCCGCTCTTTCAGCTTTTGTTCCAGTTCTTTAATTTCTTTTTTCAGTTCCATCATTTTCGTTTCCCGGCCTACGGTCACCCGGTGAAAAGCTTCCAATTCGTCGACTCTCTCCTTAAGCTGTTTCGTCCTTTCCCCGACTCTCTCTTCCAAATTCACGTTCAATCCCTTCAATTCCCTGGTTCTGGCAGCCACTTTTATTTCCAAAACGTTTTTTGACTCTTCCAAATGGGATTTGGACGCCTTCAAATCTCCAAGCATTTTATTGAAAGTATCGGTCAATTCGCCGATTTCGTTTTTGGATTTGATGTCAATTTTTACATCCAAATTGTCTCTTCTGATTCCTTCGCAAGCCAAAGTTATCTTTTTCAGAGGATTTATGATGGCGTTGCGCAATACCAGAAAAATAAAGAAAATGACCAATATCAATATGCTCAAAATCGCCAATTCGCGAAGGATCATGCCTTGAATTATATTTTCAACGTTAGCCAAAGAAAATCCTATCCAAATAGTATTGTTCTGGTAAGCAGGATAAATAATAGTTTTTATTTTCTTTCCCTCAAAAATTTCATCTTTAACTATTGTTTTTTTGGCAGTAATTGCCTCAACAATAGCCGGATCTTCAACGATTCCCGACACTTTTTCCTCTAGGCTGCTCTGTTCAATAGTTCCGTCCATGTTGACTATTCTAATATAACGGATATCTCTGGTTTTAGCTATTTCCGTAATAAAAACTTCCTGCTTTACTCCAGAAGTTAAAGCGAAACGAGAAAGGAGAAGTAAAGTCGGCGAAAAAATTATTTCGTTTATACTTGAAGCCAAAGCCACCTTTTCCTCAATAGACGTTTTAATTAAATTTTCCCGCTGGTGACTTACGGAAAAATAAATAGAAATGGAAATTCCTATGATTAAGACTAAAAATATACCTAAAACAACACTATATAGCGAGTATCTTTTTTTCATACTTTTTCCCGGTCGGGATTTAAAAATATCCTATTCAGCCCCCGCTCTTGCGGGCGGGGGCTGAAATCTCTTTTATTCCAATATATACTGGTCGGCTGCAGAAGCGCTTACTCCGGCAGGAGTCGCCACGGAACTGTGTAAGGCATGAACCAAATGGAATGTGATATTTTTTATCCTTTCATATCTCTTCGGGTCAAAACTGGTTAAGCCCCATTCCCTTTCAGACATAGTACCTCCGGCATTTATGGAAAGAATAGGAGATTCTACATAAGCTGACAGCCAAATTCCCAATTCATACGGTGCGACTATTATCGGGTCATAAGCTTTACTCCATTTTTGCATATCATCCACGGACATATGGTCAAAATGAGCGTGAGTCAAGAGTATCAAATCAACGCGTTCAAACTGAGCCAAATCTCTGTGTTTATCAAGAAGGGAAAGATTAAATTGCATTGATGGATCAATAAAGAACCTCACTCCGGTGGGACTGACAAAGAACCAGCTGCTTCCACCGAGGAATAAAACCTTTACTCCCATTATCTCTTTTTCTTCTCCTACTTCAAAGATTAGTGGCTGAGCTTTTACACTATATTTATTCAGAGCGGCAGAAAACTCGTTTATATCTGCGTTTACCATAGGACAACTGGTTTCGCCGTAATGAATAGGAACCACATAATCAAGCCCTTCCGGATTTATCACGGAGGCTGCAAAAGCGGCGCTGTCAACACCCATAGTATAAACATCTCCAATAGGCAAGAAAGCAACATCAGCTTTGTAATAATCTCCGGCCACAAACTTCATGTCGTAAGTCAAAGCAGTGTCTCCGGCAAAATAAAATTTAGCCCCGTTTTCGAATTCAATTACATAACCAACCGGATTCCCCGTATAAATATAAGGGGTCGATTTGTTGTTTAAGACTTGTATCTCATTACCTATTCTTTGAATCACTTCTTGCAAGGTTGTCTCCAATTTTTGGGGGCCACTGATAGCCGAATACAAAGCTACTACCGAAATCACCAAGACTACAGCCATTCCTATGGCATAAATTTTTTTATCCATAATAATTTTTTTGAATTAATTATTGATGTTCGACCTTTATTCTTTTTTTATTTTACCACAACTTCATTTTTTTTTGTATTGTTTTTTGTCCAGTATCCGCTTTTTCTTCTTGGCCGAGCCGTCCATTCTTTAATAATCTTGAAGCCAAGCTGTTGAATCCCCATTTTTTGAAAATTTCCAAAACTTCTTTTTCATCGTATTCCAGCCAGCAATATTCATCAAAATCAAAATCAACTTCAACGTCTTTTCTGATAACGGCCAGCCGCCTGCTTAGAAAGGCCTGTCCTTTGCCTTGCCGGAGAGTTTCTTTCAATTTTGGCCGGAGATTTTCCGTTTCCTCGGAATTTTCCTCTAGTTCTTTATATATGTTTTCCAAATTGCCGAACCGCCGGAGAAGTTCGAGGGCGGTTTTCCCGCCGATTCCCCTGACTCCGGGAATATTATCGGAAGGGTCTCCCCTCAGCGCCTTGAAATCCAAAATCTGTTCAGGAACCAGGCCTTGGAATTTTTCTTCAGTCAGCTTTTCATCGTATAGAACAATGTCTTTCACTCCTTTTTTTAAAAAATAAACTTTCGTCCGAGAATCAACCAGTTGGAAAACATCCGAATCACCGCTCAAAATAATCGTTTCAATCCGCCCCGACGAAATTCCGGCTTTTCCGGCAATCGTTCCGATAATGTCGTCCGCTTCGAATCCTTGTTTCTCAAAAACCGGCACTTTAAAGGCTTTTAAAATTTCTTTCACTTTGGGAATTTGTTCGGATAAGTCCTCCGGCGTTTTAGGCCTTTTGGCTTTATATTCTTTATATTCCTTATGTCTGAAAGTCAAAGCCGGAAAATCAAAAGCGGCCGCGATAAAATCCGGCCGGAAATCTTTTATGGCTTTTAAAAAAACCAGTAAAAACCCGTAAACGGCATTGACCAATTCCCCTTTATTCGTCGACAGGGGAGGCAAAGCGTGAAAAGCCCGATGAATTATCGAATTACTGTCGATAATAAGCAAAATTTTTTTCTTGTTTTCCATTTTATCAATTTTACGCCCCTATTACATAAAATACAAACTTCGTCCACCGAACGAGGCGAAGCCGAGCGAAGGTCGAAAAGAAATTTATCTCTTTGACTCTTTAAAAATCGGCAATAATTTTCCTTGTTTTTTCATTAATGAACTCAAACTTCAATATCGCGGCATCATCAGGCAATATTTTCTTAATTTTGTCCGCCCATTCGACGGCCACGATATTCCGGTTCGACGAAATGATTTCTTTAAAGCCCAAATCCGAAATCTCGGCCGCTTTTTTCGTCCGGTAGCAGTCGATATGGCAGAAAATTTTGAAATTCGGATTCTTTATCCCGAATTTCTTCATAATAACGAAAGTCGGGCTGGTTATTTTTTCCTTGATTCCCAAACCTTTGGCAAAACCC
>Ga0268276_1003539_pt1 | contig 11972 bp, 9 predicted proteins | sample saktaG_4_FD_190145 | JGI IMG/M metagenome (GOLD analysis project Ga0268276, IMG submission 190145) | Saline water microbial communities from Sakinaw Lake, British Columbia, Canada - sak_2010_1_5_45m | ecosystem: Environmental > Aquatic > Non-marine Saline and Alkaline > Saline ...
TTTGCAGGTTGCCCCGTGGCTTGCCACGGGGAGGAATGCATGCCTTGCCGAGGGGGTAATAAGGGGGACCGGAAAGTCCCCCTTATCCGCATAGGCCCTTGCTCGGCAATGTGATATAAAAAAGGCGTGGGTCTCAAGAGGACGAGTCATTCGGTCTACGACACGTCCTACCATCTGGTATGGTGTCTGAAATATCGGAAGAAGATCTTCGAGCGGGAGGAGGTCCGGGAACGAGCGAAACAGATGGTCCGCGAAATCTGCGAAGCGTACGATATCGAAATACTGGAAATGGAGATCATGGAAGATCACATCCATCTTCTGGCATCGTTCCCCCCATCTCGGTCGATAGGGGAGGTCGTGAGGATAATAAAAAGCAACAGTGGGCGGGGGTTGTTTCGCGAGTTCCCGGGAATAAAGAAGAGGTTGTGGGGCGGGGAGATGTGGGAAGATGGATATTTCGTCCGGACGGTCGGAGACCGGATAACTCGGGACGTTATAGTCAAGTATATCGAGCACCATCGCGACCTAGAGCAAGGGCCTGCGCAGCTTGATTTGAAGCTGCGCTAAAGATGCCCCGCGGCTTGCCGCGGGGAGCTTCACTTCCATATTCAGGACTTGGACATTAGGTCTTTTTTCGGGAACACCCTATCAACAAGGAACAGAGCGCATGAGGTTTCCCTAATAAGGCGTCGTCCATACCAACGCTCATCAAAAAGTGAATCGAGCGCTTAGCTTGAACGTCCTCATCCCGTTTATTCCGGTAAACGTTCCGTAATTATTCCATCTTACAAAACTCCCATCGGCACGAATCCAGCCGCCGGGATCCTGCATGACGTCGAACCAATTTTCTCCAAATACATTTAGCACATCAAGGAATATACCCAGCCTGCCAAACTTGGGAATATTGAAACCTTTCTCGAGGCGCATATCGAGGTTATTTCTCGCTTGCAGCCATCTTGTGCCTGGGGCTTCTGCATAGACGTTGACATAGGGAGAATTGGAGGGATCATACTGAGGATCACTGGGGAAATATACTCGAAGGGTTCGCCCCCACGGGATACCAGACATATGCAAGTAGTACGCACTTAGCATGAAATCGTGCGGCAACTGTACGGAGCCCTGAAGTCTAAGCTGAAACGGCCGGTCCATACTGAGGTTCCCATATCTATTAACCAGCCAGTTCGGCGAACTGAACGCTCCAGCAGGTCCATACCCAGCAGATTCGTCATAGCCCGCGCCTACGTTCCCTTCAAACTTGCTGAAGGTTAGAGAACCAAGAAACTGCCACCGGTTTGACATCCTCTTGTTAAATATAAGTTCAACGCCCTGATATTTCCTTTTTGCTTCGGGCGTATTCTGGAGTTTTAGCAGGCTTTCTGGAGCTCCATTTTTAACAGCATAAACAGTTATGGAACCATCGTCAGAAGTGCCGAATTCCCCGTCCCAGCCGGGCTCAGCAACCGTATAGGGCACCCACCACTCGCCCTCTGGATTTACTCCCCTAAAGGATTCTACGTCCTCGATAATTCTGCTACTCTTCTTGTTGATATAGGAAATCCCCGCGCTAAAATTCTTAAACAGTTCCTGTTCAATTCCAACAACAAATTCATCAGAATACGGCGACTTAAGATTTGGATCGAGCACATCGGAAGCCTTTAACGTTAGAGGATCAGGGGGCAAGGACTCTGGGAGAAACATGTCTGTAACGTCGATCTGTTTGTTCATATCGGCATCGATCCACAGGGTCATCAACCAACCCGGCTGATTAAGGCCGCTGCCAAAAAGACTCGAGCCCAACAAGGCCTCATGATAGCGGGACCAAGAAGCTTTGAGAGCAGTTTTTCCATTTCCAAAGACATCAAAAACTGCTCCGAGCCGGGGAGAAAGGCTTTTCCAAACAACCGCGTTCTTATAATCAGGGAGGGTCATCGTTCTGAAGACCGAAGGAGCAAGCATCACCAACACAGGATTGTCCGAGGGGGTAAAGGGTCCGCCTGGAATGTCCCCATGGGGTTCATCGTAGCGTATGCCCAAGTTCAAGGTTAATCTATTTCCTATCTTGAGACTGTCCTGAAGATAGGCGCCAAATGTTCTAACGACTACTTTCTGGGGAGTAGTGCCGAGCCTATCTCCATAGGGGAACGCCATAAACATTCCAACCCCCTCTTCCAAAGCCCACGGATCACCGAAGGCCTTGAATTGATAGATTGGATTCTTCTTATAGGGATCAAAGGTATAATTTGCATTAACATACTCGATCCCCGCCTTGAATTCATGGCTTCCGCCCAGAAAATTGTCTAGGAATCGAGTTAGGCTCAAGCTATAGTTGTATGAATTCTCAGTTAAATCTCTGCTATAAACAAGCGGGCCACCCTTAATTCCTGTAACGAGATCTTCCCAGCTTAGAGACGTTTCCTCAACGCCAGGCTGAGTTCTCCACGGATTAAAACTGCGCACATAGTTCGCTCGCGCATCAATAAAGGTGTTTTTATCCAAAATCCAGTTGGCCATAACCTGTGTCAGGTAATTATTGGCGCCATGGACACGGGCAGCCCTGCTAACGGCATACAGATAAGGCGTGTCACCATAGATGGGCTCATTAAAGTTCTTAAAGGAGAATATTCCCGTAACCCTTAGCTTTCGCAGAGGCTGGGCGCTTAATTTTGTGAACGTCTGGATTTCATTGTAAGGTTTCTCGAATACCCCGTCTACAATGCTCTCTGATTGCTGGGCATTGTTCCTATAGCTTAGGTTGGTAAAGAACCATAATTTATTCCTGACGATTGGACCACCCAAATTGAAGGCGTAATCTTGCCACTTTATGAAACCTTTTGGCGCTTCCAGCCCCACTGCTTGAGCCTCTGCTTCTGGAATCAGGCTTTTGGTCATATGTTGATTGAAAAAATAGGCATTTAGCTCGCCGTGGAAATCATTTCCCCCGGATTTTGTGACAATATTGACGTATGCTCCATCAATTGACCCGACCTCTGCCGGGTGAGCCGTGAGTTCGAATTCGAATTCCTCAAAAGTGTCAAAGGGCATTCCCACCGGATTGGTGCCCTCGTTGGGGGATGAGATGTTCACACCGTCGAGTGAGACCCGGTTGGTTCTTACCGTACCTCCTGACGAAGAAAAGGTCCGCTTGTTAGAGTCCCCTTCCGAGACTATTCCTGGCGCAGACTGTATTACGTCATAAAAATCCCTTCCGAAAGGCAGATTCTTGATGATATCTAACGTGTAGTTCACACTGACTTTTGAGCTCGTGATATCGACAGTTGGAGTTGGCGCAATAACAGTAACTTCTTTTTGAACTGTTGCGGGCTGCAATTGGATGTTTATTGTTACAGTCTTCCCCACATTGACGATTATCCCCGCTTGTTTTACGGTCGTAAATCCGGGCATTTCAACGGTTATGACATAATCACTTCCAGGAGGGACAGCCGGGAACCTGAAATCCCCAGTCTCCGATGTGGTGAAGTTGAGCGTTCCCATCAAGGCCGGTCCGCTGAGACTAACAGTTGCACCGGGCACATCATTGACCCTTCCGACTATGGCCCCCGTCTGTCTCTGGGCCATGATGAAGTTGGCTAGGGCCATCGATAAGAGAAGAAAAAACCCAATTCGAAACAATTTCTTGAACATACCGCCTCCTTTTCTCAGCTGTTTAATCTTGCCAAAAGTTCTGTTGGTCTCAATTCAGATAATCCCGTTAATTTCTTGATCAATAAACCTAGTCAATTTCGTTTTATCCAATTTATTCAATCAAACTGAAGTTTGGATTATCTATCGACTTAAGTGCTATGAACGATTCTACATGGCTAAATCCTTCTAGTTTTGTAAGCTTCTTAAACATAAATTCACTTAACTCATCAACATCTCTAACGTGCAGCTTGATTAAGCAATCATACCTCCCAGTTAAAAGATGGATTTCTTCAATTTCCCTAAATTTCTTAAGCTGGCGTTCGATAAGATCACCAACAACGCTCGCCGTTTCGCTCTTTACTGTGATGGCCATAAAGCAAGATAGACCCTTGCCAAGTTTCTTCTTGTCAAATACAGTCTTAAATCCAAGAATAATGCCGCTCTTTTGGAGCTTCCTAATCCTCTGCATCGTTGCGGGTGCAGTAAGATTAATTTTCTTGGACATCTCGACATTGTTAATTTTGGCGTTAGTTGCCAGTACTTCTAGTATCTTTTTGTCGATCTTATCCATCTTAAATAATCCCGTTTCAAAAAAAGGATAGGCAGGTCACGGCCAATTTCTTTGGAATAAACGCTCATAGGCATGAGGCTCACTTTATTGAGGTAAATAACATAGTTGTCTGGCCTTGTCAATAGGTATATTAAATAAATATTGATAATATCAAAAGAAACTAAAGCAAATATTATGATTAGCAAATAGGATAAAAGGAAAATCATAATAAAACATAATAAATAGTTGTATTGTAACAAAAAGTATGATATTCAGGTTGAAGAAATGCAAAGACTGGACATAAATACTCAACTAAAAGAATGAAATCTGGAGGGCTAACATGTTTAGATTAATCAGGAAAGGAGCTAAGAACGGAAGTGGCGAATGAGTTACAGGGCTCAGGGTATGGTGTAATAGATCGTAAAGAACAAGGAAACGGGAGTTGATTCGAAACGTTCGTAGGCTCTGAGGGTTAAGGCAGATTGTGCTCCATAGGTATTCCCCAAAACGGTAATGCTATCGGAAGAAAGGATGAAGGAGAAAACAGACATGAGCGCACAGAAAAAGACGGAAGGTAAGTCCATATATGAGAGATGGTTTGGGATAAAAACTGCGATTAGGGCTGGCTACCCATATAGCACTGCCTACGGCAATGCTCCATTAGCTCCGGAAGTAATCGAAGCTATGAACGAAGCCGCAGAAGAATGTGTGAATATGCATGAGTTGCTAAGCGAGGCGGGTAAGGTTATCGCAGAAATATGTGGTGCCGAGGCCGCATTCATAACTAGCGGGGACTGTGCAGCCCAGACGTTGGCGACGGCTGCAATGATGACGGGAACAGAGATGGCGTATATGGAGCAACTTCCGAATACCGAACACCCATATAAACTAAAGAATGAGGTGATAATACAGAGGGGGCACCAAACGAATTATGTCTGTTGTCTCACAAATTCCGGCGCCAAACTCGTCGTAGTCGGCGGCGACTATCCCCCCATACCGCTCGGATCCAAAGCGGAGATGATACGTGGCATATTATACCCCACTCAAGAGGATAGGCCGGGTCATGTAACCTACTATGGTGTCCAACCATGGTATCCGACCGTGTTCGATAAGGAAGAAAATCGATATACCATTAAGGGGTTTAAAATAGTTCCGCAAGACATTGAGGCTGCCATAAACGACAGAACGGCAGGAATCGTGGCCCTTGTCGATTGTTCCCAGTCAATGCCATCTCCCTATACCGTTCCCGTTGAGGAAATAGTAAAGATCGGGAAAAAATATAAGATTCCCGTGATGGTTGATGCTCCTCATATTCCAGAGGAGGGAGGTAAACCCGGGAAGAAGTTTTTGAGAAAATACATAGAAATGGGCGTGGATCTTGTCACCTGCAGTGGTGGCAAATCCATCGAGGCACCGGGTGACACGGGCTTTGTTTACGGCAAGAAGGAGCTTATCGAGGCCATTTCATTAAATTCGATTCCCCATTTTAGGCGGATTATCGGCGAGGGCTTCAAAGTCAGCAAGGAACAGGTAGTTGGGCTTATTGCAGCCATAAAACGATACATAAATCTGGATTCCAAAGCTGTTTTGGCGAGAAATGCAAAGATAGCCCATTGGATCGCCGACCAATTTAAAGACTTTCCCCATGTGACGACTGAAGTCTATGAGAGGAAGGGTTATCCCTATGAATCTGTTTGGGAAGGTGGCGTGAGCGCCATATTCACTATTGACGAGGAAGCTCTTGGAATCACAGTTCAAAAGCTCGCTGATAGACTATGGGAGGGAGACCCAATCATTAATTTCGTTACGACGTTGCAACCTTGGCACAAGTTTCAGATCTATACTCACGGGCTAAGAGACGGCGAAGAAAAGATCGTAGTCGAAAGACTGAAAAAGGCCCTAACGCCGCGGAAAGTCCGGTCCCGAGGCTAAATTCAAGGAATTCGTTTTTTAGCGAAATCGGGTTATCGGGTTGACGATGCAATCGAGCATAATAGATTGCCAACCTGAAGATACGGCTCTACGAGGATCAGCGTACTGTGCATACAGGGATTTGAATTGAGGGACCCAAAGCGTTTTTCTTTCGTGCACGGGCTGAACGACTGAATCCACCGGCATCGGTCCGGTTGAGAGGCGATGAACGATGAGCAAAGATAACAGAAGTCCCCAAGGATCTCTCAAGCAAGGAATGACGCTCGTCGATGTAGTTGCGATTGGCCTTGGCGCTGCAATTGGGGTTTCCATTTTTGCGGTTATCCAACCTGCAGCGAGAGTAGCTGGGCCAGGTGCCTTGATTTCCTTGCTAATTGCCGCCTTGCCGATGGCCATCTTCGTTGTCGTCTATTCCTTCATGGGGTCTGCAGTTCCAAGGTCGGGGGCGTCTTTTGATTGGCCTACTCAATTTGTCCATCCTACCCTGGGGTTCATGGTCACCTGGATTCGAATTCTGGCCTACGCGGGGATCCTGAATATGCTAACCCTGGTGCTCGTGAACTACCTTTCTGTGGCTATACGAATTCCGCGGCGACCATTTATGTTTCTGTTGCTTCTAATTTTTTACCTTCTTAATCTCTTTGGCATTCGGATTGCGGCAAGAACGGAACGCTTCCTAGTTTTTCTCAAGATATTAGCATTTGCCGTATTCGTATTTGTGGGTATCAGATTCATTAAAATATCGAACTTTACTCCTCTTGCCCCGTTTGGGACTTGGAGCATCTTAGCCGCCGTGCCCTTGCTTGTAGGGCTTTATAGCGGAATCGAAACCGCAACAGATGTTGGGGAGGAAATCAAAAACAGCTCAGCCGTCATAGGCAGGGGCTTGACAATTGCAGCGGCCTTAGGATTATTCATTGCCATTGCCACAACATTTGTTGCGCTCGGAGTGGTTGGCGCGCCGAACCTGGCGGAGAGTCGCGCACCTCTCCTCGACGCCGGCAAGCTATTCCTAGGCAGGTGGAACAACCCACTCATGCTCGCCACTGCAACTCTGGCAATCTGCACATCATTGAACGCTGCTTATCTGGTTTTCAGCAGATTTTTATTCGCGATGGGTCGGGATCGAGCACTGCCTGTCTCCCTTGCAAAAATCCATCCAGCATGGGGGACCCCGTACGTTTCGATAACCGTTGTCTTCATCTTCGGAGTCCTTGGCTTGCTGCTCCCCTCGAGCCTTGTCTTCCTGTTCCTTGCCATAAATATACCCTCCATGCTGAAGTACTTCAGTAACTGCCTATCCGCCTCGCGTTTGGTCGATCATTACCCAGAGCTACATCGTGGCGCGAAATTCAAACTCAGCCGAAAGGCGGTGAAGGCATGGTCTTATTCTGGCATGATCTGCGCTATTGTGATTATCGTAGCCGGGCTTAGCGCCGACTGGCGTCCTTATGCAGCACTCGGTGCTTGGGCCATCATTGGCGCTGCTTATTGGACCTGGCGGGGTCGGCACGTCAGCAGCAGTATGCAGAAACGCCGCGGCTAATCGAGTTTCGGAAAGGAGTCTCTAATGCCCGTTCGCACATTTATTGAACCATTCCGGATTAAGAGTATCGAACCTATCCATTGGACAACGCATGAGCAGCGCGAGCACTTTCTTCGGTCCGCTCACTACAATCTGTTTCTGCTGCAAGCTGACAACGTTTTTATTGATTTGCTAACGGATTCTGGCACAGGCGCTATGTCCACCTTTCAGTGGGGCGCCATTATGGAAGGCGACGAGAGTTACGCGGGTAGTAGGAGCTTCACCCGATTCTACAATTCAATTCAGGACATCTGCGGTTACCGGCACGTAATTCCCACCCACCAGGGTCGTGCAGCTGAACGCATCCTGTTCAATGTGATGGTGAAGAGGGGACAGATCGTCCCGAACAACACTCACTTTGATACGACACGTGCGAACCTGGAGTATTTGGGCGGAGTCGCTTTGGATCTCGTCATTCCCGAAGGTAAACAGCCTGCCCTAATATATCCGTTCAAGGGCAACATGGACGTTGCTTCGTTGGAGGAGGTCATAAAGCGCGAAGGCAAAGAGATGATTCCTCTAGTAATGCTGACAGTAACAAACAATTCCGGCGGCGGCCAGCCAGTTTCTTTAAAGAACGTGAAAGAAGTGAGCGACGTCTGTCGGAAATGCGGCATACCGCTTTACTTTGACGCCTGTCGATTCGCTGAAAACGCGTATTTCATCAAACTCCGAGAGCCCGGCTACGAAAACAAGACCCCAAAAGAAATCGCACGTGAGATGTTCGCCCTGGGCGATGGCTGCACGATGTCGGCGAAGAAAGACGGCATGGCGAATATTGGCGGCTTCCTTTGTACAAATGACGATAGTCTTGCCCAGCAAGAGAAGGGTTTGCTCATCCTTACTGAGGGCTACCCGACCTATGGTGGACTCGCCGGCCGTGACCTCGAGGCCATTGCCGTGGGCATTCAGGAAGCCCTCGAGGAGGACTATCTGAAGTATCGGATCGGTTCCACGGCCTATCTCGGCAATCATATCTCAGAATGCGGCGTACCTATTGTCCAGCCGCCGGGTGGACACGCTATTTACATTGACGCCCGTGTCTTTGTGCCACATATCCCTCTGGAGCAATTCCCCGGAGTTGCTCTTGCGAACGAGATCTACCTTGAGGGCGGGATCCGTTCGGTCGAAATTGGGACGCTTATGTTCGGTAAGGAAGCCAAAATGGACCTCGTGCGCCTGGCCTTACCTCGCAGGACATATACGCAAAGTCACTTGGATTATGTGATCGAAGTCATCCTAGAAGTCTGGAAGAAACGCGACCAAATTCGCGGCCTGAAGCTCGTGTATGAGCCGCCATTACTCCGGCACTTCAGCGCGAAACTCCAGCCTTTAACTTAATCAATATGACGCTCTCAACCGAGGCAAGAGCCAACTCGATATCTATGCTGCTATCGAAGAAACAGTGCCGCGTGTCGACGAGGTACGCCGATAGCACAATAGTAGTCGAGACCTAGCCAGCAATGACCGCACGGGGAGGTGACCATGCCCGTCCTTATCGCAAACCAGGAACAGGTGACTGAGCTATTGCCTATGAAGGAGTGCATTACGGCCATGGAGGACGCGCTCAGGATGCTGGCCAAGGGAGATGCCATCCTGCCTTTGCGCACTCGCATGTTGCTGGCAGATGGCCAGAGTATCATGGGCCTGATGCCGTCCTGTCTGATGGGCATCCACTCCGCCGGAGTCAAGGTGATCACAATTTTCCCAGCCAACTTGGGAACCGAGTACGACTTACACCAGGGCGTAGTGCTTCTCTTCGACACAGAACGGAGATTACTGAGGGCAATCGTGGACGCCAGTGCAGTCACCGCCATTCGAACCGCGGCAGTCAGTGGAGTAGCAACCCGATTGCTGGCTCGGCCGGACGCCCATGACCTGGCAATCATCGGAGCAGGCACCCAAGCCCGGACACACTTGGAGGCCATGCTAGGGGTGCGGGATATCCGGCGGATACGCCTTTTCAGCCTGCCTCAAGACGCGGCCAGGGTTTTTGCCGCGAGGGAATCAGAGCGGCATGGCATCAACATGGAAGTCATGGACTCGGCTGAAACCGCTGTGCAGGGGGCAGATATCATCTGTACGGTGACCACGTCCAGAGAGCCAGTGTTACTGGGCCGCTGGGTGACGCCAGGCACTCACATCAACGCGGTTGGTGCATGTTCGCCGGCCGATCGCGAGCTGGATACTGAGCTGGTAGCTAATTCCCGCCTCTATGCTGACCGACGTGAGGCTATGTTGGCCGAATCCGGTGAGTTCCTGATCCCGCGTGCCGAGGGCGTGATTGGCGATAACCACATCGTGGGCGAACTCGGCGAAGTGTCATTGGGCAAGGCGCCTGGCCGTACAGCGTCGGACCAGATCACTTTATTCAAGTCGCTGGGTGTCGCCATCGAGGACCTGGCGGCGACTCACCTAATCATGACCAAAGCTCAGCAGAGCGGCAAGGGGACCTGGATTGAGATGGGTGGACGGCATTACGGCAGCGAATAAGCAATGGTGCCCCCCCCGAGCGTTCAGCAACTGCTGTTTTGGTGCCGGGCTTGAAGCCGGTGTCTCCTTTGTCCCGGCAGGGGCGAGAGAAGTCCAGAGGGCCTGGTTCGGGTGGGGAAATTATGTTCACCTTGCTACCCATATCAATTCTTCAAGCGCTCCGGAAAGTAGGCTTGCCCGACCCAATTCTTCTAGCCTGACATACAGGACTCAGCAGCGCCCTCTGTACGCAAGCAGAATGCACCGCCGTGTCACAGCCGTGTCACAAAAAATGCGTAAACCCGCCTAATTCTGACTAATGGTGCGTAAAAGAAAACAAGGCATTTCCCCCTGGAAACGGGCTTTCCCCCATATGTCCAGGAGGGAATTGGACTCCGGATCCAAAGGTCGGAGGGTCGGATCCTCTCGGGCACGCCCCTTTTTTTCCCTGATCTTCTGCTGCATAGCTTTCCCGTCTTTTCAGCCTGAAACACGAATCCTGAGCCGTTTTCAACATTTTTGTCCACGTCGTGTCCACTCAGGGAGCGGGGACGGGCGTGTTTCGCGAAGCGTCTTGCTTTCTCCCTGCCTAAGGTTATGATAGATGAGGTCTCGCGCGAGACCGGACCTGCAGTCTTTCACTGGAGGATGAGAATGAAAATCGCCGCGGGATTCCTGATCGTGGCCCTGGCCGTTCCGGCTTTGGCCGGCCAGGAGGCGCGTCCCATCAGGGATGACGTCGGATTCTGCTGGAATCCATCGAGCATGAAAACGCTGGTGGAGTATCTCGGCCGGCAGGAAAGAGAGGATTTCGCGGCCGAGGGCCTCGTGGCCGCGATCGTTCCGCATGACGACTATCTTTACGCCGGCCGCGTTTATTATCCCTTGTTCAAGATCCTTCGGGCCAAAGAGGTCGTCATTTTCGGCGTGACCCACGGCACCGTGCGCACGGAGATCGGCGATCCGCACGAGATCCTCATCCTCGACGAGTTCAAGTCTTGGCCGGGATTGGAGAAGCCGGTGGCCGTTTCCGGGCTCCGCGAATACCTGAAAGGACGGCTGGACAAGAAATGCACCATGGTCAGCGACAAAGCCCAGACCCTCGAGCATTCCATCGAAGCCCAGGTGCCGTGGCTTCAGTACTTCAACCCGGAGGTCAAGATCACGCCGATCATGGTCACCGGTATGCCCTTCGAGAAGATGGATGAAGTCGCGTCGAAGCTCGCCGATGTCATTGCCGCTTACATCAAGGAAAAAGGACTTACGGTCGGCAAGGACATCTTCTTTCTGATCTCGTCGGACGGCAATCACTACGGAAAGGATTTCAGCAATTCCCCGTTCGGTGAGGGCGAGTCGGCTTGGAAAACGGCCCGGGCTCTCGATCAGAGGATCATTCGCGACTGCCTGACCGGTGTCATGGATAAAGGAAAGATCGAAGGCCTGACCAGGGAACTATGGGGAAAAACATACCTCGACTATAAGAATACCTATTGGTGCGGAAAATATTCGATCCCCTTCGGGCTGTTGGCGACACAGAAGATCGTAGCCCTTGCGGCGAACAAGAGGATCAGCGGCCAGTTGTTCCGGTATTCGGATACTTACAGCGAGGGCGTCCTGCCCCTCCGCCAAACCGGGATGGGCACGACGGCTCCCTTCTCCCTGCGCCATTGGGTGAGCTTTTGCTCCATCGGTGCGTATTCCGATGATCCCGGCCAGCTGTTCCGAGGGAAGCCGGCCAGGTGTCGGAGCGAAGCGACGGCGGGCCTAATTCTTGTACCTTAGTGGCCGGCT
>Ga0268276_1003540_pt1 | contig 11970 bp, 14 predicted proteins | sample saktaG_4_FD_190145 | JGI IMG/M metagenome (GOLD analysis project Ga0268276, IMG submission 190145) | Saline water microbial communities from Sakinaw Lake, British Columbia, Canada - sak_2010_1_5_45m | ecosystem: Environmental > Aquatic > Non-marine Saline and Alkaline > Saline ...
GAAATTATCTTCTGCCAAAAAACGCAGAAAACAATTTCTAACTTACTAACCCCGATAAACGGGATAAGTGCGTTAACGAAATTATCTTCTGCCAAAAAACGCAGAAAACAATTTCTAACTTACTAACCCCGATAAACGGGATAAGTGCGTTAACGAAATTATCTTCTGCCAAAAAACGCAGAAAACAATTTCTAACTTACTAACCCCGATAAACGGGATAAGTGCGTTAACGAAATTATCTTCTGCCAAAAAACGCAGAAAACAATTTCTAACTTACTAACACTCAATCACGCCGCACTGGTATATTTTTTCCACCAGCTTTTCAACGATATCATCTACTGTGCCTTCCAACCTTTCTTTCTTTCTTTCGAATTTTCGAACCTCCAGACCTGCCATCTTTGTGGGAGAACCCGCCAGTCCCACATGTTCCGGATTCACACACAAATCCTTATTGGATAGCATCGTAATCTCCTTCGACTCTGCCGCCAATATGCCGGCAAATGATATATATCGAGGCTTATTCAGCTCTTTCCGCACGGAAAGCACTACAGGAAATCCGGAGGCAAGCCTTACATAACCGTTCTCTATCTTCTGTGTAATTACCAGGTTACCCCCGGCCGATCCCTCCAGGCCGGTTACATGCATCACATTGGGAAGGTCCAGCATCTCTGCCAGCTGTGAACAGATCTGTGCCGTTGAGCCATCAATGGACAGATTGCCGCAAAGGACAATATCAAAATCCCCTATCCAGCGGCAGCCGGCTGCCAGTATCTCGGACGTGGCCAGACTGTCCGATCCCGCAAACACGCGGTCAGACAAGAGGACAGCCCTGTCGGCCCCCATTGCCAGCCCCTCTCGAATAGTGGTCTTAGCGAAGGGAGGAGCCATTGACAGCAGAACCACTTCTCCGCCATGGGACTCCCGCAATGCAAGGGCTGCCTCAAGGGCATGCTTATCAAGGGGATTCATTATGTTTGGAATCCCCTCTCGTTTCAGTGTCTTTGTTTCAGGGTCCATACTGACCTTATCCCACTGTTTCGGATCAGGCACAGGTTTCACGCAGACAATAATCCTGTTCATAATCGTACCTTCCTGTAACATATTTGCTCTTTTATCGCTTTTTGAAAGGAGCCAGCGCCGCCCTTCCAATACCTGTCTTGGCTACCTCTGCCGTGCCGCCTGCCGGGACGGTAACCATTGCGTCTCTGAAGAGCCGCTGAATGGCGTATTCCTTCATTATGCCGTAGGATCCGTGAATCTCTATCGCCTTTTTCGCCGCATCCACCGCCGCGTTACAGGTATAGTATTTCGCCATGCCGGTTTCTGTGTCGCAGCGCATGTTCTGATCCTTCATCCAGTTTGCGCGATAGTTCAGCAGCCGGCAGATATCCAGTTGTGTATATATCTCGGCCATAAAAAACTGGATCGCCTGAAGTGCACCGATAGGTTTCCCGTAGAGGATTCTTTCACTGGCAAATTTGCCGGCTTCTTCATATACCGCCTGTAGAATACCCAGGGCGGTGGCCGCCATACCGGTCCGACCTGTCTCGCTGATGGTCTTGAGCGCCACGCCCAATCCCTGACCTTCCTGACCGATCAGGTTCTCTTTGGAAACTTCGCAGTTGTCAAAGACCAGTTCACCCGTATTTGCACCGCGAAGTCCAAACTTATTCTCTTTTCTCCCGGGTTTCGCGCCGGGCGTATCCTTGTCAATGATAAAGGCGCTTAAGCCTTTTGCTCCTTCGCCGGTTTTGGCTATAACAATCCAGAAATTGGCAAGATGCGAATTGGTGATGAAGCATTTACGCCCGTTTAAGATATACTTGTCACCCTTCAATTCTGCAGCCGTTTTCATCCCGATAAGGTCAGATCCGCCTGAGGGATCGGTGACGGCCACTACACCCATGGTTTCACCAGTTGCAAGACGGGGTAGATATTTCTTTTTCTGCTCATCGGTTCCGAAATCACTCAACGCGGCGCAGGCCATGTGGTGAACCTGAAGGGCCATGGGGAAAGCGGCACATACGCGGCCAAGCTCTTCCAGCACTATGGTTCTCGCCACATAACCCATTCCCACTCCGCCGAATTCCGGTGGTGTTATAATGCCGGTAATTCCTACCTGAGCCATAGGCTTTAAAAGATCCACAGGAAATTCACCGGTTTCTTCCATCGCTTCCATCTTCGGAGGTATTTCTGCTTCCGCAAATTCACGGACAGCCTTCCTCAACATCTCTTCTCTTTCGGTAAATGCAAAATCCATAATCCATCTCCTTGTTGATTTATTGATTGTCAATCTGGGACAGCACTGTAAAAAGCGCCAGATGCCAAGTCCTGTTATTTGTACATCCCATATCAGGACAGACCGACCACCGTCCAGACAAAATTACATCATCCGATTAACCGCACTTTTCTATACATACACGCCATATATGTCAAGTTGTTTCCCGATGCTGTTAATGCAATATGATTATGTCACTCCTCTTTATCTTATCTTTCCGCGGTATGTGAATAACAAAATTTCTCGAAGCACAATGTTTTCACCTCGTTGATGATAGATTTTGTCTGATAAAATCATTTTTGCCGGTGGCTCCAGGCAGGTCACTGCCAATACCTTTTTGACTTACTGTTTGTGTTGTAGTAAGTTCCCGCGCTAATGTTAATGTCTTCGGGGTTGAATTTTCGAGTTTACAGAGGGTTTTAGTCCACTTAATAGATGATATCCATGCATTCGGAAGAGAAAACCGTCAGCTGGCTGGCAATAATAAAGGACGGGGTTGTCGGCGCGTGGCCCATCTGTCTCGGCTACCTTGCCATCGGCCTGGCCTTCGGGGTGATCGCGCAAAAGGCGGGATTCAGCCCGATGGAAATCGGCCTCATGTCTCTCCTCGTTTATGCGGGCAGCGCCCAGTTTATTGGCATATCCATGCTGAGCGCCGGCGCCGGCATTATTCCCATAATCATAACCACATTTACCATAAACCTGCGCCATATGCTGATGAGTTCATCCCTCTCAACCTTCATGCGCAATCTCGGCATAGGCAGGCTTTCCCTCTTTGCCTATGGAGTAACCGATGAGAGTTTTGCCCTCAATACCGCCAGGTTCAGGGACGGCAACTGGGACTGGAGACGCGCCCTCGTCCTCAATCACACATCAAATCTCGCCTGGATTATAAGCACAGTTGCAGGCGGATTCAGCGGCCGGTTCATACCCGCCGGGGCTCTCGGGATCGACTACGCCCTGATCGCCATGTTTGTATGTCTTCTTGTTTTTCAGTTGAGGGGAAGACTTTACGTGATAGTGGCAATCATCTCCGGGATACTGGCCGTTGCCTTATCACTGCTTCTCCCCGGAAACGCATACATAGTGGCAGCCTCGGTAATCGCGGCGACGCTGGGAGTTTTTCTCAAAAAATCGAGGCGGTTCGCGGGGACGGAGCGGACATCATGATACATGAAAATTATCTGTATGTCATTCTCGGGATGGGAGTTGTCACCTATATACCGCGGTGGCTCCCACTCGTATTTCTGTCCCGCCGAAGACTGCCGGATTGGTTTGAACAGTGGCTCGACCTTATTCCCGCCGCGATATTAAGCGCCCTGATACTCCCGATACTCATAACAACGGGAGAGCCCCGGCATCTTGATCTTTTGCGGCCCGAGCTTATCGTGGCAGTGCCGACCCTTGCCTTCGCGGTGAAGACAAGGTCTCTCGCGGGAACGGTAATCTTAGGAATGTTTCTATTCTGGCTCGCGGGGAAATTTTTTTAAGGAAAGAATGGTAATTTCGAATTGATTATTTATGTCAAGCTCCTGCTAACCGCCATCTTCTGGGGTGGAACTTTTATAGCCGCGCGGGTCGTCGCGCAAACTGTCGGCCCTTTCAGCGCCTCTTTCCTGAGATTCGCTATTGCATCCATTTTTCTTGTCTTTATCACCATAAGAATGGAAGGCAAAATTCCCTGGCTGAAAAAACACCAGATATTGCCTGTCATACTTCTCGGACTGACGGGAGTATTCGCGTATAATTTCTTCTTTTTCTCCGGACTGAAAACGATTACGGCAAGTCGCGCTTCTGTCATTATAGCAATGAACCCGATTTTTATATCTATTTTTGCTTACACCTTTTTCAAGGAAAAACTGACCGGGATAAATGTGGTCGGGATTTTACTATGCGTATCCGGCGCGATTATCGTCATCTCAAGGGGAAACCCCCTGGGAATAATGCAAGGGGGCCTTGGGGCGGGAGAGCTTCACATTCTCGGATGCGTCGCGAGCTGGGTCTTATATTCCCTGATTGGGAAAAGCGCCATGAAGGACATGTCTCCCCTGGTGACCGTCACATACTCCTGCCTTGCCGGAGGTATCCTGCTTTTATTTCCTGCCTGGATGGAGGGGATGCCCCGGGATATCACGGGATACAGCGTGGCAAACTGGTCAGGCATTTTTTATCTCGGATTTTTCGGCTCTGTTCTCGGGTTTACCTGGTATTATCAGGGGATAAAGAGGATCGGAGCATCGAAGGCATCTGTGTTTATCAACTTTGTTCCGGTAAGCGCGGTCATACTCGCCTGTCTGATCCTGAAAGAAAAACTCGACATATCCCTCATCACAGGCGCCATCATGGTAATCTGCGGGGCATATCTGGCTAACAGGAAACCATAGGACATGACCGGCGCCGATAACCACAGAACCGTTATATCCGTTTCCATTAACTACCCGGCCGTTTTTCATATCAAGGCATAGCGTGATTTTTTCTATTTCTGTTTCCATACCGGACTTCGCTTTTCCATGAAAGCGTTTATTCCTTCCCTGGCATCTTCTGTAGAACAAAGACGGGTAAAAGCTTCGTTCATATATTCGAAGGCTTTATAATAATCCAAATCCGCCGCCGCATAGAACGCCTTTTTGGCGATTTGCAACGCCACAGGACTCTTTTGCGCCAGGATTGCCGCCCAGTTACGGGTTTCTACGTCCAGGTCGGCTTCAGGTATGACCCTGTTGACAAGCCCCATGCTTAAGGCTTCCTGAGCGGTGATCAAATCACCGTAAAACAATAATTCGAGGGCCCGTTTTCTCCCTACAGACCTGGTGACCGGAATTACCGGCCCTATGCAGTTCAGGCCAACGTTTATTGCGGTCAGGCCTATACGCGCATTTTCACTGACAACGGCGAGGTCGGCGGCCGCGACCAGGCCGGCTCCATTCGCTGCGGCAACTCCATGCACCTGAGCAATCACAGGTTTGCTCATACGACTGATTGTAATCAGAGGGGTTACCATGCATTCTACCCAATCCCGATATTCCATGGCACTCTTACCCGAAAAATCGCTTACATCAATGCCAGCGCAAAAAGCCCTGCCAGCGCCTTTGAGGATAATTACTCTTACCTGAGTCTCTGCGTCAAGCTCCCGAAGGGCCTGATTGAGTTCTGTTGCAAGAGGAACATTGAAAGTATTAAGGCTATCAGGGCGATTTAATGTTATTTCAGCGATATAATCATCTCCGGTTTCAACAATAATATTTTTGTAACCCATGATATCATTCCTTTCTTTTTGAAGTTTTTTAATCAGCAAAGCTCTCGATTAAACCAAGTCATTTCTTGTAGCACAGCGGAAAACAATCGGATTTATGGTTAGAAACTCTTATCGGGTACAATAGATTGAGCAAACCTTCTTCCCAATTCTGAAGCCTTTGTCAGTATCTCTTCATCTCTCTTGACCGCGCCCCTGTCAAAGATTTTGAATACCGGAAGCTCTTCAAAGACCTCGTAGCCTAATGCCTGCAATGGAAGACGCATGGCTTCGATCGTAAATCCCATGTCTTTTTTATCTTTTTGCTCGCATATGGCCACAATGACCGCTTTTCTATTTTGACCGGCCAAACGACTCGTCCAGCCTCTCGGGCGGTTATCATCAAACTCATACAGGCAGTACAGCCGATCGATAAATGCCTTCATCCACGCAGTGATATTATAGTTATGGGTTGGGGATAGGAGGATGAGCCCCTGAGCCTCTATGATTTTCGGATATAGAAGATTCATCCCGTCATTGAGACCCGTACATATTTTATCCTTTCTGCATCTTTCACATCCGATACACGGTTGGAAATAATAGTCTCGCAGGTGTACGCTTTCTGTCGGAACATCCTCTCCTTGAACGCCCTTGAAAATATGCTTCAAAAGCACGTCGGAGTTCCCGTTAATTCTTGGGCTGCCGTTAATTGCCAGAATCTTCTGTTCAGACAATATATCATCCGGCACTTTTTCCAACAAATTATCATTTGCACTCATTTATCAACCTTTCCCTAAACATTTTTTCTATGCAGCTAACGGGGCCTTCACTTGCGCCGGCGCGAAGCAAAGGCGTTAATTGCACTGGCCTGGTTTGGTGTTTTCAGGCAACTTCGAGATTAAGTTGCTTACCTGCGGCTTGCGCATAATTTCCCAATGTGGAGAGGCGGATTTCCTGGTACGTACCTATAAATCTAATGTAAAGAAGGCTGCCTGGCGCACCCGTCCTTTTTTTGCGGGGAAAGAGTTGTAATGAGCGAACCCACTAACCCTATTACGGTTTTTTGTCAAGCAGTATTGTGGATGGTGAAGAACACAGACAATGATCGTGATCTCCGGCCGAAATGAACATGTAAATCCGTACCCAATTTTCAAAATTTTAGTTGACAATGGCAGGCCCAGTCACTATATTCCAAAAAGACGATATGGAGGTTGTGATTATGAAGATATTTCTGAAGGTGATGAAGGCCCTGTCCGATCCGAGCCGCGTCAAGATCATGAAGATGTTGCAAAAACGGGTCATGTGCGTCTGTGAAATCACGGCGGCCCTTAGCGTGGCCCAGTCCACCGCCAGCAAGCACCTGAAGATCCTGGAGGATGCCGGGTTGATTACCCATTACAAAGACGGATTATGGGTCAATTACGCCTTGGCCGACGGCGAAACGAGCCCCTACGCGGCTTCTCTGATCGGCAACCTGAAACACTGGTTGGATGATGATCCTGAGGTTATCGAGTTGGTAAAACAACTGCCGCAAATCCGGCGGGAAGACATCTGCGGAAGTTAGTATAATTTTTTTGCCCTTCATAAATCGCTATATCGCTCAACAGGAAACTATAGGCCGGTACCCACTGCCCGGAAAGTGTACTACGGATCGCCGTAGATATTAGAGGACATTGTCAGTGAAAGAACGAACCAAGTTATTATTAATCGCCGGTGTTTTTTTAGCGGCCTATTTTATCCCCTGGGGTCAACCAATTATCCGCCGGTCCGGCCTTGAAGCGTTCATGATGCTTCAGGAATACGCCCGGGAACATGTGCTGACATGCCTGATCCCGGCCTTCTTCATCGCCGGCGCCATCGCGGTGTTCGTATCCCAGGCTTCCGTACTGAAGTACTTCGGGGCTCAGGCGAGCAAGGTGCTCTCCTATTCCGTGGCTTCGGTGTCCGGTTCAATTCTCGCGGTATGCTCATGCACGGTGCTGCCGCTTTTTGCCGGCATTTACACACGGGGAGCCGGTATCGGCCCGGCAACAGCTTTTCTTTATTCAGGACCCGCCATCAACGTTCTGGCCATCACACTCACGGCAAAGGTGTTGGGCTGGCAGATGGGACTTGCCCGAGCTATCGGCGCGATATTCTTTGCCATCGTTACCGGTTTGCTTATGGCCCTGATTTTCCGGAAAGACGACGCGGCGCGTACTTCAGGACAGATATATGTGCCGGAGGCCAACGCCGATCAGCGCACCTTACTGCAAGACAGTCTGTATCTTTTGACTATGGTGCTGATTCTGGTGTTCGCCGCCTTTGCCAGACCTGCTTCCGGGGCGACCGGTTTATGGCCGACGATCTTTGCGTATAAATGGTACATTACCGCCGCTCTGCTGGGCATCCTAGCTTTCATGCTCAATGCCTGGTTTACAAAGGATGAATGTGTCAATTGGGTTGATTCTACCTGGGGTTTCATGAAACAGATATTTCCGCTTTTAATCGGCGGCGTTCTGGTCGCCGGGTTCCTGCTGGGGAGACCGGGACATCCGGCCCTGATCCCTGAACACTATGTCCAGTCTCTTCTTGGGGGAAACTCGCTGTGGGCCAATCTGTTTGCCTCGGTTGCGGGCGCGCTGATGTACTTCGCCACCCTGACTGAGATCCCTATTTTGCAGGGGCTCATAGGCTCAGGCATGGGAAAGGGCCCCGCCCTGGCCCTGCTCCTGGCCGGACCGGCCTTATCATTGCCGAACATGGTGGTGATCGGCAGTGTTATGGGTGCCAAAAAAACAGCTACATTCTGCGGGATCATTGTCATTATGTCCACTATCGCGGGTTTAATTTACGGCAGTTTTGCCGGATAAAAGTAACCGAAAAACTTTTTGAAAAGGAGATAAAAAGAATGGAGATCAAAGTATTAGGACCTGGTTGTGCACGGTGTCAACAGACGGAAAAAATTGTCAGGGAGGCGGTAGAGGAAGCCGGCGTGGAAGCTCAGATTGAGAAGATCACCGATGTTATGAAGATCGCCTGTTACGGAGTATTCGGCACACCGGCAGTGGTTGTCGCCGGCGAGGTAAAAAGTGTGGGCAAAATCCCTTCAGTGGAAGAGGTCAAGGCATGGCTTGAAGCATAGTTGCCGGGGCAATCCGGAAGGAAGAGATAATACAATATGGAAATGCAAACGACTCAAATTATAGCATTATTGGTTACCGGTATCGTTGTCGGTTTCTCCTCGGGTCTTATGGGCGTGGGCGGGTGTTTTATCATGGTCCCCGTGCAATACTGGGTGTTGACAGCCATCGGCGTGGATCCGACCATCGCCATACGGATCGCCTTCGGCACAAATTTGCTGGTGGTGCTTCCCACAGCCTTCAGTGGTGCCATGACCCATCACAGAAAAGGGGCGGTGTTGTGGAAGGCAGGAGTTACTTTCGGCATAGTCGGAGCGGTAGGCGCTTTTTTCGGTGCCTTTATTGCCTCGCATCTGCCCGGAAAGGTGCTGACCTTGGCCTTCGGTATCGCCGTCATTCTCGGTGCCATTCGGATGCTCACCGCCAAACCGCCCCAGATTACGGAGGAACCCTCGGACAGTCTCTCCTCGTTTATCCTCTGGGGAGTTCCCCTGGGGATCGTCTCCGGCATTATCGGTATCGGCGGCGGTGTTTTGATGATCCCGGTCATGGTCTATTTTCTGCGGTTCAAGATGCACCAGGCTGTGGGGACGTCAACAGCCCTGATGATCTTTACGGCTGCCGGAGGTGCACTCTCTTTCCTGATCAACGGCCTGGGTGTCGACGGACTTCCTCCTTACTCGACGGGGTATCTGAACTGGGTCCAATGGATTCTGCTGGCCGGGTGCAGTATTCCCATGGCCGTAGTAGGGGCAAAGGCAGCCCATTTATTGCCGGCCAAACAGCTTAAATATATCTTCATCGTCGTTATGTTTTATATGGGGTTGAAGATGACCGGTCTGTTTGCATATGTGGGCCTTCCCATCTAAAGGCCCTTGACATGTTACAGAAGAGGGGTGCCGCGCTGTATGTGGACTGGATCTTCAAAAAATTGTGAAGGAGAGTATATACGCATGAAATATCGTTTATTATTGACGCTGGTCGGAAGCGTCCTGTTATTGGCGCTGACCTCGGGAACCCTGCCGGCTGCTGAGCAGACTGCGGACTTTGAAAGCGTGCCCGTCAAAGGAATGGTCACCATGATCGATCTGGGCGCGAAAAAGTGCATTCCCTGTAAGATGATGGCTCCCATCATGGAAAAGATAGACAAAGTGTATGATGGAAAAGCTGCCATTGTTTTTATTGATGTATGGCAGCACCGCGAGCAGGCCAAACGGTTCGGCCTTCGCTCCATACCAACGCAGATTTTCTTCGACCCCGATGGAAAAGAGGTCTATCGGCACGTGGGATTTATGGCGGAAGAGGATATCGCCGAACAACTGAAGAAAATGGGCATATCAGGATAATAATTCGCCGGATTGAAGGGAGCATACCTAGGTGTTTGAAACTTTTTTAGTAACGATCAACCAGTGGATCGGCAGTGGCGTGGCCCTTGCCGCGCTGGGGTGTTTTTTGTGGGGAATGGTCAGTGTCCTGCTCAGCCCCTGTCATCTCGCATCGATCCCCCTCATCGTCGCGTACGTCGGAGGGCAGGAACGGGCCATTGATCCTAAACAGGCCGCCGTCTTTTCGGTGCTGTTTGCCACCGGTCTGTTTATTACCATCGCCCTGATCGGATTCATCTGCGCCCTCTTGGGACGGATGCTGGGGGACGTTGGCAACTACTGGCAGACCCTGATTGGCGCCATATTGATCTGGGTGGCTCTCGGCATGCTCGGCGTGGAGAAATGCTCCATGTCCGGCAATCTGCTGTATCGCCTTAATATCAGGGGAATGATGGGCGCCTTTGTTTTGGGGCTGGCCTACGGTGTACTCTCCGGTTCATGTACCTTCGGCTTTATCGCGCCGATCCTGGCCATCATTACCGTACAGCAGAAAATCGCGACAGGTGTCCTCCTGATCCTTCTATTCGCTGTTGGCCATTGTTTGCCGATTGCAGTCGCCGGAAGCTCGACTGCCGCCGTCAGGAAACTGATGGAGAGCAGCACCTGGTTGGGCGCGGGCAACTGGTTCCGAAAGGGCGCGGGAATACTGATCGGCCTGCTTGGAATCTACTTTATGATCAGTCCGTTTGAAAGCTTCATTAATACTCTCATATCGTAGGAGGCAGGTGATGTCTCAAACGAAGCGGCTCTCATTTCTGGACCGTTTTTTGATCCTGTGGATTTTTCCTTTCTGGCCATGTTCGTCGGCGTCGGGTGCTTCCTTGAGCCTCTACTGAGCAGAAAGTACTCCCCTGGGCACGAACTTGAGGCCCATCTCCAGTCGCCAGTCGCCGTTCTCCCATATCCATTCTTCCCTGGAAGTTGTCTTAAAATCGAAACCCCTCTGATTGATCCTGTAATCAATCACGGTCAGCGCCTTCCTGCCGGATTCCGTAATCTTCACCTCTTGAATGGAGAACTCCTGGACATTCACATTGGCCTTCTGGACGAAAAGGTCCCTGTCCATCTTCTCCCTACACCTATCCGTGGTAAGGTCATAGACAGTTCCCCAGTCCTTGTCCACCTTCGCCTACCATTCCTGATCGATCTTCTTCCTCAGGGCTTTCTCACTCCCTCCGGAGGCAGAACATCCAACGGACGCTACAATGAAAGCGATCAGCGCTATGATGATCAGATGATTCTTTCTCACTGCTTTATTTCTCCCTTCTGTTCTTTGAGAAGCTTCTGCATGTATTCCTCCGGCGTGAGTTTTTGCAGTTCCTTTATCTTACGCAACTGTTCTTGCCGCTGTTTTTCGGCAACCCTTTTCTGCTCTTCGGCTGCCTTTCTCCTCTCTTCGCCTGCGGTCTTGTAAATATCGATTCCTGTAATCTCGAGGACCTTTTCATCCATCTCAACCGATTCATCAAGAGATATCATTTTCGAGGGGCCCACGGCGACACGACCGGCATCATCCACGGACAGCCTGACGTATCCCAGAAAAGATCCCTTAGCGTTCGCCATGAGTTCCACTGCCCCCGACTCCCCGGTGGATGAGGTTGCCTCTATCTTCTCCCCACACCCGGCGGGCTTGTTATCTTTTCCTCCGTATATGACCAGGTCTATGCCTTTCAGCCCGTCCACGAGCCTCTTCGTCTCTATCGTTCCCAGTTGCGACAGGAGGATCACGATATCGGCCTCTTTCCGTATCCCGGGAAGGATTGATTTCAGCGCCTCACCGGGGGGGATGATATCCACAATGCCGGAGATCTTGGAAGCGATCATATTATCGGATGTTCCCGGGAACATGACACCGAGGATCGCCACCTTCAGATCGCCGGCTTCTGCCATCACAAATTTCTTCGTAAAGGGGGATACCCCCTCAGCGTATGAGAGATTCGAGGCCACCAGGGG
>Ga0268276_1003542_pt1 | contig 11967 bp, 10 predicted proteins | sample saktaG_4_FD_190145 | JGI IMG/M metagenome (GOLD analysis project Ga0268276, IMG submission 190145) | Saline water microbial communities from Sakinaw Lake, British Columbia, Canada - sak_2010_1_5_45m | ecosystem: Environmental > Aquatic > Non-marine Saline and Alkaline > Saline ...
AATTTTCAATGATGGGATGATTGCTGATATTTTTGCTTCAGAATTGGTGATGGGAGGTGTGCACAATTGGCTGGAAATTTTTGCCAATAATCATAGGACTAAGTGTAATCTAAGTCCTGTCAATGCGATGGAACTATATAATCCTCAAGAAGAACAGCTAGCGGATGTATACGTAATGGAAAAAATTGGAACCAAACAAGGTTGGTCCAATCCTTCACCGGATGAAAACTGGATGTTCGGTTACCCTCAGGAGATTCAAGACTTTATGGAAGCAATTGCCACCGGAAGGGAACCTAAGTCAGGGATGCTGGCAGCGAGTGATGTTGTAAGTGTTTTATATGCGGCCTACCTTTCAGCGGAACGTAAGGGAGAGGAAGTTGAGATACCAATAGATTTTGCCATCTAAATATGATCCTATAGAATATCAACAGTTTTTAGAAAAAATTCTTTCTTATGTTGATCTACATACACAATGCACGTAAATATTATTACAGAATAATCAGGGAAGGGAAAATAGATGAAAATAAAAGTATTCAAAACAAAGCATAATATGGGGAAAGCTGCAGCAGAGGAAGCAGCTAGAATATTAATAGATGCAATAAGGGAAAAAGGTGAAGCTACTTTTATAGCAGCGACTGGCGCATCCCAATTTGAATTTTTAGAAAATCTTACCAATATTTTTTCTATTGATTGGTCAAAGACTTCCATGTTCCACTTAGATGAATATGTAGGTCTTCCAGAAACTCATCCAGCGAGCTTTAGAAGATACTTAAAGGAAAGATTGATCAATAAAGTACATCCAGGAAATGTTTATTTAATTAGAGGAGATGCTAAAAACCCAGAATTAGAATGTGAACGTTTGGGTAAAATTATAATACAAAAAGAGATTGATGTTGCATTTGTTGGTATTGGAGAAAATGGACATTTAGCCTTTAACGATCCTCCAGCTGACTTTAATACTAAGAAACCATATCTTATAGTTGAACTCGATGATGCTTGTAGAAAACAACAGCTTGGTGAGGGATGGTTTAAAAGCTTTGACGAGGTTCCTAAAAGAGCAATTTCAATGTCCATCAAACAAATTATGAAATCAAAAAATATAATTTGTACTGTTCCAGATAGCCGTAAAGCACAAGCAGTAAAAGATTGTTTTGGAGATCAAAATATTTCACCTGAACACCCCGCTTCTATATTAAAGAATCATGAAAGTGTGTTTTTATTTCTTGATAAAGATTCTGTTAAATTGCTTAAGAAGATTTAAGATTTAATTTATTAAATAATTTTTAGTAGCTAAATTTAAAATTAAAAAAAGCAAAAACATTTTTAAAAAGGTAAAAATGTAGAACGTATAGGCAATTTTATATCTAAGAAAAATATAAAGGAGTTGATAAAATGGAAAAAGTGAAAGTAGGTATAATTGGTTCTAGGTTTGCTGCTAGTTTGCATGCTAAAGCATACCAAAAATGTCCGGATGTCAATATTGTTGCTGCAGCCGCAATAGATAATCTCGAAAATTTCTGCAAACAATACAAAATTCCTAAAGCTTATAGTGATTATCGAGAAATGCTTGAAAAAGAAGATATGCAAATGGTTAGTATTTGTGTTCCGAATTACCTTCATAAAGAAGTCGTTTGTGATGCAGCTAATGCTGGTAAACATATAGTCTGCGAAAAACCTTTAGCAACCACTCTTGAAGATTGCGATAAGATGATTGAAACTTGCAGAGATAATAAAGTAAAACTTATGTATGCTGAGGATTGGGTTTTTGCTCCAGCGCTTATTAGAGCAAAAAATATTTATAAAGAAGGAGCAATTGGTGATATTGTTTATATAAAGGCTAAGGAAAGTCATGGTGGTTCACATTCTCTTTATGCACAAAAGTTGAAATATTGTGGTGGAGGCGCAATGATTCATTTAGGTATACATCCAGCTGGTTTCGTTTCTTGGCTTAAAGAGAAAAAAGTAGTAGAAGTTATAGGTAAAACTAGTAAGGGCTTAAATAATAATTTAATTCATTCTGAGTTTGAAGGTGAAGATTGGGCAGCGGGAATTTTAACTTTTGAAGATAATACTTTTGCACTTGTTGAGGGAAATTATATTACTTTTGGTGGTATGGATGATCGAATTGAAATTTATGGAACCAAAGGAAATATTAAAGTTAGCTTAACTCATGGTTCTCCCATTTTAGTATATAGCCCAATTGGGTATGAATATGCTATTGAAAAAGCAGAGAGCACTAAAGGCTGGACTTTTCCAGCTGTAGACGAAGAAAGTTCTTTAGGTTACCAAAATGAAATTAGTTATTTTGTTGATTGTGTAAATTTGGATAAAGAAGTAATGGAAGGTGCTCGCGGAGAGGATGGACGGCTTGCTCTTCAAATTGTAATGGATATATATGAATCAGCAAAAAATGGGAGAGCAATAAAACGAAAAATAAGTAAATAGTTATATAAAAAGTATTGAGGTTTAATAGTGAATATAAATAAAGAAAATATTTTAATGCCTATTGAATTGGCAGGAATAAAATTTCGCAATCCATTTTGTGTTAGTTCTGGACCAGCCTCAAAATCAGTTGACCAATTGATAAAAGCACAAAAATGTGGTTGGGCAGGCGCAAGTATTAAATTAACTTTTGATCCCGCTCCTTATATCAATCTAGAGCCCAGATATGGGTGGTTTCAGGATTTGGGTTATCTTTCCTTTTCTGCCGAGAAAAGGCTTAATATCGAAGAGGGTTTAAAATTAATAGAGGAGGGTAGAAAACAAACAAAAGACTTTGTCCTGTTAGCTAACATTACTTATTCTGGCGATAAGGGGCTTGAGGGTTGGGCAAATATGGCCAGGAGATTTGAGGCAGCGGGTGCTCACATTATCGAGCTTAATATGTGTTGTCCCAATATGTCCTTTAATCTATCAGTTAGTGGAGAAGTCGCGGAAGGCGAACCACTTTCTGGGGCGAGTCTTGGCGAGGATGAGAAATCAGTAAGTACCATTATTAAAAAGGTAAAAAAAGCTGTTTCTATACCAGTTTTCGTTAAGTTAACCCCGGAGGGCGGTCGGATTGCTCAAGTGGCTAAGGCCTCTTTTGAAGCGGGTGCTGATGCCGTTGTTAGTGTAGCCAACAGGTTGGGAATTCCTCCCATTAATATCCGCAACCCGAAACAATCGGTTTATAATCTTCAGAAAGAACCAAGTATGTCTTGTTTTTCAGGTCCTTGGATAAAACCATTAGCATTAAGGGATGTCTATGAGATCAGAAAACTGGTTGGATCGGAGCCTGTAATTGCGGGATCAGGCGGTATAAGTACGTTTCAAGATGCAGTGGAGATGGCTATGGCGGGCGCTGACCTTATCGCCATCTGTACAGGTATATTAGTTAATGGTTTTGGATTTTTAGAGGAACTTATGAAGGAGTTGAAAGAATACTTAAACGAGATGGGCTATAGCTCGCTCAGAGATGTTCGTGATATTTTAGTTGAGAGTATCACTCCTTCCTCTAAGCTTACCATATATAAAGGTTATGCTCAAATAAAGGATGGAAATCTTTCTGCTCCTTGTACATATAATTGCCCAGCGCATGTGCCTATTCAGGTTTGCATAAAAATGGTTAGTGAGGGTAACTTTGAGGAGGCCTTTAAACAAATAACATCTAAAAGTCCACTTCAGTGTGTATGCAGTCTAATTTGTCCGCATCCCTGTGAAACTGAGTGTACCCGGGGTGAGATAGATGAGCCAATTTTAAACAGGGAGATTGAAAGGTTTGTTCTTGAATATGGTAGGAGAAAAGGATGGAAGCCTGAAATTACCTTGGTCTCGAAAAAAAGGGGAAAGGTCGCTGTTATTGGCTCTGGTCCAGCTGGTCTCTCTGCTGCCTATGATCTTGCCAGGGCTGGCTATAGCGTGACTATTTTTGAGAGAGAGAAGGTACTCGGCGGTATGCCAAGACTTGCTATACCTGAGTTCAGATTGCCTCGGGGTTTGCTCGAGGAAGCGATTGAAACAATCAAGAGCTTGGGGGTAAATATCAGGACAGAGGTTATCTTTGGCAAAGATATTACCATAGATGGATTGAAGAGGGATGGTTTCAAAGCCATCTTTATTGGCATTGGAGCCCAAAAAGGGTTAAAACTGAATATCTCTGGGGAAGAGGCTAAAGGTAGCTTAACTGCTCTTGGTTTTCTTAAATGTGTCTCCATGGGGGAAAGTCCTGAAATTGGCAAAAGGGTTGCTGTCATTGGAGGCGGATTTACTGCTGTTGATTCGGCCAGAGCGGCCATTCGGTTGGGGGCGAAAGAGGTGTTTATTCTTTATAGAAGAACGAAGGATGAGATGCCAGCTATACCAGAAGATGTCATAGAAGCAGAGGAAGAAGGGATAAAGGTTATGTATCTTGTCTCACCCAAGGAGGTTATTACCAAGGAGGGCAAGGTAACCGGTATTAGAATGGTTAACTATGTTTTGGGCCAGAAGGATGTCTCCAACAGAAGAAGGCCAGTCGAGGTTGAGGGAACGGAGTTTATTTTAAAGGTTGATACCGTCATCTCCGCCATTGGAGAAGGTGTTCAGCTTAATTGTCAGGATATGAATATTAAGACTACGCCATTGGGAACAATTGAATTTAATGAGGATACAGGTGCTACAAATATTGAGAGTGTCTTTGTCGGAGGTGATGCAGCTATGGGTCCCAGTAATGTTATTAGTGCTATTGCCGAGGGTAAAAGAGCAGCTGTATCCATCGATAAATTTATTAGTGGAGAAAATGCTTTTCTGGAATATGATTCGACTCCGACAATGGTAGATAAGGAGAAAGTGTTTGAGAGAAAAGGTAATTCTCCTCGAGGAAGAAGACCTGGAATTCAATTGATATCCCCAAGTGAGCGTAAAAAGAACTTTAACGAGTACACTAAAACACTTACAGAGGAGGAAGTCCTCAGAGAGGCCAGAAGGTGTCTTAACTGCGGTTGTGGCATCGGCTGTGGTATTTGCGAGAGAATTTGTCCGGCTTTTGCCGTTAGCTTTGAGGATAACAGAGTTAAAATAGACAAAGATAAGTGTGTTGGTTGTAGTTTATGTGCACAGTGTTGTCCTAATTCCAATATTGAGATAGTTAGGGCAACTCAATAGATTTTTTCCCTTAAAGGAGAGCAAAAAAAGAGAAGAGAGTGACCAACAAGAATTTTGTTTCAAAGGAGGTGATTTATAATAAGTAAAAAAAGAGTTAGTATTTTTTCTAAATAAAAATAAGGAGGAAAAAAATGAATAAGTTAAAAGTAATAACAATTCTAATGACAGTAATTTTTCTATCGTTTGGTTTATTTAGTTATTCGTGGGGAGCGGGTGAAGAAGAAATATTAGTAGGAAATATTCAGGATATGAGCGCTGGTACTGCTATTTGGGGTCAGAACGATACAAATGGTATTTTATTAGCAGCAGAAGAGATTAATGCTCGGGGAGGAATATTAGGTAAAAAGATTAGGGTAATTACTTATGATACAAAAGGTGATCCAACCGAGGCCATAAATGCATATAATCGATTAGTTGACTTAGATAAAGTTGTTGCTGTCCTAGGCCCACCAACTAGCAATGTCGGTATACCTTTAGCTCCAATTGCTGAAAGAAAAAAGGTTCCGGTAATTGGTGATTTTATGGATGAAAGGGCTACTACTCACAGTGGAGGGGTATGGAATTTTATGTTTCTGACTGAGCCCTCATGTTCAGAACAGGCAGAAATTGCTGCCAGTTACGCCCTAAAAGAGCTAAAATTATCTAAATTTGCGGTAATCTATAATAAGGCAAATTCTTATTCAGTTAACATGGCTATACCTTTTATGGCTTATGTAATAAAACATGGAGGGGAGATCCTGATTACGGAAACTTATCTATTTGGTGATACTGAATTTGGAGCGCAATGTACTAAGATTAAAAATGCGAATCCTGAAGCGGTTTTTGTGCCTGGCTATGTTCAAGATAATGCGTTAATTGCTAAGCAGCTGCGAGGTATAGGGGTTGATGTCCCTATAATCGGGAATAATAGCTGGTATGTACCTCTCATTGAGTTAGCCGGGCCAGCAGCAAACAATACTTATTTCCCCAGTAATATGGCGACTGATATTCCAAGATTTCAGGATTTTATAAAGCGTTATGAAAAGAGGTTTGGTATGGAACCGCTAATCCACGCGCTCATGGGTTACGATAATATGAATATCTTAGCTGAGGCTATAAAGAAGGCTGGAAAACTCGATCCAATAGCAATAAAGGACGCCATTGAACAAACAGATCATGCTGGAGTAATGGGAAGAATAAAGTTTAATCCGCAAACCCATCGACCCGATAGGATGCCCTTAATTATGTTAAAGATTGAGAATGAGGAATTTGTGACACTAGGAGAATATTTACCACCTTTAGATTAGATGTGTAGAGAATCCTGTCTTTGCCCCTTTATCCTTAGGAGAGGGGTGAAGGCAGGATTATTATTAAGGAATGTAAAAAAGGAGCTAGAAGTGTTTTTACAACAATTATTAAATGGTCTTTCTTGTGGGGGCGTATATGCCTTAATGGCGGTAGGTTTTGGATTAATTTATAATGTACTTAAATTTAGTAATTTCTCGCATGGGGGGGTTATGCTTATTGGTTGCTATACCGCCTATTTCGCCTTCAAGGTCTTTCATAGCTCACTGTTTGTAACTTTATTATTTGGGGCAATTGTTGGAGGTCTTTGTGCGGTTATTTTTGAAAAATTAGCCATCGCTCCTCTAAGAAAGAGGAATGCCCCTAAGGTATATTTTTTTGTAAATTCTATAAATGGAGGATTGTTATCGGAATATTTAATTGTAGCTACGGTAGGAGTTTTTTTTCATACCTTTCCTGATTTTTTAGGAACTACTAACATAAATATTGGGCAAATCAGTTTTTCTAAATTAAACTTGACTATGTTTACAATTTCTTTAATTACTTTGTTCGGGTTGATGTGGTATTTATATAAAACAAAATCTGGTAGAGCTATTAGAGCAGTAGCTTGTGATATTAATACTGCCAGTCTTATGGGAGTAGATGTTAATCGAGTAATTTCACTAACTTTTTTTGTTTCCGGTTTATTGGGAGGATTGTCTGGGGTTTTTTTAGGAATAAACTATACTATATATCCTCAATTAGGCAAGATGATTGTAAAGGGTTGGATGGCCTCAGTTATTGGAGGTTTAGGTAGCCTATTAGGTCCCGTAGTAGGAGGAATCTTATTGGGAGTATTAGAAACATTTTTAACTGCCTATATAGGCTCTTCATTTACTCCTATTTTATCGTTTATAATCCTTCTAATGTTCTTACTAATTAGACCTCAAGGGATTGCTGGTATTATAGTTGAAGAAAAAGTTTAAGAAAAAATATAAATATTGAGAGGGGTAAGTATTGTCTTTTTATCAAGGAGTAATAATAATAGTAGTTATTAATGTTATTGCTGTAATTGGGAATTTTTTATTGACTGGAATGACAGGTTTGCTCTCTTTTGGACAAGCTTCTTTTATGGCATTAGGAGCCTACATTTCAGGTCTATTGGCAGTGAAATTTAATATACCATTCCCACTTGCTATATTACTAGCAATAATAGCGTCAGTATTTGTCGGCTTTATAATTGCACTTCCAGTTGTAAAATTAAGAAGAGATTATTTTGCCTTGACAACGTTTGCTTTTGGCGAGTTCCTTAAAGCTGTATTAAATCTATCAGTGACAATAACAGGAGGAGCAACAGGATTAGCCGGGATCCCTTATAAGGTTAATATTTGGATAGTTTTAATATCCTTAATTATAGTAATACTCTTAGTGAGAAATTTTAGAAATTCTAAGTTTGGTAAAGAATGCCTTGCTATAAGAGATGATGAATTAGCAGCGAGAAGCTGTGGTATAGATAGCTCTAGAAAAAAAATGACAGTATTTTTATTTAGCGTTGCCATTACTTCTTTTGCAGGATGTTTATACGGATTTTACACATGTTATATAGATCCAAGTATGTTTGGTTGGACTAAATCTTCTGAATTGGTAATAATGGTATTTTTTGGAGGATTAAATAGTTTAACTGGTGTAATAATTGGGACTACTTTTCTTACTTTATCCTTAGAGATATTAAGATTTACTGGAGCATGGAGGATGTTCATATATGTTTTAATTATGATAATTCTTATTGACTTCAGACCACAAGGTGTTTTTGCTAATTGGGAATTGGAGTGGACAACTTTCGAAAAGTTATTGCATATGCCATTAAGCATTATTAAAAAAGAAAAATAACTTAAATTTATATATTAAGGTGTATCATGGATTTATTAGAAATTAGAAATATATCAAAACATTTTGGAGGAATTATAGCTGTAGATAATTTTTCATTGAAAGTAAAAAAGAATCAATTAATTGGGATAATTGGTCCTAATGGAGCAGGAAAAACAACTATTTTTAATTTGATCTCAGGAATTAGTAAAACGACTTCAGGAAAAATATTTTTTAAAGGGAAAGAAATAACATTTCTAAAGCCATCCCATATTTCCAAACTTGGGATAGCGAGAACTTTCCAGAACTTGAGATTATTTAGTGGATTAGATGTGATTAGTAACGTAGAAATAGCTTATACTTATAGGATGAGATATAATTTTTTTCAGGCTCTTTTTTGGCCACCAATTGTTTTGAGAGAGAATAAAAAATTTCGAAACCTTGCTAAAGAAAGTTTAAATTTGGTAAAAGTACCCACTAAGTATTATTATGAAAAACCCTCAAATTTGCCTTATGGTTTGCAAAAAAGAATTGACCTTGCTCGTGCACTTTCTCTTTTGCCTCAGGTTTTATTATTAGATGAACCAGCTGCTGGGCTTAATCCTTATGAAGTAATTGAGTTAATTGATATTATTAGATTGATTCAAAAAGAATATCAAAAACAAAATTTATCTATAATTTTAGTAGAACATCGCATGGAAATGATCATGGAATTATGTGAGGAAATATATGTACTTAATTTTGGGAAAACTATTGCGAAGGGAATTCCAGAATATATTCAAAATAATGAAAATGTACTTACTGCATATTTAGGGGAGGAATTTTAAATATGTTGCAAGTTCTTGATTTAGAGGTGAAATATGGGAAAGTTCCAGTAATAAATGGTATTTCCCTTAAATGTAGAAGAGGAACCATAGTGAGTATAGTAGGGGCAAACGGAGCAGGTAAAACAACCATTTTAAATGCTATTTCTGGAATTGTAAAGTACACAAAAGGTAAAATTCTATTTGAGGACAAGTGTTTGCCCAAATTACCCCATAAAATAGCTGAATTGGGAGTAATACAAGTTCCCGAGGGAAGAAAAATTTTTTCTAGTTTGACAGTGGAAGAAAATTTAATGATGGGAGGTTTTTTAATTAAGGACAATAAGACTCTTTATGGTAATATAAAAAAAATATATACTTTATTTCCGGTACTTAAAGAAAGAAAAAAACAATTTGGCGCTACTTTAAGTGGTGGAGAACAACAGATGTTAGCTATTGGAAGAGCTTTAATGGGTAATGTTAAGATGATTTTATTAGATGAACCATCTCTTGGTCTTGCTCCATTATTAGTAAAACAATTGTTTGAAGTAATTATAGAAATAAATAAACAAGGAATTACAGTACTTTTAGTAGAGCAAAATGCTAAAAAGGCATTAACCATTAGTGATTATGCTTATGTTATTGAAACAGGAAAAATAATTATTGAGGGAAAAGGGAAAGATTTAATAAACAATTCAGATGTAAAGAGAGCATTTTTAGGGACTAGTAATAGAGATAAAAGGGATATATCGGAATATGAGGTGAGAATATGAGAGCTATTTTAAATGTATTGAGTAAAGAAGAAAAAAATAAAATTGATAGTACTAGCATAGAAATTTTGGAATCAGTGGGAGTTAAAATAGATCATAAGGGAATTTTTAAATTATTAAATGATGCTGGAGCTCAGGCGGAGAAAGATAAAGGAATAGTAAAATTTCCGGAAAAATTAGTACGGCAATATTTAAGTTATTGTCCCTCTTCGGTAAAGTTTAGTGATATTGAAGGCAATATAATAAATTTAGCGCCCCGAGGTGACACTATTTTTTGGACAGGGAATGCATTATGTATTGTTAAAGATAAAACAGTAAAAGAAATAGATACGAATGAATTTATTAAATTAGTTAAAGTTGTTGATCAGTTAGAAAATGTGCAAGGCATGGTTGGCACTAGTTTAAGTGATATTCCTCCTCAGGCTCGAGATTTTGTTGGTTTTCGTTTAATGGCTGAAAATACAAATAAGCATCTGCGCCCCTGCATATATACACCTCTGGGAGCAAAGATAATGTTAGAAATGGCTGATGTAATTTTAAACGGTCGAAACCTCAAAGATTATCCAATATTTAGTATTGGATATACCAATGTTAGTCCTCTCCATTGGGAGCAAACAGCCTTAGAGTCTTTTTTCGAAACTTCAGGATATGGTGTTCCAGTTATGTTAAATTCTGAACCATTAGCTGGGGCTACTTCTCCTGTGACATTAGCTGGTGCTTTAGCTTTGGCTAATGCAGAGGTGTTAAGTGGAATTATTATTGTTCAGATTTTAGAGAAGGGCCGTCCTTGTATTCACAATATTGGTTTTGCTCATATGTTTGATATGCGAACAACATTAGCTTTGACTGGAGCAGCTGAAAATGGTTTATTAGCGGCTGCTGGAGCTGAAATGGCTTCTTTTTATAATCTTCCTTCTGCTTCTTGGATGAGTACAGAATCAATGGTAACGGATTCCCAAAATGCATACGAAAAAATGAATACAGGTTTATTACATGCTTTAGGCAATGTAAATATAATATGGGGAATAGGAAACTTAGAATCTACAAAATCTATTTCAGCAGAACAAGCTGTGATAGATAATGAAATAGCAGGATCTATACTTAGGGCCAAAAGAGGAGTAAGAGTAAATAAAGATACATTAGCTTTAAGTTTAACAAAAGAGATGAAATTTAGTTGTGGATATTTAGCTTCTGAACATACTATGAGACATTACAAACAAGCACTAAATTATCCCAAAATGCCTAACAGAGATAGAAGAGTAAATTGGGTAGAAAGAGGATCAAAATCTCTTGAAGAAAAGGCAAAGGAGAAAGTTAAGGAAATATTAAAGGGAAGCAAATCAAAAACATATTTAACTAGCAGTCAGCGAAAAGAGCTAAAAAAAATAGAAAAGAAATGGTTAGAAAAAGTAGAGTAACAATAATTTATTAGCAACGTTTTTTAAAATTTCTATTTTGCTACTACTTTGATCAATACTTACTGGTAATTATGTTTTTCGAGAAACTATTTTATAAATTAAGGAATTTATAATTATTTAGGAGGATAAATTGAGGGAAATTTTAAATATGTTTAGCCTTGAGGGAAAGAAAGCGGTAATTACTGGAGGAGCCGGTATTTTAGGTTCTGCTATTGCCAAAGGGTTAGGGAAGGCTGGAGTTGAGGTTGCTCTATGTGATATTGTTAATGCTATTGCTCCAGGATTTCTCCTCACTCAACAAAATCGCTATTTGCTCTTAGATGAAAATAAATATTTCACTCCCCAGGCAAAATCTATTATATCTCATACTCCTATGGGAAAATTTGGTGATCCAGAGGATTTAATCGGAGCCTGTATCTGGCTTGCTTCTGATGCCTCAAAATTTGTAACTGGTATTATCGTTCCTGTAGATAGGGGATTTAATGCCTATTCAGGAGTATAGAGTATATGGATAAGTTTTATCAGAGAGTAAATTTATATTTTAAGAATTCATGTTAGGAGGATCAATGAATAACAAGCGCCCAAGAATTGTAATAACCGATTGTGATCATCCGTCTGTGGAAATAGAAAAGAAAATATTGAGTGAAATTAATTCGGAGCTTACTCTGGAAACTTGTAAAACAGAAGAAGATGTAATAGCAGTAGCGTCAGATGCCGATGGAA
>Ga0268276_1003543_pt1 | contig 11966 bp, 10 predicted proteins | sample saktaG_4_FD_190145 | JGI IMG/M metagenome (GOLD analysis project Ga0268276, IMG submission 190145) | Saline water microbial communities from Sakinaw Lake, British Columbia, Canada - sak_2010_1_5_45m | ecosystem: Environmental > Aquatic > Non-marine Saline and Alkaline > Saline ...
GAGAAATAAAAAACTTAATAATAACTTCTTGTTTAATTAAATATTTATATTCAATTAAACGAGGACAAAAAACAATAAAACACAAAATGAGTATTAAAAGAACAATTATAACAACCATATTGGCTTTGGCCTTGGTTGCAACAGTTGCTCCTGCAACAACTCAAGCTACAACAATTGACGATTTGTTAGCTCAAATCTCAGCATTGCAAGCTCAGTTGGTTGCCCTACAGGGCGGCAGCACACCAGTTCCAACAGGAATAGTTGCTTGCTCAGGAGTTACATTCACAAGAGACTTAACAGTTGGCGCAACAGGATCAGATGTAAAATGTTTACAGACCCTTTTAAACGCCAACGGTTACACATTAGCAGCAACAGGAGCAGGATCACCAGGGATGGAAACATCTTACTTTGGTCCAGCAACATTGGGAGCTGTTAAATCATTCCAGGCAGCAAAAGGATGGACACCTGCAAATCAGGTCGGCCCATTAACAAGAGCAGCATTAAACGCTCTTATTGCCGGAACACCAACAACTCCAACAACTCCAACAACAGGATGCCCAGCAGGAGCAGTTTATAACTCCGTAACTGGCGCATTGTGCACAACAGTAACAACAACACCAGGAGCAACAGGATTCTTATCAATTTCATCGTTAGCCGCTTCACCAGCAGATAACGCAAACGTTACAGCAACAACAAATGTTCCTGTATTGGGATTAAATGTTAAAGCCATCGGCTCTAACATGACAGTTTCCAGCGCTAAAGTTTTGTTATATGTAACAAAATCATCTGCTGAAGAGCACCCAGCTACCTTGGTAAGAAATCTTTACGTCTATGATGGAAGCACATTATTGGGTTCATACCCAGTTGACACAAACAGCGTTATTAAAGATGGTAGCAATTACTATGTAATCTTGTCAGGATTCAGCTTCACGATTCCTGCCGGCACTACAAAAGTATTAACTATCAGCGCTGATTTCGCTCCATCGTTGGAAACGAACAGGGTATTGGAAGTTGCTTTGCTTGACTCAACATCAGTTAGAGGAATTGATGGAACAGGAGCATTTAGCACAACTGGTACAAGTACAACTATTTCGTCTGGAAATCCTTCAGACAATCAAAGAACATACACTGTAGCATATGCAACAGTGGGAACTTCAGTATTGTCAGTTACTACCAACAGCACTGATTTAGTATCAACTTCTGTTAATGTAAACCACACCAGTGGCACAACAGATGTTCCAATGTTTATTTTCAGCACAAAATCATCAACAGGACCTTCTGTAATAACAGACTTAGTCTTAACAGCTCAAGGAGACGACTCAGCAGTCGCGAAATTGTCAGCTGTAAAATTATATGATGGCTCAACCTTATTGGGTTCACAGTCATTGTCCAGCGCAGTATCTGGAGCAACAGCTACATTTAGTGACCTTACAGTCCCTGTAGCAAAAGATGCTACAAAGACATTTACTGTAAAGGCAGACTTTGCAGCAGCTGTAACCGACGGTTCAACAGTAACATTGTTGATAACAAATCCTTCCGGCGGTTCCACAGGTGTTACTTATACCTATCCTGATTTGACATCAACACATCCTACAGCAGTCGCAGCAGTTTCTGGAAATCCAATGTATTTATATGATGGCGTAGCAACAACATTTACACTTGTTAGCGCAACGTCAACATATTCCTACAACAGCACAACCCCATCATTGTCTTACACAACAGGTAAGATTATCTTGAAGGCCCATTCAGATGGTGGAACCACAACTGAACCAGTTGCAGCAGACTTCACAGTTCTTGCCTATGTAGGTGGCACTGCAAATGGAGCAGCGGTTTCAAAAACCATTACAGTAACACCAGATTCTACTATTGGAGATGGCAGCGATGCAACAATAGAGATCAATGTTTCAGAGCCAAGAGGAGAAGCCACAGTTTCAGGATCTTACTCTGGTACAGGATTCGTTGATTTCAGAATCACCAATATTGCCTGGTATGTTACAGATGGTACAAACACAGCCGACGAGAACACTCAGACCTGGGGATTGTCTACATTCAAGACACCAGCCGCAAACGCTCAATAGTATTTGTTAATATGCCTTCTTGTGAGAGGCAGACAAACAATCAAAAAACCGCCGAAAGGCGGTTTTTTGATTATCCTAAATTTGCTAAATAACGATTAAAGACCTCTCAAGAATTGTTCAATCTGGTCCTTTATTTCTGGATTTGTTTTAATAATATCCGTAGCTAATTGTCTTACCATTTGATAATTTCCCAGTTCTTTGTAGCAAAGCATTATAGAAGTTTTATATTGTACTTGAGAGCTGTTTATTGTGGCCAATTTCTGATAGAGGGGAAGCATCTCTTTATAGTTTTTGGTTTCTAAATATGCAGCTACCAGTTGTCTTAAAGAAATTTCATTTTCGAAATAATCTCCACCCTCTCTCGCCTTTTCTATAAATTCTTTTCCTGTTTTAATGTCTCCTAAATAAATGTTAATTAATCCTGATATCCAAAGACATCCGCGTATTTTGGGAAATGTTTTTAGACAAAAATCAGATTTTTCTTTTGCTCCCTTTAAGTCTCCCAGAGAAATATTGGCCATAAAATAGCTAGAAAGAATACTTGGATCTTTGGGGTTTAACTCCAGAGCCTTGTTAAAGGCGTCATCAGCTTTTTTTATAATTTCCAGGTCCTTATTTTCTTTTGCTATCGTTGCTAAAGATTCTCCCATGCGAAGCCAGTTTCGATAATTATAGGGTTGTAGCCCCGCATTTTTTTCAGAAATTTCCGCCGCTTTTTCTGAAAGAGTGATATTTTCCTCCGGATATCTGATAATTACATCTACCAGTAAATTTAAATAAATAGAATTGGTATAGGGAAGGAAAAAAGTGTTTATTTTAGACTGTTCCTCTAAAATTTTAGAAGCATCCTTCCAATCTTCTATCGGAAAACTTTGGGCTATGACAAGCTGTTTGTTCATTTGCAAGGGAACAAAATTATACTGCCAAAGGAAAACTATTAAAACTAAAAATAAAATTATAAGAGTCGGAATTTTGATAAATTTGAGTTTATTTTCTGAATTTTTAATGTTTTCTGGTATATCAGAAACGCCCGGTGATATTAAGTGGAAGGAGTAAGCCGTAAAAAAGAAAAAAATAAGCATAATAGCCACGCCATCAATGCTAGCCAGGGAAGCTACAAAAAGAGCCAAAAATCCCGCCTGTAAGCCATTGGCAACAGGATATTGACGTTTGATTTTTTGTAGTTTCCAGATAAGGAACGAGAAAAAAGCAAGATAAAAAATTAAAGCAAAAATTCCAGAATCAACTAGGGTTTGAATTAAATAATTGTGCGCTCTGTCAAAATCTTTTATATCTTCCATCATGGGTAGATTTGGGTCATAGTATTTATTGAAAGCAATATAAAAGTTTTCCGGCCCGTATCCAAAATATGGTTTTTCAAAAAAGGCAGAGATAGATATTTTCCAAGCGGAAATTCTTGCCGGGTCGCTAGAGAAACCCTTCGATAGGGAGACGACCCTTATTGTGGGGTCTTTTATAAAGCTGGGCCATTTTTCGTAAACATTTGGATTGGCGCTTAGAAAGAAAGCGGAGGCGGCAAATATAATAGATAAAACCACCGTGCTTATTTTTAAAACTTTCCATTTTTTTGCCTGCCTGCCGGTAGGCAGGGGACTCGCCCCGTTAGAGATAACGTGATCTCTAATGGGGTAAGCAATCAAAAACCAAAAAAGTCCGACTGCGACACCCAGAATCGCGGCTCTTGTTTGGGTTATGAAGATAATTACAAAAGAATAAAAAATAGTCAGAATAATATAAAAATACTTCCTAATTTTGTCTTTTTCTAGTATTGAAGAAGACAGCGAGAAGAAAAGGAGTGGTAAGAGGTAAAGGGCAAGGATTATCGGGTTTCCTAAAGTGGAGCTCGGCCTTATAGGCATAAAAGCAAAGACCGATCTAAAAATTCCGAATTGTTGGAATATGGCCACCGACCCCACCAAAAATCCGATAATTAAGGAGAAATCAAGAAGTTTTTTCCAGTCCCTATCTTTTATAACAGCAAAACTCATAAGGCAAAAAATCACAAGAAAAGCAAAATTAACAAAGCCCGCTCCTCTTTGGGGAGTTCCCCATAAACTATTAGACACATCAAGAGAAAACAGTGTTGAAATAAAAACTGTAAAAAAGTAAGCTAAGAGAAAAACTAATGGGAGAAAGATTTTTGAGCGCGCTTGCCTTGCCGAGTCAAGGCGGGGATTTAATGTTTCTTTAATTTTTTGAAAATTTATACCATTTTTGACCAAATAGATAAAAGCTAAAATAGCCAACAGGGACCTGAACACAATGGCCTGTGTATACGACGCAGGAGTGAACCATGGAGGTATGTTTAATAATGGCAGGGCTAAAATTATAAAAAATCCGAGCATGTAAGCCCAATAAAATTTATTATCAGTTTCGTTGATTTTGGGCATAGTTTGTGATACAAATATTAATATAATATTATTCTCTGATAATACAAATTATGAAGCGAAAAAGCAACAAATTATGTCTAAAATAGTTATAACGTCGGGTTATTGGAATCCTCTACACATTGGGCACATAAACCTAATAAGGAAGGCTAAGGAACTGGGAGATTTTTTGGTTGTTATTGTAAATAACGATGAGCAGGTGAAATTAAAAGGAAGTGTTCCTTTTATGCCAGAACAGGAAAGAATAGAAATAATTAGAGCACTAAGGTATGCAGACGAAGTTATCTTGTCGGTAGATAAAGACGAAACGGTCGCAGAGAGCCTAAGTGTTATTGCCAAAGAATATCCGGATTCGGAGTTGTTTTTTGCCAAAGGTGGGGACAGGAACGCTGGTAATATCCCAGAAAACGAGACAAAAGTTTGTAGAGATTTTCATATAAAGGTAATAAATGATGTTGGGGGAAACAAGGTCCAAAGCTCTTCTTGGTTAATTAAAAACGCAAAAAATGGAAAGTGATAAGTGAGCCCTTTTGACCCTTCTTGACACCTTGTTAAGAAGGGTTTAATATTATTATATGGCAGAAGAAATTAAGTCAAATAAAATTTATACCCCAAAAGAAGCCAGGGATTTTCTGAAAGTTTCAGAGAGCACAATGAAGAGAATGTTGAAAAGCGGGATTATAGAGGCCTATAAAGTAAGTGGTCAATACAGAATTTGGGGAAGCGAAATTTTGTCTTTAGTCTCCCCCAAATTAGAGTCAAGGGTGTATAAAATTTATAGTAAAGTCAGGGATAATACGCGAAAAACCATTGAAAAATGGTAATTTTAAATTATATGAAATCTAATAAAAATAATAAAATAGTCGGTATATTAGGATACGGAGAAATCGGGCGGGCGATCGCCAAATTTTATGGTTCGGCAAGCTCACCACAAGTAAAAATTAAAGACTTGAGAAGAGATGACGGCCTTGATGGTGTTGAGGTTTTACATGTTTGCATTCCCTGGTCTGACAAATTTATAGATATTGTAAAAAGAGAAATAAAGAAGATAAATCCGAAACTTACTATTATTCACTCCACAATAGCTCCGGGAACTACACAAAAACTTGTCTTGAGCTTGCCGAAGGAATTGAGAACCGTAGTTCATAGTCCGGTTAGAGGAGTTCATCCAAAATTATTTGAGGGCATAAAAACATTTGTTAAATACATTGGCGCCGACAATAAAGAGGCCGGAGAATTGGCTCAGAAGCACTTAAATTTTTTAGGCATTAAAACAAAGTTATTCTATCCTTCTACAACAACTGAGTTGGGAAAAATTTTAGACACTACTTATTACGGCGTTGTTATTGCCTGGCACAAGGAAATGAAAAAAATATGTGATAGGTTTGGAGTTGATTTTGAAAGCGCCGTGACAGATTTTAATAAAACTTATAATGAGGGGTACACAAAACTTGGAAAAAAGAATGTGGTAAGGCCCGTTATGTATGTGGATAATAAATCAATAGGAGGACATTGTGTTGTTCCAAATGTAGAAATTTTAAATAAATATTTTAAAAGTACGGCACTAGATTTAATTTTAAAATATAAAAAATAAACAGTCGAAAAATAAACAAAAAAATTATGTCAGAAATACGCGAACACAGCGAAATGCCGGAAAAGTCGATAGGGGCAGAGGCCAAGCGTAATTATTGGGACAAATTTGCCAAGCAACATATTCCAGAAATGAGGGTTCTTTTTAGGGGTGGAAAGTTGGGGAAAAAAGATGGTTGGCGTAATGTAATTGAGCATAGCTTGCCTCAGGGTGCTGCGGCGGAAATTTTGTCGGACCTGTTGCAATTACCGGAAACCGAAAAAGAAGAATTGATTAAAAATGCTATTTGCCATGATTGGGATAAGCGTTTAGAAAAAAATCCGGATGATTTTACTAACGACGACCAAGAAAAAGCACTAAACCTTATTAAGGCCGCAAGATTGAACCCCAGGCTTTTGGAAGCAACTAAGCCCGATTTTATAGAACAAGTAATTGTCGCGGAAAAATCGGGAGAAAAAATACCAATTACGCAATTATTAATATTTTATATCGACAGTATAACCCTGGGTAGCGGAGATGACATCGGCGGGTTTGTCTCTTTTAAAACTAGGCTTGCCGAGGCGCAACCCCGTTATCCGGAGCTAAGTCCTGAACATTGGGATAACGAGATAAGGGCAAATCATATTGTAGAGAATAAAATATGCGAATTATTAAAAGGAAAAGGAGTTTTAATCGAGAAACCAGAAGATATACATTTATTAATTACAAATGTAATCGAAAAAAATATAGAGAAGAGCGCGGGCGATTGTGAAAAAAATGATTAATTTTATGATAAAACATAAAGAAAAAAATATACTGGCTATAATTCCTGCGCGCGGAGGTTCGAAGGGTCTTCCCGGAAAAAATATTAAGATTTTTGCCGGAAAACCATTAATCGCTTGGACTATCGAAACTGCACTAAAGAGTAAATATTTAAACAGGGTGGTTGTTTCTACGGAGGATGAGACCATAGCGAGAATTTCTAAAAAATATGGATCAGAAATTATTAAAAGGCCCATAGGACTGGCAAGAGATATTTCGTCTACGCATGACGTAATAGATCACGTTATTGATTATCTTGAAAAAAATGAAAAATATGAATCAGATATTATTGTTTTACTACAGCCAACTTCTCCATTAAGAACCGTAGAAGATATAGACCGAGCAGTAGATATTTTTATAGAAAATAAATGCGAATCGGTTATTAGTATGTATGAATTTGGGCCTTCTGTGTATTGGTCTTTTAAGATGGGTAGGAAATACCTTGAAACACTTTTTGATATTAAATACCTAAAACAAAGGAGGCAAAAATCACCGAAAGTTTACATTCCCAACGGAGCCATATATGTATCAACTTATAATAACCTGATAAAATATAAAAGTTTTTATTCTAAAAAGATTCTACCATATGTTATGCCAGAAGAAAGGAGTATAGACATAGATTACGAAATAGATTTTAAATTAGCAGAAATTTTGATGAATAAAACAAATGGGAAAGAATAATTTTAAAAAATGTTTTATTATTGCGGAGGCCGGTGTTAACCATAACGGTTCTTTGGATTTAGCTAAAAAATTAGTTGATGCGGCCAAAAATACCGGCGCAGATGCCATTAAATTTCAAATTTTTAAATCAGAAGACCTTGTTACAAAAGAGTCAAAAACAGCAGACTATCAGAAAAAAAATACTGGCAAGAACGAGACTCAATTAGAAATGCTTAAAAAACTAGAATTAAGCAGTAGCGACTTTAAGGAATTGAAAAAATACTGCGATTCTAAAAAAATTATTTTTCTTTCGTCTCCTCACACAGGAGACGCAATAGATTTTTTAGACCCCTTAGTTAAAATTTATAAAATTGGATCTGGTGACTTGAATAATTTACCTTTTCTCGCAAGAGTCGCCAAGAAAAAAAAGCCGATTATTTTATCTACAGGAATGTCTAACTTATCGGAAGTTTTAGAAGCCATAAAAACAATTAAAAAAGTCGGAAACAAAAAAATATCTTTACTTCATTGCACAACAAGCTATCCTTGCGATTTTAAAGACGTCAATCTAAAAGCCATAGAAACTTTAAAAAACAAATTTAATTTACCTGTCGGGTATTCTGACCATACTTTAGGTTTAAATGTCGCAATTGCAGCAGTGGCCTTGGGAGCTGAAATTGTTGAAAAACATATTACTTTAGATAAAGATATGCCGGGGCCAGATCATAAGTCGAGTTTAGAACCGGATGAATTCAAAAAAATGGTTGAAGGTATAAGAAATATAGAAATAGCCATGGGAGATGGCGTTAAAAAACCAACAGCGTCAGAAAAAAGTGTTAAAAAATTTGTGAGGAAAAGCATAGTAGCAAAAAAAGATATTTTAAAAGGGGAGATAATAAGAGAAGATGTGTTGGCAATAAAAAGACCGGGAACGGGTATAGAGCCGAAATACCTTAGTAGAATTATCGGGAAAAGAGCAAAAAGAAACATTAAAGAAGATGAATTAATTTCTTGGAGAAACTTATAAACATGAAAAATAAAAAAAGAAAAATTTTATATATTTCTGGAACTCGGGCAGATTATGGATTAATGAGAGAGACACTTTTTAAAATACAAGAAAATTCAAAATTAGAAATAGTGATTGCTGCTACCGGGATGCATATTATGCCAGAATTTGGCAGTACAATAAATGAAATTAAAAAGGATGGGTTCAAAATTTATAGAGTTGAAGCAAAATATGAAAAGGACGATAAGAAGTCGATGGCAATTTTTGTAGGGAAGGCGGTTCAGCTATTAGCAAAAGAGATAGGAAAAATAAATCCTGATTTAATTTTGCTTTTAGGAGACAGGGGAGAAATGTTAGCGGGCGCTATAGCGGGTGCATATTTATCAATTCCCGTTGCTCATATTCACGGCGGAGATGTTACTGGGACTGTTGACGACGCAGTAAGAAACGCAATTACAAAATTATCCAGCGTACATTTTGCGGCAACCAAAAAATCTGCTCAAAGGCTCAGAAAAATGTCAGTAGATCATAAAAATATATTTGTAACCGGCGCGCCGGGTTTAGACGGCATATTAAATAAAAAACTATTTTCAAAAAAAGATATAGCGAAAAAATACAAGTTAGATTTTTCCCGTCCGTTTGGTTTAGCTATCCAGCATGCAGTGACAAACGAGGTTAAAGATGCTTCAAAACAAATGAAAGAAACCCTGGAGGCGGTTAAAGCACTTGAGCTAGAAACGATTGTAATATATCCGAATGCCGATGCAGGAGGAAAGAAAATAATAGATGTAATAGAAAAATATAGGAGGTACCCTTTTATCAAAATTTATAAAAATATTCCCAGAAAAGATTATCTTAGCCTAATGGGGTTTGCTGGTGTTATGGTTGGGAATTCAAGTTCTGGGATAATAGAAGCTCCGTCGTTTCATTTGCCAGTAGTCAATATTGGTACAAGAGAGAACGGGAGAGAAAGAGCATATAACGTAATAAATGTGGATTACAAAAAAGAACAGATCGAAAAGGCCATTAAAAAGGCACTTTCTGATAAAGAATTTATAAACAAGATCAGAGGGTGTGTTAGTCCTTATGGCAACGGAACGGCAAGTAAAAAAATTGCAAAACTTTTAAATAAAATAAATATATAAAAATAAATAATTTTTATGGAGAATAGATTTAAAAATTGGGAATATCCGGAAATTCAAGAAGGCAAGCCGACAAAATATAACTGGATTGTTCAAAATAAAGAAAACTTTGTTTTAGGTAAAAACACCGATATCGGAGCATTTACATATATTAATGCTAAAAATGGAGTTGTTATTGAGGAAGATGTCCAAATTGGTTCGCACTGCTCTATTTATTCGGTCTCTACAATAGACAATAAGCAAGGAAAAGTTGTTCTGGGAAAAAATTGTAAAATAGGCGCGCATTCAGTTGTTATGCCGGGTGTTACGGTCGGCGAGAATTCAGTAATAGGAGCTTTTAGTTTTGTAACAAAAAATATACCAGATAATTGTCTGGCTCTTGGGATTCCGGCCAAAGTAATCAAGAAATAAAAATATGAATAATAATTTTAAGGTAGATAAGGGCTGCACAATAAGAGAGGCGATGGAGTGCATTAATAATAGCGGAAGACGCGTAGCATTTTTGATTGATCAGCAGAATAAATTTTTTGGACTCATAACGGATGGAGATATCAGGCGAGCCCTTTTAACCGGGAATAAATTCGATGATTCAGCTATTAAAATAGCCAATCTAAATCCTCTTACAGTGAAAAACGATGTTTCAAAAGAAGATTGTTTAAAATTAATGAGTGATAAAAAAATTTATGAGTTGCCGGTTGTAGATGAAAAAGGCGAATTAAAAAACGTTATTTTTTTATCAGATTTACAAAATATATCTCTTTCAAAACCAGACATTACAAAAAGAGAGCTCGACGCTATCGCGGAAGTTTTGAGCAGTTCGGTATTGAGTATAGGGCCGAAGGTAAAGGAATTTGAAAAAAAGATTGCTGAGTATATCGGAGTTAAGCATGCAATTGCTGTTAATAGCGGAACTAGCGCCTTGCACCTTTGTGTTAGAAGTTTGGATATAAGAGATGGAGACGAAATAATAACAACACCTTTCAGTTTTATAGCATCAGCAAATTGTGCATTATTTGAAAGAGCAAAGCCGGTTTTTGTTGATATAAACCCCGATACTTTATGTATAGATCCTTTAAAAATCGAAGAAAAAATTACCAGTAAAACAAAAGCAATTTTACCGGTTCATGTTTTTGGTCATTCGTGTGATATGGATGCTATTTTGGAAATTGCTAAAAAGTATAAATTAGCCGTTATAGAAGACGCTTGCGAGGCCTTGGGTACGAAATACAATGGCAAAAGAGTAGGATCTTTCGGTGACTGCGGGGTGTTTGCTTTTTATCCCAATAAACAAATAACAACCTCAGAGGGAGGGGTAATAGTCACAGATAATGATAAGATTGCAGAGCTCTGCAGAAGCATGAGAAATCAAGGAAGAACAGAGGGGGAGGGTTGGCTTAGTCACAAAAGGTTGGGATTTAATTATAGGTTGGGCGAGTTAAGTGCGGCGTTAGGAGCAGTTCAAATGGATAGGATAGAAGAAATACTCGGGAAAAGAGAAGAAGTGGCACAAATGTATAATAATAATTTAAAAAATATTGATGGAATAATAGTCCCATATATAGCTTTAGACATTAAAATGAGCTGGTTTGTTTATGTAATAAGACTAAATAATAAATTATTTTCACAGACCACGCGAGATAAGATAATAGAAAAACTTTCTGAAAGGGGGATGGGCTGTAAAAATTATTTCCCCCCAATACACCTAGAGCCATTCTATAAAGAAATGTTTGGGTATAAGGAGGGAGATTTTCCTATCACAGAAGCAATTTCTAAGTCTACGATAGCATTACCTTTTTATAATAATCTTAAAGAAAAAGAGGTCGCTTATATTTGTGACAATCTTGGTCAGATTATGGAAAAAATAAAAGATAATGACTAAGACTTTAATAAAAAACACAGGAATATATTTTATAGCAAACTTGCTTTCACAGGCCGCAGTTTTCGTTTTGTGGATTATTATAGCAAAGATACTTTCTCCGTCAGAAGTTGGTATCTATGTTTTGGCTATCTTCATCGTCGATTTTTTTGGCGCCTTCGCCCTTTTTGGGCTGAATTCTGCGATAACCAGATTCTATTATTCAGACGAAGCAAGAGAAGAAATATTTTTAAATTCATTAATAATTTTTGTTGTTTCAAATATTGCTTCTTTAATTTTATTGTTTTTATCTGTAAATTTTCTTTCATGGATGCTTCCAAGCATCTCGGTGTTTCTTAATAGTAGTATTATTTTGTTTAGCTTGTTGGTTATAGCCTCCTCTTTTTATAACCTTGCCCTATCAC
>Ga0268276_1003544_pt1 | contig 11963 bp, 15 predicted proteins | sample saktaG_4_FD_190145 | JGI IMG/M metagenome (GOLD analysis project Ga0268276, IMG submission 190145) | Saline water microbial communities from Sakinaw Lake, British Columbia, Canada - sak_2010_1_5_45m | ecosystem: Environmental > Aquatic > Non-marine Saline and Alkaline > Saline ...
ATTATAGTCACTTGCCCTTGCCTCACCCCTTCGCTCGCCACTGCGCCCACATTCAGCCTATATTTTTACATTAAGGAACGCTGAATGTGGGCTTGGGTTAGACATAACAATCGTTATGTTAACTTTCTCTTTTTTATTTTCCACACAAGACGAGCTCCCTATATTCAACCCCCCAGTTCCGCAGACCCCCCAAGACTTGGGGGGTCTGCGGTTAGAGTTCTCGTCGAGAAAAGGGTAATAGTTTGATATAGGCGGGGTTGAGATCGTTTAACTGCGGGGATTTTAGAGCGTCTTTTTTAGTGGATTATCGTCGGGAAAACGGTTTTTGCCCTTTTCGGATCCAAAAGAGATTAACACACGCCTCCAGAATGCCCTAAAAGGCCTTCATATTTGCGTTCTGCGGGGTTTTTAGAGACTTTTTATGTCCCTCTTTCCTTTACCTATTTATATATTGTGGCAGGGATAAAATAAGGCTGTATAGTTTCGGCTCATTGGATAAATGTGCCTATTACACCAAGTTTTTAAACGTGTCTTTGATCTTCTCTTCTATTCTGTTGCTATTGGGTCCGTCGTTTAATTTAACCTTATAAAAAGCTGCTATCTTTTTAGTTGTATTTTCTGTTTTTTCAAAAATACGGTTATTTTTAATAGTGTAAGAGACATAAAGTTTCTTGTTCTTTTCTACATCGTCTACACTGACAAGTGGTGATAAATTGCCATATAACCATGGATCTTCCGGCCTAAATAGATTTTTCAACGCATAAAGATATGCATACTTGTAAAAATTTTCCAGTGTTACGACAATACCATTGGGGTGCTTTTGAACAATAAAAGCTGCATTCTTTTTCAAGGAATTGAAATCTCTAAGCGTGTAATAATACAACCCAATGGGAGAATCTTTTATGTCTTTTTTTCTGGGGGGATATTTGTTAATATAACCATCCGTTGTTTTATATTCTGATAGAATAAACTTTCTCTTACTATTTAATACATCGAATCGAAATTGCCGGATATAATCGAAGGTCATGCCGAAAGGGATTTTTTCATAAAGAGCTACTAATATAGGGAATTTTCCCGTTCCTGTTCCATGAAATAATGCACTAGAAAATATCTCGCCCCTTATTAGCTTGTAGTTGTTTTTAAAATCGCGTAATCTTTTGAAGTTAGCTTCTTTTATCAAGTATGATAATGGGTGTAATACGCAGATAACATCAGCCTTAAGTTTATGATATGACTTTAAAAATGAAACCCCCAAATCTCTATCATATAAATCGTTATCACAAATATTCTTACCTTTTTCACCGTTTTTAAATTCTGATGTGATGTCATTATAAGGCGGATTACCTATCATCATTAAAAAGTCGGAAGGCAAAATGTGGTATTTCTGTCTATCGACCTCTTTTAGTGAATTTGTGTGAAAAACATTTTCTTGTTCAAAATGTTGTTTGAGAAATTTACAGGCACCTAAATCACGATCTGCTATCCGATATTCATAATGCTTGAGGCCAAATAAAAACGCACCACAGCCCCCAGCGCTATCAAATACGACGACTTTTTTCTTATTATCCAAATAAGGCTGAGTAAACTCATGCACCCTACGAACAAGTTCCTCAGGAGTATAATAACCTCCTAATTGAATACGCTCATTCTTCGGCAAATGTTCTGCTAAGTGGACTTGCATAACGATCACCTACCAATAATTTTAAGAAGTGTTTCAAGAATCTTGACAATGTCATGATTGTGACGCCTGGAGGCCATTCCAAAAACTTTCATCATATATATAAGATTCAAAACGTTGTTTGAGCTAATAACATATACAAGTTTATCGCCGGGGGCAGATGACTTGCCAAGAAGGTCTGATGAATTTTTAAACGCCTCTAAAGGTATGCAAAAATAGACCATCGGCTGAACACCGGACGCATATTGCTGCTTTTGGATAGATACTTCTATTTGCGTTCCATCCAAGGTTTCAACCATAAAGAGTGTCGGCAATTTAATACTTGTTTCTTCAAAATTCATTCCGTTTATAGTAAGCTTAGAATGGTGCTCAACGGTTATGGTTTTTTCATCTATAAAGTTTTTATAGCCCGCTATCTCTTTGAGTAAATTTTCTACTTCTTTTTTAGAGATGAAGTCTAACAGCATAGCTTCATAGAATATTTCCGATAATTCATAAGGATATTTTTTCTTTCGATTAGCCCCGACAAAATGCTTGCTTGTCAATTTTGTGCTTTTTGTGCCTTTTTCAACATCATTCACAGACACGTCATAACCTATTTGCCACTCCAGGTATGTTTGATCATCAAAAGCGCCTTCCCTCGTTGAAAAGGTCTCACCGAAATCTAATTTATTTTTCCTTTTCTTAAATCTAAATTTTCCAGCGTTATTAGCGTCTATAACTAACCGAATATTTTTTTCTTTGATAATATACTTCACGCTTTCCTCCTTATTTAATCTTTGCTAGTCTTTTATTAGCAAGTGAGCAATATTCTTTTTTTATCTCAAATCCGATAAATTTTCTATTGAGTTGTTTGGCTGCGACTGCTGTGCTACCACTTCCAATAAAAGGGTCAAGAATCAAGTCATTTTCTAGAGTAGTCATATCTATAAGCTCTTTTATAAAATGTTTTGGCTTCGGGGTTGGATGATTAATGAAACCTTCCTCTGGCTCGACCATTTTGCCTGGCGTATCTTTAAATATATCTGTCTTCCACTTAACTATCTTGGGATTACCTTTTTTAAAAACAAAACATGACATATATTTTGTAAGCCCTATTGGTGATCGCACCCTGCCTTCAGGGCAATATAGAATAAATTGCCAAAAATAACTAAACAGATTATTTTTAAAAATGTCCGGAAGATATTTTGTGCTAAAGAAAGTAATAAAATAGCTGTCTTCTTTAAGAACGCGATAGCACTCAGGGAGAACATTATAGAACAAGCTTAAATCGCTATCGTTTCTAATTCCGTTCTTATTAAGGCCATAAGGTGGATCTGTAAAAATACAATCTATTTTCTTATCCGGTATTGATTTAATTAACTCAACACAGTCACCACAGATGATTTTATTATTAAAATCATCTGGGTATTTATAAATTTTTATTTCATTTTCAGTCATTACTCTTTTCATATCATATTGTCTTAAACTTTATACCCCGGAAAATAATCGGCCAGGTTTTTGCCGTTGTAATACACCTCAGCAACTAATCTCCCCCATTCATCCACAACCTTAACGCTTTTGATATCTACCGTCTTCCCCAGGATGAGATCTTTTAGTTTTTGCTTTGCTTTCTCGTATCCAGGCTCCCCTTTTTCAGGCGTATTATACCCTGTCGGCCGGACAGTATCGCCGTTCTTTTCGTTCCATTTCCAGCCGTTCTTAACTCTAAAAGTGTCGCCGTCAACAATTTCGCTTACTGTAAAATCTGCCATTCCGTTTCCATTTTCTTTTTGAACGTCGCAAAACTATTCCTGTTGCAACGTTGTCTCAATCTTTAGGCCACCATATTTTATCTATATTGATGCCCGCTTCACTTGCTATCCTTTCTACAAGTCCTTGCCCAGAGATTGGAGAACCGGCTTCACTGCATTCCCTTGGTACAACTACATGAAACTCTCCATTATTTTGTTTTGCATGTGCACTAAAAAGTTCCCATTGCTCTTTAGTATGTTCTATTGTAAGAGAAGAACAAGTCTCTGCTTCAAGAATAATCAATGTTCTACTAGGGTCGTTTTTGTAACAAGTTAAATCCGGTATTCTCTGCTCCTGCGGTTTATTTTTCCACCACGTTGCATTGGGAGTCGGATAGCCGTCTATATCAGCTGTTATTGCCGTATACCCAAGGCTCCCAAAATACTTAGCCATCATTCTTATTAAAGAATCGTGTCTAGATTTATCCTCAAAAGATCTTGGCATTTGTCCCTCTTAACATATTTAAAATGGGGTTTCTTCTTCCTTTATTTCTGGTTCCGGCTCATGCCGTCTTTCGCTAAAAGGATTAGCTGTCCACAAGGTTTGTTCTATACTCCCGTCGTTGTATTCTATTTCTGCGACTCTGGCAGACATCATTCCTTCTATATCATAACAGACTTGAATTTCTATATTTTGTTCCTTTTGTACCACTCTTGGTGGTTCTGGATTATAACTTATATCTCGTTCAAGTTTAGATCTAGAGTCTGAAATTACAAATTTTACCCGTCTTAATAAAACGGCTCTAGGCCCCATATTCATAGGTTTAAAAATCAATACGCGTGGTTTCTCGCTCTCTTTATAGCTTTCGTACTCACTTTCAACAATTTGTTTATCGGTAACATGAATTACGCGAGAAACGTCCTCTCCACCGCGAATAAGATTGATGTCCTTGCATTTCCTACATTCCCACTGCTCTAAGATTCTTGACTGCATTGATTCTACTATTTTAATATTAGCTTCTGCTGTCTTATTGGATGATTCGGCTAACTCTTTTGTATACATTACATATATAACTATTGCTAAGACTCCTATGCTATTGATTAAAAAAATTATTATTTGAACATTATCCGTTTTGGGTAAAAAGAAATGGTCAATACTGCCCCATATTACCAATCCAATAATAATTATGCAAGGCCACCACTTAAAAAACTGGTTTCTTTTTGGTTTTATATCTATAGCACTCTTAGTTTCTTCTACCTTCGCCATTTTTTACCTATATCTCCTACTACTCTTTATTCCTTAAACTCAACTTCCTGCTGTACCTTCAAAGCGTCCTCTTGCGTCAACGTGGATAAATACCGCAAGGTCATTGCCGGTGTATTATGCCCCAGGTGATACTGCAATGCTTTAGGGTTTCCGGTCTTGCGCAGGCGTATAATCGCGTCAGAGTGCCTAAGCAAGTGTGGAAACACCTTCTTTTGCACTCCTGCGGCCTTGCTGGCCTCATTTAAGACCTGCCAGGCCCTTGATCTGTTTATCTTAAAGAAACGCTGTCTTGGCTCAATACAGGCTCTATACGCGTATGATTCCAGCTTCTCCTTAAGGTTTACCGGCAAAGCCACTAATCGCAGCTTCCTGCCCTTTCCGATGATTTCCATTGCCGGCCGGCCGTCAAACTTCCGTATCGAAGCCGGCGTCAACGCCAGGGCTTCGGATATCCTCAAGCCTGTTTGATACAGAAGCACAATCAAGAGTTGATCCCTTTCCCTTTTACAGCCTTGCGTTAACTGCTGGATATCTTCCTCAGTCAGATAACTAACCGGCATATTAACCTTGTTGAGCGCTGTTTTTCTCTCAACCAAAGCGTTTCTCATACTATACAACCCTCACTATTGTTTAATTTTTGGCCCTGCTTTTAGCTTGATTTTACTTTTTCTACTTCCTATCATACCAAAAATTAAACATTCTTGCTACTTTTGTTTAATTTTGCGCTACCGTCTTTATTATACTTTTCTTCTTCTCAAGCAGCCTATTTCTTTCAAGCCTAAGCAAAGTCGGCAAAATAAAATTCGGGTGAACGCCTTGCTCTATTAAGTTCTCTTGAGCTTTTTCTTCCAGCTTGGCTTGTTTTTCTTTGGGCAATTTTTCAAAAATTTTATCTAGTTCCAATTCTCTTTTTCTTTCTTCTTCTCTTTTTTTGTCTTCCTCTGCCCGCTTTTGCTGTTCTTTTCTTTCTCTTTCTTCAACTAAGCGTTTACTTTCCTTATCGCCCAAAGCCTGGCCGATAACTTTTGGAATAATCCGGATACTATGAATATTTTTTATATTATCTACCGCCCACCCCAACGCAAAAGCGACTTCTTCTTTTGTGTATCCTTCATCTACTAAATCCTGGAGCGTGATCATTCCTTCCCGCCTTAATACCTCTGATACTTTCTCCTGTCCTAATCCCTGATAAAAAGTCACTGCCAAATTCTCTAGGTAAAACAGGTTGTCTTCTATCTCTTTAAATCGTTCTGACTTGTGGAAATAATAAACCACATTCGCTTTTCGATATTTCCACTTATCAATAACCCCTTTTTCTTTCAGCTCATTATTTGCTTTTCCTAAAAGCTCTTTGAGTTGTGATATTTTACTTGTTTTGAGCCCCATCCACGTTGCTAATCTTCTTATGCCTATTTCAAACTGATTTTTTCTGTATTTCTTTTTCTCTAAATATTCATATAACCTTCTTGGCATTCCGGCTGCTAAAGCCTTATACACTTTAAAATCTATTAGCTTGTAGTATTTTCTTTCAATACTATTGACTAACTCATCATCTAAAACCACCTTGATCATATTTATAAGCCTATTCCCTTTTTGCTTTTCGTAAATCTCTATTCTCGATATTAAATGTACTATTCTAGTAATCTTTTCTTTCTCTGCATAAAAGGAATTTTCAAAATGAAGGCTTGTCTTCGCCATCCGCTCTAAACTTTCCCGAACCCTATTTACTTTTGCCCCATCATGAACTGGCAACTCTAACTCTCTCATCAACTCGTATATTGTAAAATGGATCTCTGTTTTCTTATATACCCCGCCTTTTTTGACATAGACCCGCATAATCGCGTTAAAAACATCCATATCAAAGTAATTTGGAACACCTTTTGTACAATCAATCTTAAATTTCCGCTCGCTTGTTATTTCCCCTGCTCCGTTCCTCTCGTGCCACACATATTCTTCTGTGGTTCTATCTACCCGACTTTTTTGCATTGAAAATATAGGGTATTCCAGCAGGTTTCCTTCCATTATGACGTGTTCTTTCTTCTTTATTTCAGTCATTTTTTCCTTCTGTTTTTGGTGTCTTTTCATTTACCGTATGGTGTCTTATCGTTTACCTGCATGGTGTCTTATCGTTTACCTTTTGGTGTCTTTTCATTTACCGCATGGTGTCTTATCGTTTACCAAAACCGTCATAACTCCTTTATCCTCAATGCCTTTCAAAAGTGTAACAGATAGTTTAACATATATTAATACTCTCTCTAAGAGTGTATTTTTAATTTTTTTCTTTAGGAAGATTTTCATCCACTAACTCATCTATAATTTTAGATATAGTTTTACCAGTTTTAACACGTTGTGCCCATAACCGGTTAATGGTTTCTTCTTTTAAGTTAAAAGTCTGTTTTTTCTTTACCGGTTTTATGGATTTTTTTGCTCTCTCGCGGTTTTTCTCTTGTATGGGTTCGTTTTTCTTTGTGTTATGATCTTCATCCACCCATGTGGCAGCGATTTGACTTAATTTTGCTTTAGGCATTTCTTAACCTCCTTCTCTAGAGCGATAAATTCTTCTGCTGCCATAGAATTCGGCGCGTATTCAAGCACCGATTGTCCTGTAATAGCTGATTCGCACAAAGCGACCCTCTGGGATATCTCAGTTTTTAAAATAGGCAGCTTAAGCATTTGACAAGCATCCCGCGCCTCTTTTGCTAAATTGGTCCCAACTATTTTTTTTGATATTAAAAGACATACTTTAGATTTAGTGGCTCCCCTGCTGGCACCTTCTTCTATCAGTTCTATGGTACTGCGTGCAGAATTGATATCTAGGGGGCTTGGTGAAATAGGAATGATCGTTAAATTAGACACGACAAGAGTCGCTTTAGTGGCTTTATTGTTGGCTGGCCCGCAATCTATAATCACAAAGTCATAATTTTGTTTTTGAGATAGTTTAAGTATTTCTTCCGGCGCCCAAGGGTTTTCTGTAAAAGTGATGTTGGGATTGATTTTATTTGATTCATGGTGGGTTCTTGCTTTAGCCCACATAGAAACAGTGCCTTGCGGATCAGCGTCCACGACAAAAACAGTATGCTTATTATCTGCTAATGCCGCCGCAAGATTAAAAGCTATTGTGGATTTCCCTACCCCGCCCTTCTGGTTAGATATGCTGATAATCTGGCTCATACGCCCATATTACTTGATAGGGTTTCAAAAGTCAAGAAATATTTAATAAAAGCTGTACATATTTCTTTTAATAAATACAGCTTTAAATATATACAGATATACAGCTTTAAGGTTTTAGGTATCTTCGCCAGATTTCAAGTGCTTTTCGTACTCGTTTTTGATATAATTCATTTATGCCTAAGAGAAAAAAAGAAAGAGTAAGATTTGAGATAGATCCGCATAACCGGCTTATAATCGCAGAAACCGGCGCAAAAACAAAGGTCTCCAGATTTAGACACATAATCACTGGTTACTTTAAAATCGATAAAAACAATTCTTTATCCTACCATGTGAAAGCCCCAACGCCGCAAGGCGCGCGAATACCCCACCAGGTTAAACTTCAAGGGAATTGGTTCCTGACAGACGATCATAATTTACAGCTTACTTTAAATAAGTGGGGGAGACAGACCCTGGGCGATAAATTGACTTTACAGGGTAAAATATTAGATGTCCGCAAAAACTCTTTACTTTTTTCTGTTACCACAAAGACAAAAGAAAATGTCCAGTCAACTTATATTCTCAAACTTGCCGGCGCGTGGCAGGCAGATAAACACAACCGGCTTACGTTTAGAATAAAAAGAGGGCAGGGGAGAGATGAGTTTCTTACTTTCAAAGGGGGGTGGGAGTTAAACAAGCACCATCAAATTATCTACCGGTATGAAAAAGCGCAGCTCATACGAAAACAAAAAAGAATCCATACCCTAACCTTTAAAGGATACTGGGATATAAAAGACAAAACTCGTCTATATTATGTAATTGACAAACGCTCCGATTCCGTTTGTGCTTTCAAAACCAGTTTAGGTATATTCAAAGACAAATATATAAAATACAAAGTGGGTATTGGTGTTTTAGATAAAGGGAAACCAAGCCCCCGGATAATTACTCTATACGGCACTTGGAAAATCAAAAAGGGGATAGGGCTAACCTTTGAAATAGAATACGAAAACAAAAAAATCCACGCTATAGTTTTCGGCGCTGACGCAAAACTAACTTCCAAAGATAAAATATCTTTCAAACTAAGAAACGAACGCAATAAAGAAATTGGGGGCGAGATAAAACTTTCTCACAAAATACTAAAAGGGGACGGCGAAACCTTCTTACGATTCCTAAAATCAAAAAATGAAACCGCCGTCATTGTAGGTGCAGGTTTTAGGTGGTGAGAGCCCTTCAAGAAGGGAAAACATCGTCTGAATATCCCTATAATACGGATGTTTGTTAAACATCTTCCAGATACTACATTTTCAATTTATAAGGGAATAATATTTTGATAGAGCTAAAAAACACTTGCAAAAAAGAAGAATATCCTTTAAACTAACAACATGCCTAAAAAAGGATCCTTAAGAGAACGATTACGCAAAGCCGGCATCCGCAGCTATGATGTTCTTATCCATGATCAGCCAAAAGAATGGCTGATAAAGAATTTCAAGCAGGGCGCTACTGTTTATCCGGTCAACGTTGCCCGGCTTATGCGCAATATTGTTTGGCAAGCAAAGGAAAGAATCGCGAAGGGGGAGAAGCCGCCATTAAAAGAACTCCTTAGGACCTTCTGGTATATGTATATAAAACCAACTCTTTCCAGGGCGGCCGCTTTAACCCATGAAACCGATCAATACGCTCAGATGATAGACAACATTGTTTATATGGTCAAAGATATCCAAGTAATGAAGTATGAGGATATCGGTTTCCGCGATGAAGGCCAGGCTCATAGAAAAGTAGGAGCCAACGCTAATATAATTCTTTTCTCAGAGAAACTAGGCCACCAGGATTTTCTCTCAGATATCGCAAATAAATATAATGTTTCTATTCTTGCTCTTGGCGGCCAGCCGTCAGTCTTAACATCAGAATACTTTGTTGATACTGTCCGAGATAGGGGAGTTAACTTACAACGGTCATTCTATTTATTCAGCATTGTTGATTACGATCCTTCCGGCTGGATTATTAGAGACGCTTTTATCAATAACCTAAAATTCTACGGAATAACGCATACCCGGGTAATTGATTTAATTACCCCGGATATGCTTACACCCGAGGAAATCAAATTAGCTCGATATCAAATCCCTGAATCAGAAGCTATGCGCGTTAAAAATAAGGATTGGCTAAAAGAGGTCCATAAGAGAGATTATAGAAATCAAAAGTATCTGGAAGATACCAAACGAGGCAAATCTATACTTTATGGCTTAGAGGCTGAGTCAATATCAGCGAAACGCCTTGAGGCTAAGTTAACTGATGTTATGGTGCCTTTGCTTGGCAAGAGTGAAGATCTTCTAAAAATCTATGAGTTACGAGAAATAGACGACGCCATAAAAGCTCTTATAATCCATAAATTAACATAAGGGGGGAGTATGCCTAAAAATAAACAAGCAGAATTTATCCGATTTAATACTATCAAAGAATACATCAACGATATCCTCAAAATGCGATCCTCAGACAGCTCGGTTAAGAAGTTCATCAAAGAGTTTGATTCAGCGATTGCGGCCACGCTCATCGATGCCGGCAAGCTGTCAAAAGAGGATAAGCGCAACACGGTTATGGATGAAGATATCATCACGGCCGTAGAAAAACATCTTGGCAAAAAACATTTAACCTGGCAGGAAACAGCAGAGGAAATTATAAAACAAAATCCTACTGATCTTGGCAAGATATCCAAAGCCATCAATGACTATATTGCAAAGGAACAAAAGAAGAAATGAATCAGGGAGACTTAGCCTTTGCAATCTCAAAGAGATTTTTTCTCACCCAGGTTGAATCCGGGGAGATCATAAAATTTATTCTTTCACGCGTAACAGAAGATCTTAAAAAAGGGGAAAGAGTTTACCTTAGAGGATTTGGATCCTTTAATAAAGAAAAAAGAGAGCCTAAAAAAGTACGCCATCCGGAAACAGGCAAAATTATAACCATACCAAAAAGAACCACTGTAGATTTTAATCCTTCCGAGTTTCTCATACAAAAGATAAGCTGATATTCTAATGAACCGCCCGCCTGGGGGCGGGCTACGTTGGTGGTGTATGCGCCGTTCAGCAGAGCTGTCGCTCTGCTTCACTGCCCCGCTCGCTTGGCGCTCGCTCATTTGCCGCCTGGGTCGGCGGCAGGGCAGGCTGGGTCGCCTGCCCTTTAAATGCGTAAGCCCGCTGGCTTGCCCCGCAAAGCGGGGCAACTGCCTCCAGGAGAGCCGTGCTCGGGGCTCAGCCACCTTTGGTGTCTTCGCCAGCCTGCGCTCGGCTCTCCTTTCGGCAGTTCTGCCCTTCGGGCAGAAGCCAGCTCATCTTGTTAGCGTGGCGTTGTTCCTAACCCGCCAGAAACCCGCAAGGTTGTTGGTAGTGCGTCGTTCCCTTCATTCAGTCGTTCCGTTTCAACAGATTATCGCCTCTTAACACGTTGTGTTAAGAGGTTCGTGCTTGCTGACAAAGACTTCGTCTTAGACAGCAATCCCGCCCTTGCGGGCGGGATGCGCACCGATAAACTGTTTTCACTTCACTCCTTCATTACGGTCACTTAGGTTGTTGGTGTATTCGTTGCGTTCGTCGCTTCGTTCCACAATGTCTTATTACTCTCTGTGGCTCTGCCTTCGGCAGCCCACAGACAGCAAGGGGCGCTTGATAATTTTGCTTCCTGCCTTCGGCATCTCGCAAAACTATCACCGACGCTTGAAGCCTGCGGCATCAAGCGTCGGGCGCACCCTAATAAGACATTGCTCCACTGCGCTCCTTTTCTTATGCGTAAGGTTATGGTGATATGCGGGTTTCTTCCCCACCCAACCACCCTTTAATAAGGAATGTCGCTCGCCAAGCGCGAAAAATAAAAAAGAGAAAGCGGCTCAGGGGTTCGGCATATTTCATCCGCCTGCGGCGAATGAAATACCGGGCAAGCCAGGCGGTTTCTTAACGCAAAAAAATCGGAGCCTCAATTTCTCCAATTTTTTTGCTAAAACCGCCTTTGCCTATAATGCGCATTATAGTCACTTGCCCTTGCCTCACCCCTTCGCTCGCCACTGCGCCCACATTCAGCCTATATTTTTACATTAAGGAACGCTGAATGTGGGCTTGGGTTAGACATAACAATCGTTATGTTAACTTTC
>Ga0268276_1003546_pt1 | contig 11962 bp, 10 predicted proteins | sample saktaG_4_FD_190145 | JGI IMG/M metagenome (GOLD analysis project Ga0268276, IMG submission 190145) | Saline water microbial communities from Sakinaw Lake, British Columbia, Canada - sak_2010_1_5_45m | ecosystem: Environmental > Aquatic > Non-marine Saline and Alkaline > Saline ...
AACATCCCCAGGATATCTATCGTCTGCTTCGCCGCCTTGAGATCCTTCTCCTTTTTGCCCGACACGGGATCGGCCAGTTCCCCCAGATTGAAAATCACCGACGTATACAAGGAGAGCACAAAATTATGGAAATTCATCTCGGGCACTTGATAATGCTCTTCTTTTCCCTGCTCGGCCTTTTCTTTCTTGGCCTCCCGGGCCCCCCCTTCGGGCTTCTGCTCGGGCTGCCGGCCGGGCTTAGTATCCTCTGCCTCCTTTGCCGCACCCTCGCGTGCTTTACCGTCTTCATCAAACATTCTTCTATCTTTTATGACAAATCCCTTTTCGCCGTTATTCTCAGCCATGTCTCCCTCCAGAATGGTACGGTTGATATCGTTTCACCGGGGATAACCACTAACACAGAGGCTCGAAAATGTCCACGGATGGATTCCCCCTCTAGAGATAGACAACAGGGGAAACAGCATATCCGATCTCAGCCCCCCCGCATTTTCCTCAATCGCTCCACCCTTTTTTCAACAGGGGGATGCGTACTGAAAAGGTTCACAAAGGATCTGCCGGTAAAGGGTTGGACTATGAACAGGTGGGCCGTTGACGGATTGACATTCATCGGAACGGTCTTCGACACCTGTGACAGTTTCTCAAGGGCATTCGCCAGCCCGGAGGGTTTCCCCGATATGCGCGCTCCTCCCTCATCCGCAAGATATTCCCGCGAGCGTGAAATGGCCATCTGTATGATGGTCGCCGCTATCGGCGCGAGAATGGCCATAAGAATAAGACCGAATATCCCCCCGCCTTCGTCATCATCGTCCCTTCCAGCCCCGAAGATCGCCGCCCACCGCGCCATGCCGGCCAGCATCATGATCGCGCCTGCAACGGTCGCGGCGATGGAACTGATCAGTATGTCCTTGTTCTTGATATGGGTCAGTTCATGGGAAAGGACCCCCTCCATTTCATCCCGGTTCAGAAGGCCAACAATCCCCTCGGTTACGGCCACGGCCGCGTGATTTTCGTTCCGTCCCGTTGCAAAGGCATTGGAAACATTCCCCGGAACGACATAGAGCCTGGGCATGGGGAGGCCGGCCCGAAGGGCCAGGTCCCTGACCAGGGAATACAGCTCAGGCGAGGTGGCCTCGGATACCTCTCTGGCCTTGTACATCTTCAGGACGATCTTGTCCGAGAACCAGTAGCTCCCGAAATTCAACACCATTGCAAAGATAAAGGCTATGACCACGCCGCTCCTTCCGCCAAAGTATCCTCCTATCAGTATAAGAAGGCCGGTTAAGGATCCCAGAAGGATCACCGTTTTCAGGTTGTTCATCTATACACTCTCCTGTGCGGTTTTACTCCCAAGAGTCCCCTGTGGATGAAACCTGTCTGCGTTCAAGGTCCCTGCCTTGGGATCTACATCTTGGAATTTTTCTTAAAGACTATGTCGCCGTTTCCGTCCATATCGGCAACGATGTCGTCACCCTCTGCGATCTCCCCCTCCAGTATCTTTGTGGCCAGGTTGTCCTCTATGATCCGCTGAAGGGCCCTCTTCAGAGGCCGTGCGCCATATATGGGGCTGTAACCCTCCTCAGATATGTATTCCCTCGTCTTGTCCGTCAGTTCGAGGCTGATCTTCCTGTCTTGGAGTCTCTTCTGTATCAATCCGATCTGGATGCCGATTATGTGACGGATATCCTCAATGGTAAGCACCCTGAAGGTGATAATATCATCGATCCGGTTGAGGAATTCAGGCCTGAAGGTCGCCCGCAACACCTCCATCGTCTTTTTCCGTCTCTCCTCTTCTCCCAGTGACAGGTCCTGCATCCACTGGCTGCCTATGTTAGAGGTCATGATGATGATCGTGTTCTTGAAATCGACCGTCCGGCCGTGTCCGTCCGTCAACCTCCCGTCATCCAGTATCTGGAGGAGGATATTGAACACGTCCTGATGCGCCTTTTCTATCTCGTCGAACAGGATCACCGAATAGGGCTTTCTCCTCACCGCTTCGGTAAGATACCCCCCTTCATCATACCCCACATAGCCGGGAGGCGCCCCGATCAACCGGGAAACGGAGTGCCGCTCCATAAATTCGGACATGTCCACCCTGATCATCGCCTGCTCATTATCGAACATGAATTCTGCAAGCGCCTTGGTCAGCTCGGTCTTCCCTACGCCTGTCGGCCCCATGAATATGAATGAACCGATCGGCCGGTTGGGATCCTTCAGACCGGACCTGGCCCTCCTCAGGGCGTTGGAGATCGTATGGATGACCTCATCCTGGCCGACGACCCGCTGCCTCAGCCGTTCCTCCATATGGATCAGCTTCTCCACATCGCTTTCCATCATCCGTGCCACGGGGATGCCGGTCCAGCTTGCCACGACCTCTGCGACATCCTCCTCGTCGACCTCTTCCTTGAGTGTCTTTTTATCTTTCTGGAGGTCTTCAAGTCTCGCTGTTTTTTCCTCAAGCTCCCTGTTCAGCCGTACCAGGGTGTCGTAGCGGATCTCCGCCGCCTTTGCCAGATCACCCTCTCTCTGGGCATTTTGCTCCTCCGTCTTGTATTCCTCTGTCTTCTCCTTGATCAACTGTATGTCCTTGATGGCCTCCTTTTCGGCAGACCAGTGTTTCTTCATCTCATCCCTGGATTTCTTCAAGGCCTCCAGTTCTTCTACTATACTTTCAAACCGCTTCTTCGACGTCTTATCGTCTTCCTTCTTCAGGGATTCTCTCTCGATCTCAAACTGCATGATCCTCCGCTCGACCACGTCTATCTCGGAGGGAAGGCTGTCCAGTTCAATCCTGAGACGGGAGGCCGACTCATCTATCAGGTCAACCGCCTTGTCGGGGAGAAACCGGTCGCTTATATACCGGTTCGAGAGGGTGGCGGCGGCGATGATCGCAGAATCCTTGATCCTCACCCCGTGGTGAACCTCATACCGTTCCTTCAGCCCCCTGAGGATGGCGATGGTATCTTCCACCGTCGGCTCTCCCACGATGATCGGCTGAAATCGCCTCTCGAGCGCAGCGTCCTTTTCGATATACTTACGATATTCGTTCAGGGTCGTGGCCCCGATACAGTGCAGATCCCCCCGTGCCAGAGCGGGCTTGAGCATATTCGATGCGTCCATGGAGCCTTCGGCGGCCCCTGCCCCCACCATGGTATGCAGTTCGTCTATGAAGAGGATGATCTCTCCGCTGGCCTGGGTCACCTCCTTCAGGACGGCCTTCAGGCGGTCCTCGAACTCGCCCCGGTACTTGGCTCCGGCCACCAGTGAACCCAGATCAAGACCCACAACCCTCTTCTTTTTCAGATTGTCGGGGACGTCACCATTGATTATGCGCTGGGCCAGCCCCTCTACAATCGCCGTCTTGCCCACACCAGGCTCACCGATAAGCACCGGGTTGTTCTTCGTCCTCCGGGAGAGCACCTGCATGATTCTCCGTATCTCGTCGTCCCTCCCTATGACCGGGTCGAATTTTCCCTGCAGCGCCAGCTCATTGAAATCACGGGCGAAACGCTTGAGGGCCTGGTACTTGTCCTCCGGATCCGGATCGGTAATCCGCTGGTTCCCCCGTATATCCACCAGGGCCTTCAGGATCGCATCCCTGTTCACGCCCCGATGAGTGAGCGCCTTCCCGGCAGGGCCGGCCTTGTCATCGGCAATTGAGATCAGGACATGCTCCACGCTGACGTACTCATCCCCCAGCCGCGCCGCCTCGGTCAGGGCCTTATTCAACAGATCGTTCAGCCGGGGCGTCAGGTAAGGCTGGCCCGCACCGGAGACCTTTGGAAGTCCCCCCAGGATTCCCTCGATCTCACCGGCAAGCTGCTTCGGTTCAGCGCCGACCTTTTTCAGTATCTCGGACACGATCCCCTCCGGCTGCCTTATGAGGGTCAGAAGGATATGCTCCGCATCAATCCCCTGGTGGCCGTACCCGCCTGCCAGCCCTTCCGCATCCTGGAAGGCCTCCTGGAGTTTCAGTGTAAATTTATCAAATCTCATAATGGTCACTCCATGCCTTTCTCAATATCAACAAACAGTCTTCCCTTCTTAAAGATCCGCACGGTCCCGGTGGACTCCGAAATGACAATGGCAATCGCACCGGTCACACTGGTAATACCCGCCGCGGCTATATGCCTGCTCCCCAGCCCCTGGGGAAAATCCTTGTTCTCCAGGGCTGCGCTCAGGTGTCTTCCGGCCGTCACCAGGACACCGTCTCCCCGCACAACAAACGCGCCATCCAGGGCTGAAAACTCCTTGATGGTGTCTTTCAGATTACGGTCGAGAATGTTCCGTTCCTCCTCCGCATACCCCATAAACGGGTTGATGATCATCTGCCGGGACAGTTCAAGAACCTTCTCATGATCGCCAAGGACAAAGATCGTCCCCACCTGACGCCCTTCCCTTCCCTGGGAGGCAAGCTCCAGAGCAATATTCAACACCGTCTCGAACACCTCAGGTTGAATATCTTCAAATATGTCCGCCACCTCTTCCGATACAAGGATATCAAACTCCTTGCCTACATCGATCACGAATATGCTGTCTATGTATCCGAACTTCGGAACACCGGTAAGGCACACCAGTTTATCCCCCTTCTTGAAGAGTCCCGTGGCAAGTCCCTTCGTTATGACAACCTTTATCTGGCTCAGACGCGTGACGTTCACATTGGGAATATTGATAACAGAGTAGAAAAGTTTTTTATTGTGCGAAACAGTACCGCTTTCTCTGGTTATCAGGATCGTGTCGAAGCAGGCATTATCGCCCTTCTTCAAAAGGAGATCCTGGGCCACTTCACCGTACAGCAGGATCGCCTTCGCCTGTATCTCCTCTGCAAACCGGCACGCAAATTCCATGATCGATTCGTTCTGAGAGCCCATAGGGTCTCCTTTCCGCTCTTTTTTCCATAAGATAAACACAAAACCGGACAATGTCAAGCAGGAGGGGAACCCGGCGTAGAGACCAAAAAGTCTTGACTATTGAAGGAAACATGCTATTTTACAAAATTACAAAAAATTTTGGAGGGATCGAAAATGGGTCTTCCCGTAATAACCGATTCGGTGGATCTCTATATGGCGGAGATAAACCGTTTTCCCATCCTGAAGGCCGAGGAAGAGTTCAAACTGGCGGTGAGGTTTGTCAAAGAGAATGATATGAAGGCAGCCGAAAAGCTGGTCACCTCGAACCTGAGGTTTGTGGTCAAGATCGCCCACGAATACAAGAATTACCGGGTAAAGCTCATCGATCTGATCCAGGAGGGGAACATCGGCCTGATGCATGCCGTCAAGAAGTTCGATCCCTATAAGGGGTACCGCCTCATATCGTACGCGGTATGGTGGATACGGGCATATATGCAGAATTTCGTTATAAAGTCATGGAGCCTCGTCAAGATAGGAACCACCCAGGCACAGAGGAAACTGTTCTTCAAGTTGAATCAGGCAAAGAAAAAACTGGAAACCATCTCGCAAAAAAGCCCGGAATTCAAGGAAATTGCGGAGATGCTCAACGTCACGGAAAAAGAAATAGAGGAAATGGACCTCCGCCTCACCAACCGGGATGTCTCATTGAATGCAGCCATGGACGATGAGGGGGAATCGACCTATATCGACCATCTCGTATACAAGGGCACAAGCCAGGAAGATGCCCTCATCAAGAAGGACGAAATGGCCCTGGTCAAGAAAAACATAGCGGGGGCGCTGGCGAAACTCAGCGAGAGAGAAGGGTACATCATACGGCGCAGGGTAATGGCGGATGATCCCGAAACCCTTCAGGAGATCGGCGACCGGTTCAATATAACACGGGAACGAGCACGACAGATTGAAATGGAGGCCTTGAAGAAACTGAGGCTCGTGATACCCTACCTGACCGACGAACCAAAGCTCATAACAAACTAGAACTCGTCGCGGTCGTAGGCCGGGTTTTCAAAACAGGTAAATTCCTTCAGGAAGGTCATGTTTGCCACACCGACGGGACCGTTTCTCTGCTTTCCGATGATGATCTCCGCCTTGCCCTTTTCCGGGTTGTCTTCCGATTTGTTGTACACCTCGTCCCGGTATATGAACATTATCACGTCGGCATCCTGTTCGATTGCCCCGGATTCCCTCAGATCGGCAAGCTGGGGGCGTTTATCGGTTCTTGATTCAACCTGCCGGTTCAACTGCGATAGCGCTAAGACCGGAACGTCGAGTTCCTTGGCCAGAGCCTTGAGAGAGCGGCTTATTTCGGATATCTCCTGTTCCCTCGGCGCGGAAGTATCCCTGCCCCTCATCAGTTGGAGGTAATCAAGGATAATCAGATCCAGCCCCGATTCCGCCTTCAATCTCCTCGCCTTTGCCTTGATCTCGAGAACGGAGATCGCGGGCGTATCATCGATAAAGATGGGGGCCTCTGAAAGCCTGCCCGCGGCAGTCACCAGTTTCGGCCAGTCCATCTCTCCGATAAACCCCCTTCGTATCTTCTGTGAGTCCACCTTTCCGTCCGAAGAAAGCATGCGGAGCGCCAGTTGCTCCTTCGACATCTCCAGGGAAAATATGGCTACCGGCACCTTGTCCTCGATTGCCGCATGCTGCGCGATGTTTAAGGCAAAGGCCGTTTTCCCCATACTGGGCCGGCCGGCAACTATGATCAGATCGGAATTCTGGAGACCAGAGGTAATCTCATCAACCTTCTGAAATCCCGTGGAAATACCGGTGATGAGGGTCTTCTTCGCGTAGAGTCTTTCTATGTTTTCAAACGTGTTTTTTACTATCTCTTTTATGGGAGAAAAGGCGGGCTTTATCTTATTTTCCGATATCTCAAACACCGCGTGCTCCGCCTCGTCAAGAACGGTGTCTATGTCGGAACCCGCATCATAACTCTTATTCAATATATCGGTCGCGGCGCCTATCAATCCGCGCAGTATGGCCTTTTCCTTAACGATCTTAGAATAGTAGGCAATGTTGGCCGCGGAGGGAACACCGTCGACAAGGGATGCCAGATATACCTCCCCCCCTACACCTTCAAGGCGTCCCCTGTCACGCAGTACGCTGCTCAGGGTGATCAGGTCGCTCGGCTCATTCTTCTCGTACAGCTCAAGGATTGCCGAAAATATCTTCCGGTGGGCCTCGCTGTAGAAATCGCCCATACCGACTATTTCCAGAACATGGTTCAGGGCATTATTGTCCAGGAGTATACCACCGAGGATTGACTGCTCCGCTTCCAGATTTTGCGGCGGCACCTTATGGGACGAATAGTCGACGTCCTTCATCCTATACCTCACCGGTAACAACAACCTTTATATCGGTGGACATCCCGGGATGTACCTTGATCTTCACGGAAAATTCCCCGAGGCCTCTTATCGGCTCTTCAAGAATGATATCCTTCTTGTCAATCTCTATCCCCTGATCTCTCAGTGCGTCCCGTATATCCTTCGAGGTGACGGAACCGAACAGCTTATCCTGCTGGCCCACTTTTCTGGATATATGGCAGGTGACTCCATCGAGCCCTTCAACCAGGGCCTGGACCGCTTTCTTCTGCTTGAGTGCCCTTCTCGCCGCAGCCTCCCTTTCACGCTCCAGGTCCTGCATATTTTTGTCGCTGGCTTCCCTGGCCAATCCTCGGGGAATCAGGAAATTCCTGGCATACCCGTCTGAGGCATTGACCAGATCCCCCGCCTTTCCCACGGATACAACATCCTTTATCAAGATAACCTTCATAGACATTCTCCCATCGGAAGCTTTCCGTCTCGAGTTTTGTAGATTGCCCACACGCCCGTCAAACGGACCATTTGAACACACCCCGATACGCTATTGGGCTATTGGAGACGATCTGCTCGATCTGCGTTTTATTAACAGCTCAGCTCGATTTCCTATCAAGTTTCCTGAAATCGATCCAGGTGTCAATCAGGCCCACCACAGCCACGATCAACAGCAAGAACTGTTGAGCAAAGACCAAAAGATATCCAAAGGCCCTTAACAACACCGGCACGTTTTTGGTCTGAAAGAAAAAACTCATTATAGCCAGGCCCTGCAGCATGTATATGAAGAGGAGGACGATCAGTATGTTCAGGCCCAGGATGCGAAGGGTCTCCAGGGGAACCATGATACAGATGCCGGCAATCACAACAAGCCAGACCGTTTTATCAAGGGTCTTCCACAGTGAAAGATCACCGAAGGAAGGGTACCACATTCCCTTCTTTCTGAACAGCCATTTCCCCTCCAGGATATTCACCCACACCAGGAAAATGGTTCCCACAAGGGCAATGGAGGGAAACAGTCCGACCAGGACGCGGGTTATCTGGTCGGCATTATTTCTTATGAGTTCGATATGCTGCAGGGGAATCCCCGCGCGGGAGTACATGTCGATGTTCTCCTGCACCACCAGGGATATGTGGGTCCCGATCACGCTCCACGGCATGCTTCCGGAGATCAGGCTCAGATACATGAGGATGGCGAGACCCAGCGACAGGAGAATACCCCCACAATAGATGACCGTCTTCTCTATGGAGCAGTTTTTTCGCAACACCTCCGAGAGAACAACCCCCAGAAAACCTAACAGGAAAAAATATACAAAGTCCGTCTGAAAACTCAGCCCCCTGAGCACAACCAGGGCACCGGCCAGAGAGAGGGCAAAGACCAGGATGCCGGGGAGTCTGCCCAGTTTGGAATAGTAGTACAAGATCGGCACCGGCACCAATAGCGCGCCGAATAAGCCAAGCAGCGAGATCACGGCTACCGTAATAAAAACAATAGAGGTGACCGCAACAGCAAGGAAAAAGTCTCTATAGGGGACACCCTCCCCCGGCAGACGGAACATGCCTCACCTGTTAGCCCAAAAGAGTGGGAGATGCCTGCCCTTAGGGCAGGCATCTCGGAATTCATTGAAGATCAAATCAGATGAAATTAATTGTCGGAAGTTACATAGGGCAAGAGAGCCAGGTTCCTGGCCCTTTTGATCGCCACTGCCAATGCCCTCTGATGTCTGGCGCAGGTCCCGGTAATCCTTCTCGGCATGATCTTTCCTCTTTCCGTCAGGAAACCTCTCAGGGCAGCCGGGCTCTTATAATCAATCTTTATATTCGAATCCACGCAAAACCTGCATACCTTCCTCTTGTGAAAAAACTTGGCCTTGGGGCGCGGGCGCCTCGTACGATCATCCGGTGTATATGCCATTTCTTATTCCTCCTTTGCCCTTTCCTCGTCTGTTTCAACAGGTGAGGTCTCCTGCGCACCTTTTTCATCATCGGCTTTGGCATCTTGACTGTCCGGATCTTCAGACGCCCCGACCTCTTCACGGGCGGGCTCAGAAATAGCCTCTTCCTTCTGTTCTTCTTCTCTCTTCCGTGTCTCTTCCTTCTTTGTCTCTTCCTTCTTTTGATCCTCTTCCCTCTTGCGGGCGTCTGCTATCTCCCGCTCGATCGCCTCCATATCAACCTTGTCGCTCAGCTTCACCGTCTGAAACCGCAATATGCTTTCATCGATCCTAAAGTTTCTCTCCACCTCGGTCACAACCTTGTCCTGAGCAACAAAATCAATCCTTACATACACACCCTCACGCTTCTTCTCAATGGGGTAGGCCAGCCTCCGTTTTCCCCAGTTCTCAACCTCGATTATGGTACCGTCCATACCTTCAATAATTCCGGCATAACGGTCAATCAGGCTGCCCGTTTCATCCGACTGCAGGTCGGCCCGTACAATGAATATCGTTTCGTACCTTCTCAACATACATCCTCCTCTCGGCTCTATAGCCCGGATACCGGATCCGGACAAGGAGTCCTTCGTTATATTCAGTCTCCATTTCTTGAAAAATCCAATTCTCAGGATGGAAACTGTTAGGGAAAAATCTCGCTTTTACTATACTATACTTCTGTAGAAATCAAGCTATTTCTCGCGGGAGCGCCTGTAAGACGGAGGGGAAGAGACAGAACTTACAGGTCAGGATGAAAAGGGGATAGGAGCACATTCCCCCCACAGTCCAAAGCCCCCTGAACCGCCAGATCCGAGCACCGATCCTCTCCGGTTATTCCCGTCCAGGCATCAATACCACCTGCATTGTAGATTTCTGCTTCCGACTCCCGGTCCGGGGACAATTGTGCGTCCCTGCGGATTAATTGCCCACGGCCCAGCACCGGGCCGTCGTATTTTCAGGATTCCTGCCTAAAATCGGCGAGTTTTCCACCTCCATCGAGAGGCACACAGAAAACTTCATATTCCTTGAAAAGAACAAAAAAATAATGTATGGTGCTCCCGGTTTGAGGGGGATTTGCGGCGTGACGGATGGTCCTGCCCTAGTTTCCGTTCGAATCCTCGATGAACCGGCGTTGACAGTTCACCAAAAAATCTCTACAATCCGTTCTTTAGAACGAATATGACAATATTTAGATAGCATGCTGAAAACAAAAAGGGTTGCCCCTGCGGTCGAGATGGCGGATACATAAAACCGGATTTCCGTGAAGCGACCACTGCTACCCGTATAGTAAAGGAGCTCAAAATGGATCAGAAGCTTTCTTTAACGATTAATGGAACGACGATAGAGGCATCTCCGGGACAGACCATCCTTGAAGTAGCCAGGGAGAACGGCATACACATCCCCACCCTCTGCTATTACAAGGGAACCACCAACGTGGGGGCCTGCAGGGTGTGTGTTGTGGAAGTGGAGAATGCCCGGTCGCTGGTGGCATCATGCTGCATGCCGGTCAGCCAGGGAATGGTCGTCATGACCGACACGGAGAGGGTCTTAACAGCCAGGAAGCTGGTGGTAGAACTCCTCTGGTCATCCGGAGATCACAACTGTCTCCAATGCGAAAAGAACGGGAATTGCGAACTTCAGGATCTCGTGTACGAACTGGGCATCGAGAAACCCAGATTTGAGATTACCCCCCTGACATATATGATAGAAGACACCAACTCCATGATACAGAGGGACCTCAACAAATGTATCCTCTGCGGCAGATGCGTTCGTGTCTGCAATGAGATACAGGTCCATGAGGTCCTCGACTTCTCGATGCGCGGATCACACGCAAAGGTCGGGCCCGCTTTTGACGAGGATTACATCGATTCGAGTTGCGTATTCTGCGGCTCTTGCGTGGACGCCTGTCCCGTCGGTGCCCTGACATTCAAACAGGCACGGTTCAAGGGACGTCCGTGGGAGATCGAAAAGGTGCGCACCACCTGCCCCTATTGCGGCGTGGGATGCCAGATGGACCTGAATATCAGCGACGGAAAGGTTGTCAAGGTCACAACCGACAGGGAGTACGGCAGGCCCAACCAGGGGATGCTCTGCTCCAAGGGGCGGTTCGGGATGAACTTCATCGACAGCCCCGACCGTCTGAAAACGCCCCTCATCCGTAAGAACGGGGAACTGCAGGAAGCAAGCTGGGACGGGGCCTACGATTACATCGCGAAAAAGTTCGCCGCCATCAAGAAAAAGAGCGGTGCCGACAGCATTGCGGGGCTGTCCTCGGCGCGGGTCACCAATGAGGAGAACTACCTCTTCCAGAAATTCATGAGAACGGTGATCGGAACGAACAATGTCGATCACTGCGCCCGTCTCTGACACTCCGTCACGGTAGCCGGTCTGGCTGCCACGTTCGGATCAGGGGCAATGACGAATTCGATAGAGGAAATAGAGTTCTCAGACGCGATCCTCGCAATGGGAACGAACACAACGGAAAATCACCCGGTGATCGGATCGTCTGTGAAGAGGGCCGTCCGCCGGCGCGGCGCCAAGCTGATCGTGATAGACCCCCGGAAAATCGGTCTTGTGGACTACGCAGACATCTGGCTGCGCCCCACACCCGGCACGAACGTGGCCGTTCTCAATGGTCTGATGAACGTGATCATCGAGGAGGATCTCTACGCCAAGGAGTATGTGGCGGAGCGTACCGAAGGATTTGAGGCGATGAAGGAGGCCGTTGCAAAATATACACCGGCCCATGTCGAAAAAATTACAGGGGTACCGGCTGACGATCTGAGGATCGCCGCGCGCCTGTACGCCG
>Ga0268276_1003548_pt1 | contig 11958 bp, 9 predicted proteins | sample saktaG_4_FD_190145 | JGI IMG/M metagenome (GOLD analysis project Ga0268276, IMG submission 190145) | Saline water microbial communities from Sakinaw Lake, British Columbia, Canada - sak_2010_1_5_45m | ecosystem: Environmental > Aquatic > Non-marine Saline and Alkaline > Saline ...
TGAAACTGGATTATTGCATTTTTCCGGGATTCAAATGAAGGGTATAAAAACAGGGCAAAACCCACTCCCCTACTCATGATCTAAAGCAAGCAGAGGATTCAACAGGAGAGCATCCATGGTATGAAACCACCGCCCCGGATTACACAGCAAGCGGCGGAGAATTCACCAGAGGAGATTAAATATCCTTTTCGGGTAAAAGCATGTTAGCCCATTTCTTTTTTTCTTCATCCTCGAAATTGGCCAGGTAGTTCTGAGTGGTTTGCTTGCTTTTATGTCCCAATGATTCGCTGATAAACTCGACACTGGCGCCAGAACGTTTCAAGACTGTGGCAAAGCTGTGACGGGCCGTATAGGTGGTTGCCCTGTCGATCTTAAGCTCGCTGCAGATATTCGTCATGTTATCATTGATATTACGTACTGTCTGCTGGATTAAGCGGTATTCATCTTCGGGGGTTATCCCCTGATACAGGATTGGGAATATATACTGATCGCTGGTACCGGGTTTATTACCATGGAGATCAATAATGCGGCCAATCTGCCGGGTAATCATGATATCGATGGTTGTTTCCTCATCGACTGACTCGGCTGTTTTAGCCCTGATCAGGGTAATCTTCTCGCCCTTAATGTTCGCGTACTTCAGACGGGCCATGTCTTTTATATTGATCCCGTTGCAGAGATAGCTGAACAGCCAGTAATCACGGCTCTTTTGCTCAAGTGTTCCTTTGGCGGCAGAGTATGAAGCGATCTTTGCAACATCGGCCTGGGTTAATGCCTTTTTCACATTCTTTCCCTTTGGGATTGCATACAAGCCTTGATTTGATTTCCCAAATGGATACAATACGCCGGCTGGTTTAACCTGGTTGAAAACGGTGCGGACATTGCGCAGATAGATACCAACAGTGGTCCGGCCGTTTACTTTTGTACGGGATTTGGTCTTACCAGTTTTCGTTTTCCATTCAACCACTTTGGGGGTGAGCATCCATTTTTCGTAATCTTTAAAAAACTTCACATTAGCCGCTTCGAAGGGGAATTTTTCCTTGCCGGTAAATTCCCTGAGGGATTTGAGGGCACATTCGAAGCTGACTGCTGTGCTGATCCTGCCGGCTTCGCGCATCTTTTTGGTGGTGGCGTCGAGGATTGAAAAGAGATCCTTATCGTCTTTAGGTTTTGAGAAGTAGATAGATTCAAATGATTCGAAGGAAAAAACGGCCATCTCTTCAATGACCTTCATGGCTTTTTTCTCAATCTCGGTCAGATGAATCTTCAACGGCTTTAAATTAGTGGATGTTGAAATTCTATTAAAGTCATCAGAGGACATGTATAAAGTTTTTTTATCAAGACCCTTCAACGTGTAATATTTACGATCTCCTTTAAACGTTACTCTCAATTTTACGGGATGCAATTCGTCGGCATTACTTTTACGGGTTTCGAGGATAATCCCTGTAACCGGAGTGTTATCTGTTTTCATAATGGCTTTTAAAAAGTACACATAAAAGTACACATGAAACAGCTAAAAATTACAAATTTTACAAAAATATTTATCAACAAAATGCTATATATATGATTGATTTATAGTCTATTACTATATTTTCACAAAAATTCACAAAAGCCGTATTTTTTGACTGTTAATCAGAGGGTCGCTAGTTCAAGTCTAGCAGGGGGAGCTTCACTGGACAAGCCGGCAGAAATGTCGGCTTTTTCTTTTATTGATAAGGGATGCGGTGGTTGCAACTCGTCATCTTGAAAAAAGTTTAACAAGAGGCTCGTTGACATAATAATTTCCAACTCCAAGTTTCTTCTTTGTAAGTAAACCATCCTCTGCAAGCCTGTTAAGATAAGCGGACGCTGTGACCCGGGAAACCCCCAGGTCCTTCTGGATAAATTCAATTTTTGTATACGGATGACGGAACAGGTTATTGATCAGTTCCTGGCTGTAAAATTTGTACCCGGCTCGTATCCTGTGCTTATAATCCATCATCAGCTTCTTTATTTCAAGGATCAGGGAGATAGTGTCCTGCGAGGTCTTTTCAACACCTTCAAGCATAAAAAGGATCCAGGGTTCCCATTCGTTCTTCTCTCTGACATCCTGAAGAAGCTGATAATATTGGTTCTTATTCTCTATGATATACCGGCTGAGATAAAGTATCGGCAAATGAAGAAATGAATTCCGGATAAGGTACAGGATATTGATGATCCGTCCGGTCCGGCCATTCCCGTCGTAAAAAGGATGAATGCTCTCGAATTGAAAATGAATGACCGCCATTTTTATCAGCGGATCAGCATCACTCAACGAATCATCATTCATAAATGCCACCAGATTACTCATTGCAGAAACAATTTCATCATAATCCTGAGGTGGTGTGAATACCACTTCACCGGTCTGAATGTTCTTAAGAACAGTGCCCGGCAACCGTCTGTAACCGGCTTTGTTGTTTTCAAGTACCGATTGGATTTTCAAAATATGGTTTGAGGTGATCATTTCAGATTGCTCAACCAGATCAAACCCTTTCTTCAAAGCTGCAGCATAGTTCTGCACCTCTTTAGCCGCAGCCGATTGCCATCCCGTAAAATTCAATTCTGCCTTAAACAATTCGTCATGTGTTGTAATGATGTTCTCGACAGCAGAGCTATCCCGTGCCTCTTGTAATCCCAGAGTGTTCAGCAATATGGTTTGATTAGGAATGGTGCTTCCTATACCTTTAAGCTCGGCCAGTGCACGGTGGGCCGCAGGTAATTTCTTAAGTATTTTCCTGGTCTCCAGCTCATGATCTGGCGGAAGCAATGTTGGTTTCCACGGTACATTCGTTTGTTCGGCATCCATATATCAAGAAATTTGAATTTCCTTATCGAATTATCAAACAATGCAAAGAATTCTCGGTTTTCTTTGCAAATATACCCATATGTGTAAAGAAAAGGCAAATATCTTTATATATCTTCAGGTGCGGGCTTGGATAAAAACATCATTGGCAAGTTGCAACTTTGAGCAGTAAAGGGAGCCTGATGTAAAGAGTCACTTACGATGAAAATTGTGAGTGACTCATTTAATACTCTGATTTACAATAGTGTTATTTATTAACAATTTTTCAGTGTAAGGGTGTAAACAATGGTTTGGGGCTGGAATTCCATTATATCCAGGAAGGATAAACACCAAGAAACAAGTGAACACTGAAATTATCTGTTGCCAAACCAAGTGCAATAATCATTAATCAATTGATAACCTTTAATTTCCCTGCTGATGAGGACTTATTTGCCACTCATAAATGGCACATTTCTCTTTCTGCCAAGTTTTTCAATAAGCCTTACAGATAATTCAAAGTAGTCATCATCAAGTTCTCAGTTTTCCCTAACGCAATCAATAAATTTAACAATCATCACAACCGCAGATTTTGCCCTTTGCTTTATCAAATGCTTCTTTGCCTTCGCTTATCGAGAAATAAATTAGGCCAATTGCTCCTATGCTATCTGCATATACAAAACCTGACACCTCATAAATAAGGCTTGAAGCAAGTAAAACAAGAGACATATAAATACAAATCTTTGTACAATTTGCGTCAGAAATGATAGGCTCTGATTTTAAATTTTTTCCGACTCTTTTTTTCTCCACCATTAGCCAAACCATCACAATGATTGAGACCAATGAAATGATGATTCCCCACAATGTTGTTTCAGGTTTATGCCTGTAGATAATGTTTGTAATTATTCCGATAAGTAATCCAGCAGACAACAAATAAAAGCCAGTTCCTGTTATTTTCAGAGCATTTATTTCAAATCGTTTTTTTGAACTATCAGGATTTTGCTTTATGCGTAGAATCATCAGGGCAATCCCAATGCCAGACATTACTTCTATAAAACTGTCTACTCCAAAGCCGAATAATGTCAGAGTTTCATCTTGATAACCCATTATCATTGAAACAACTCCCTCAACAATGTTATAAAAGATTGTGAATAAACTTAATTGAAAAGCCCTTTTATAAAGGTTTTGTTCTTGCTCCATGAGTCGTTTACATTGGTGGGCTGTTTAATCTTCCTTTTTCAACTACCCGAGGATACTAAAATGTGATAACTCTATCACTTTCCCATTTTTGTTAACCGCGATTTGATTTTGAGCATTCTTTCAATGTTGTAATAACCATTCGGAATATTCTGATTTGGAATGACACAACCAACAGCATCAGCCATCAGGAATACACATATCTCAGTCGTTTCATAATCCTTTAGAATCTGGGTAGCCTTAATTCATTAAACAGCAAAAGTACGAACAAACGATAAAGGAAAACTTACAAACATTGATGAAGCGGTGCTCCCATACGAGGAAATTGTACCGGAAAGTAGGAATGATTGGCAGGAAGTCAATAATTACATTAAAGCGTTGAACGAAGCTATCCGGGAACTCGAAAAATTGCCGCTTTCAACAAGACTGATCAGAAAAACCCATAAATTACTGCTAAATAGCTTCCGCGGTGAAAGTAAGCAGCCGGGGGAATTTCGCAAGAGCCAGAATTGGATCGGTGGCGCCAGCCTTACTGATGCTGCCTATCTTGATCCGGATTGCCATTGCACACTACCAGTTTGAAAGCATACACCCGTTCCTGGATGGCAACGGTAGAATCGGCAGGCTTATGGTTCCGCTATTTCTGGTGAGCGAAGGTTTACTCAAAGTTTAAATTTGAACGGTTGCAACTTTGTGCAGTAAGGGGAGCCTCACTGGACAAGCCGGCAGAAATGTCGGCTTTTTCTTTGATTACCAGTCAATTCGACAGCTGCAACTCTTGTTGCTTAATGGATCTGATAATCTACTACTTAGTAGGGGTTAAATTGAAATATTGAGCTTTATCTCCCCAGAAAGAACTTTTTGAATAAACTCTTTTTGTTCCTGGAAAGATTTACCTGCCATCTCCCTGGCAATTTGTTCCTTAATTTTTCTAAAATACAAAACGGAATCAAATTTTTTCTGAATTTCTGTGTCAGTCTTCATATTTCAATAATTCTTTAGGGCTTCGTATTTCAATTGGAGGGTAGCCAAGTTTCATATTGATGGCATTAAACAATCTTATTTTGTCCCAATTGACAATATGCTTAAAATTCCAACTAAGAAGAACATCAATTCGATTCACTGTAGCAATTGCAATATGATATGCATCATCCATACTCGCAGCCCCAAGAATCTTTTCATTCACATAAAGTTCCGCCAGTTGCTTTGATTCATCGGTGAATTCCAAAACTATCAAGCTTTTCGGAGGAATGAGGTTGATCACTTCCTGGACATGTTTCGGGGCAGGCAATAATTCAAGTCTGCTAATCTCAGACAAATAAACTTTAAAGTCCTCATTGATAATTCTTTCAAAGAGTTTTTTCGTGTCAGCACTAAATTCGTCATCAAAATAGCCACCAACTACCGATGTGTCAATATAAACTCTTTGTTTCACCATGAGTCACTGATTGTTGATACAAATATAGTCAATAAGACCGGGAAACCCAAATTCTTCATTACCCGTGGACAAAGCGAATCCTCTGTCCCCTTTCCTTCGGTTTTGGTTGATCACCTTCATCAAAACCTCGCCGGAAATCAGGTAAAGTTGATAGGTTAGTTTTATAATGACCTAGTAACGAAGGCGTTCACCAACAAAGAAGGAAGTCATCCAGTTGCAACTTTGTGCAGTAAGGGGAGCTGAAAATGAGCCACTTACAGCAAAAAGTAAAGTGGCTTTTTTGTTGAGGTACACACAAAAGTGCACACAAAGGCGATAATATCTGAAAAACATTTCTCTAGCTCAGCTATCATAAGGAGATGCTTCAAGATTCCCATAGTTAAATTAAATTGCTCATTAGCAAATCATTGTAAGAATAACGGTATAATTATCTCTTATCCAGCAACCCCGATGTGCAACTTGAGAACTAGACACGTATTGAAACCTTATACAAGGCAAACCCTAAGCAGTAATTAGGGTTTATATCCAACAATAATCTCAACTCTTTCTGGTTTGAGTCCCTTTATTGCTATAATCCTAGCTTCAATAGCGGAATTTTTAAACAATTCCATTATTGACAATCCCGTTGGTGCATCAAGTATTTCCTGTCTAATAAGTAATCCTGGACCGGTTCCACCAATAATTACATCTTCCCATACACCATCAATAGCAAAACCTGCCATTTCAAAAATTTTCTTTATAGAATTTGCAAATTGAATCGATTCAGGATTGCCCTGAATACCCATAATGTAAATCGGGAGGGTAGGCTTTTGAATCTTTTTCAGACCTGTTACCAAATAGTATATCTGATCTGGTGCTATGGTTCTACCTGTTTGTCTTTTCTCAAGATTTTCAATTTTCCCTTTTAGGGTTGCCTGGAATGTTTTTCCTGTAAAGTAGGCACCAAAACCGCATCCCGCAGCTAACAATGTAAAAACCACAGTACTGACCTGTAACCAATCATTTAGCCTGGAGATGTCCATAATAAATCGATTTTTATGGTTTTTCGTTTGATGATATAATAAGATGATTCACCTATTCTACTCAATCATAATTGTGTCAATCGCTTTCATCAGCAAGTTAGTTTCACTCAGAGCCACGATAATTTTCTGGTAGTGCAAGATGTCCTCAAAGGTCAAATCTCTTCCCTTGCGGTCTTTCAGCCACTTCTGTGCTGGCTGGTAGCCTCCGATATAGAAATTCCAGGCAACTGATGGTACACCGTTAAAATACTGCTGGTCGTTAATCCAGACCTTGCCATCTTCAAACCTGACTTTACCTACGGTATTGCTCCCAGATTGAGGGTAAGTTGTAATGTACTTCTCTACTACGGGACTTTCCAGCAGGTGGATCTGGCGTAACTGACCACCAAGAGCCACTAAATCCCAGAATGTTTCTTGGTCTTTAGGATAAGGTACCCGAGGAAAGTCAATTTTCAGGAACTCCTTGTATTTTTCACGGTAGGTGGGACTATGCAATATGGCATAGATATAATCCAGAATATCTATTGGGGCAAAAGTTCCAATTGTTTTTTCTTTTTCATTGACAAAGTTAAGACTCAATTTTTGCGCTATCTGTAAAACAATCTTTTCGCAAAGATTTGGAATCCTTTGATTATCCAGATTAAAGCATGGTTGATTTGAATTTTCAGGATATAAATACAATGGGCATGACATAACTCCTCCCCGGTAGAATAAATTAAAGTCCGTAATGGTTTTGGAAATGAAAATTAGATTCCATGGCATCGGTCCAACAACTTGACCCTGTCTACCAATAGCTAATCCTAAATTATTCCCCCAAAGGTAATGTCGCATAATTTTCAGTAAAGGTCTTTCCACAACATCACCGTTAAAGAAAATCCATTTTGTGTCAAAGGGCCTGTAAGTAATTCTTCTATAGCAAGATGTTAAGTTATCTTCTGTGAAAAGATTGCTCCTTGACTTCGTAAGTTTAAAGGTACTTGTGTCTTTTAATCCAAAAGTTTTAAAAATTTCATCATCAGTAATTTGACGATCTGCAAATTTGGTGATTCTACCTTTTAATTCAGGAAGTTGATCATCAATACAGAAGTTATCTCTTGCTGTGACGATCCCTACACTATTGAGTTTAAATATATCATTTATCTTAAAACCTCTTTCAAAGTCTCCTTTAGATTCATTATTCTTGGGCTGTAAGAAGTAAAAAGGTTTTTCGCAATTTACATCGGCAAAAACGTAACTTTTAAGATTATTGGTGAATAAGGAGAAATATTTACTTTCTCTACTCCCCCAAAGATCAGTATGTTTAACCTCTGCCAGTTCACCTTTCCTCTTTGTTCCTGTTTTAATAAAAATATTTAATGAAACTCCAGCCTGAATATCAAAGACATTTTTATCGGGAGTCCCGTCAGGGCTGACCTCCTTTTTCTTACTGTTCCCATGCAGGTCAATAATATAAATCTTGTCAAAGGAATTTAGCAAATGCCACCTCATCCCCCTAAATGTGGGATTATCAAGGAAACTATGATTGTTAATGAAGGCCAAAATTCCTTCTCCGTTTTTATCAATAAAATGCTGCCCATACCGGAGAAATTTAACATAATCATCTTGGAGCCAATGTTTTTTTTCGCCAAAATGAACACCCTCAACATACTTGTAATCTTCAATTAGGTTCACAATCCATTTCCCCATATTTGAAGAAATGCCACTGTACGGAGGATTCCCCAGTACCACCATCACCGGGGTATCCCGTTTGATGTAGTTGGCTTCATTGGCCTCACTACTAAGCCAGCCTGCAAAGAGGGTTCCAGTATCGGGATGATACTCTTCCAGTGAATTGGTTAGGTATACCCTAAATCGTTGTTCCTTCTTTGGTTTGAATCCTGTTTCAGCCAGCAATAGGTCCAGCTTAAGATGTGCCATGGCATAGGATGCCATCAAGATTTCAAAGCCATTCAGTCGGGGTATCAGGTGATCTTCGACATATTGGCTCCAAATACCCAGCTGGCCCTCAAACTTTTTATAAATCTGCTTTATTACCTCTGCCAGGAATGTTCCTGTTCCGGCAGCTGGATCAAGAATTTGTACTTTATGAACTTCCTGCTCCACCTCAGTATATCCCTTTTGACCATCCACTTTCATTCGGTAGTCATTGGTAGGAACTTTCACCTTTATTTTGGTCTTGGAAATATCAGCAAGGCCATCTTTTAGGCCAAATTCTGACTTAAGAATATCATCAACAGCTCGCACAATGAAGTTTACCACTGGCTCAGGAGTGTACCAGACACCCCTACTTTTCCTTAGTTTTGGATCATACTCACCCAGGAATGTTTCATAAAAGTGAATGATAGGGTCATTCTGCTGGGTGGTTTTACCGAAATTCTTTAGTAATGCAGCAACATCCGTAGCTCTGAATATGTCTGCGAGAGCATCAACAATCCATTTTAGACGGTCATCCAGGTCATAACCTGCAATGTACTGGAATAATTTCCGCAAGAATGGGTTGGTCTTTGGTATAAGATCAGCCGCTTCCTGTCTGGAGAATGTATCCAGGGTTGGGTCATGCAATCTGGCGGCAAACATTCCGTAGGTTATAGTTTGAGCATAGATATCTGCAAACTCCTTGGGGTCAATGTCATGAATAAGTACCTCTCTAAATGCTGAAAGCTGCTCATGCAAGGAATTATTTTCCGCTTCATACACCACATTGTCTGCCGGGGCATTATCATTCACTAACGCATTTTCTATAACATTGGCTAGCATCTTTGCTTTGCCTGCCATCATCTTTGCGAGTTTCTCAGCAGAACGGATAGTCTGCCCTGCATATGTGCTGAACTCCTTTATAAGGGCCTCAAACTGCTCATATTTATCAGTATTACCGGCTACCTTACTGTTTACAATTGCACCTAAGGAGATGGATGTCACAAATACTCCATCCCGGTATAACCAGAAATCAAGGTAATTCGTGATAATAAGGTTATTCAGGGATGCTTTATACCGGTCAAACTGCTCCTTGTATATCTTATTGCCAAGATCAGCCCCCAGGTCTTTAGCCTCAATATAGCCAACCGGAATGCCCTTCTTAGTTAGGATGTAATCTGGTGCTCCACAGGCAATCCTGGCAGGTTCATTAGTGACAATAACATCCCGGATTAAGGATTCCAGTAGATTTTGCAGATCACCCCTGAATGAATGTTCAGTTGAAATGCCTGTTCTGTAACGGGCATTCAGCTTATCAACATAGTCGTACAGGTTCATTGTGGATATAAAGGTAGCTGCTAAAATAGCGAATATTTATACAGGGAGCATTTGCCCTGATAAGGTTCAGTCTAATCGACTGTTTTATAACTACATTAATTCCCAAACTAAATACCCTAATAAATGTCTAACAAATGTGTTGACTTGGAGTTAATTTAACTTAAATTTGAAAGATGAGGTTCTTGATTTAAAATAAACCAAATGAAAACTTACTTTTTCGGCATTCTTCTCCTCGGATGTATTCCTTCGATTGCATATTCTCAAAACGAATTGTCAACCTTGGCCCTGAAAACAGCCACTGAGAATAAGGATACGATATACAATAAAATTCAATTCAGCCAAGAGATTTACGGGTTTGTCAATAAACACTACACCCCTTGTAAATACAAGCGAATCTTGTATATTTTAAAAATTGTATAAATGAATGAATACCGTTTCCTCGTTTGTTAAAAAGTTATTTGCTGTTATGATAGATCCACTTAGCCCCTTCCCAGAACGCCTTGATTGCTATCTCCGCATGCACCGTTCCTTCCACAGGTTTCGGGATCATGGGAGGACACTCCTGGTATTCGATATTTGTCAACCCGAGTTCTGTAAACCTTTTTTTTGCAGCGACAAAGTTGCCGAACAACACGCAGTCATCATTTTTACAGTGCCATAAAAGCATCTTCGATTTCGGGGTCCATCCCGTATAGGAATTATTTTGGGCAAATATCTGCATGGCCTGGCTGGCCGGATTCCGGAGGGAATCAATAAACGCGTCGGTAAAGATCTTTTTCAGGATCTTGTCGGGAGGCATTTTTTTGTTAACCACCGTCTCATCATAGAATCCTGTTGTATACTGTGGAAGATCAGTAAGGTATGGAGCCTTCAGAACGATATCATAGGCAAAAACCTTTGGATAGATTGCATTATATCCCACGACCACCATCGGTAAAAAGTAGGGCTCCGGAAACGCTGAATCAGCAAGCATAAGCGGCAACATGGTCCCGGTCAGGTCATAGGGCCCCGACAGGCAGGCTACTCCATTCAGCTTGACATTCCGCGCCTCGAGCTCCCTGGCGGCTGCCATCGTTACATATCCTCCCTCTGAGTATCCCATGAGGAAGGTTTTTTTGTTCCAGTAAACATAGGGATTCTTAAACTCACTCAATGATTTGATGGCTCCCTGCAACATATCGGCTGTTGAAGCTGCCAGTCTTTCCCTGACACAGAAAGGATGGCTCTCCCCCACATCATCGCCCATCCCCTGGTAGTCGGGCATCACGATGATCCAACCCATGGTAGAAGCCATGATATCGGCAAGGACCGCTTCAGGATATGAATCGTATTCACTGTATTTCGCAGTCTTCCATTTAGAAGGAGCCAGTTTTTTCAGGATCTGGGTCGCATGGTTCAACGATATTACCGGGGCATATACCCTGCCTGAAAAAGATACCGGAGTAACCATCAGACCGGTCAATTGGATCTTTTTTCCATGATTGTCGGTGGAGTAATATTTGATCACATCATTCCTGACAAGGTAAGGGGAAAATCCATCCTCCATCTGGGTGGCTTCATATAAAAAATCGTGGCAGTCGAACTGGTCTGTTTTATCAGGCAGCAACATTACCTGGTCGACGATGTCCTGGTAATTCAGCAGGGTAGATTCTATCACCTCAAATTCTCCGCTATCTTTAACGGGCGTGTATTGAGTGTTGTGATCCTTGGTGCACGAATTCAGCAGTGTTGCAATAAACATCAGGCTGGATAATGTAACAACTTTCAAAATCCGGTTGTCTTTCTGTTTGTTCAGTCTTTTATTATTCATTTTTTGTTTTTTTAATGCGTTAAACCAAATGCGTACGCTTATAAGACAACGGAACCATCAAAAAGGTTGCAACAAGCAACCCGGTTTTTTTAGCCGGACCTGCTAATGGAAATTGAACCTGAGGAAGATACGCTAATCAATTCTTAACAGCGCGAACAGTGAATCCATAGCCCCTGCGTTTTCCATCAATGACAGCCTCTGTGGTATCGTTGGAAAGTCCGCAGTTAAAGCCGCTGTAATCATCCGAGGGGGTAGATGTCCAGAACAAGCCCATGGTGCCCATCATCTCGAACTTTCCGCTGTATACCCTCAGGCCGGCTGGGAGGGCGGTAAAGCCTGATTGGTTGGTAGCTCCAGCATTCGGAGAAGACCAGTGGGCAGTCCCTGCCTCTTTGAGCTTACCACCTGCCACGGTATCTCCACCCAGGTAGGTGACCAAAGTCTG
>Ga0268276_1003549_pt1 | contig 11958 bp, 12 predicted proteins | sample saktaG_4_FD_190145 | JGI IMG/M metagenome (GOLD analysis project Ga0268276, IMG submission 190145) | Saline water microbial communities from Sakinaw Lake, British Columbia, Canada - sak_2010_1_5_45m | ecosystem: Environmental > Aquatic > Non-marine Saline and Alkaline > Saline ...
ATCAAAGCTTCAAATACAAGTGTCATAGTTTGTACCTCGTTATTCCATATATTTGCCTATGAATAATGATATGACCAAATGAATCTAATTGCAAGCAAATCATTTTTTGAAGTATATATTTGATTGTAAACTTCTATTTAGACTGTGTGTAATCGTACATTCTTTGAAAAATGGATTGCCGCAAAACTAGATAATACGTCCTAGTTAAAATGACTTTAATTGTTTTTACTTTGTAATACTATGAAATTTTTCAATATTTTCATATCTTACTATTGTATTTATATTTGAGATGTGCAATAATAGTATCGATGTTCGATAAACGAACAAAAATGGAGGCTTTTCATGGAGAATCAATTTTTCAAGCCGACGCCTTTATATAAGGAATTTATGATTCTTGACCTTGTTTCAAAAGATGCAAACATCACCCAAAGAGCTTTGAGTGCTTGTTTGCATGTTTCAGTATCGATGATAAATGCCTACCTTAATGAATATGAGAAAAAAGGTTATATCAAAAGAAAATATCTCTCAACGAAAACCGTTGAGTATTTTGTGACAAAAAAAGGTAGTGAAAGAAAAAGACTGCTAAATCTAAACTATTTACACAACACACAAGCTCTATATAATTCGGCTAAACATAATATTCAATTATTTATGAAAAAATTAGAGAATGACGGAATAAAAAAACTAGTAATTTATGGTGCTGGTGAAGTTGCTAATATTATTTTAAATATGATGTACACTGAGAATCTTTTTGATACTTTTGAAGTGCTGATAATAGATGATAGTAATGAGAAAATAGGCTTAACATTATACGATGTTCCAATTGAATCATTTAGTTCAATTTTCAATCTTAATTATGATGCTATTTTGATTGGGTCATATACCTACAGAGAAGAAATGGTTAAAAAATTAAATAGTGCAAAAGTTGCTAATATTAAAATTATCAGTTTTTTTAATTATTGAGAGGTGAATCAAATGCCATTAAAGCTCATGTATATTACTAATAACCCAATTATTGCTAAAATAGCAGAAATGAATGGCGTAGATTGGATATTTGTGGATTTGGAATCAATTGGTAAAGAGCAAAGGCAACCTAATATGGATACAGTCAAATCCAGTCATACTATTTCTGATATCTTAAAAGTTAGAGAAGTAATTAGTAAAAGCAAATTACTCGTAAGAATAAACTCTATCTATGAGGGATCAACTGAAGAAATTGATCAAGTAATTAGTGCTGGAGCCGATATAATTATGTTGCCATATTTTAAGTCCTTAGATGAAGTGCGATTTTTCGTTAATTATGTTGGGAATCGTGCGCAGAAGTGTCTATTGCTTGAAACACAAGAAGCTGTAAATATATTAGATGATATTCTCAAATGCAATGGTATTGATTATATTCACATCGGGCTTAATGATCTGCATTTGGAAATGAAGAGAAAGTTTATGTTCGAATTATTATCAGATGGAACAATAGAAAATATAGCTAATAAAATTAAGAACAGTACTATTCATTATGGGTTTGGAGGCATAGCTCAGTTAGGTTGTGGAGATTTACCAGCAGAGTATATTATTGCTGAGCATTACCGATTGAACTCAAGCATGGTAATTTTATCAAGAAGTTTTGCTCCTACCAATTCAAAAACTCATCAAAAAGAATTAGAAGAGATTTTTTCAAAAGGGATAAAAGATATTCGATCATTTGAAGAAAAGTTAATTGCTAAGGAAACTGGTTTTTTTGAAATTAATAAGATGGAAATAAAAAAAATTGTTGATAAAATTGTCAGTAAATTGGGAGAGAAAAGTGTATAGAACAATTAAGAGAGTCTTTGATTTAGTATTGTCTTTAACAATGTTGTTGATATTATTGCCCTTATTGCTAATTATTTCCATTACGATAAAAATTGATTCAAAGGGTTCAATCATTTTCACACAAAAACGATTAGGCAAGAATAGAAAACCTTTCTACATTTATAAATTTCGTACTATGCTTGAAAATGCTGAAGAAATTGGTACTGGACTTGATTCATATCATGACGATATTAGAGTCACAAAAGTTGGAAAATTCTTAAGAAATACAAGCTTAGATGAATTACCACAACTAATTAATATTTTAAAAGGTGATATGAGTTTTGTCGGACCAAGACCACCAGTATATTACCATCCTTATTATCCTGAAGATTACCCAGAGTATGCTCTGTCCAGATTTAAAGTTAAACCTGGAGTTACAGGTTGGGCCCAAATTAATGGACGAAATGAGTTAACATGGGACCAAAAATTTACTTTTGATAATTATTATATAAAAAATGTAGGGCTTTGTTTTGATATTTCCATATTTGTTAAAACGATTTTTAAAGTCTTGAAAAGAGAAGGTAGTTATGACATTGAAAGGAAAAAAGAGAATAATGAAAAATAATATTGATGAGAGAATAATTTGGCTAAATGGGAAGTTAATAGAGGCAAATGAGGCAAAAATGAATGTGATGACACCGAGCTTTCAGTTTGGCGCTAATGTGTTTGAGGGAATTCGGTGTTACTGGAACTCTGAAAAGAATGCTTTATATGGATTTCGTTTAGAAGACCATTATAAGCGTTTAATGCATTCTATTAAATTATTTCAAATGGAAAGTCAATACTGTTTTATTGACTTTTTATCGTCACTTAAGGAAGTTGTAATAGCAAATGGGTATAAAGAAGATATTGCTATTCGTCAGACAGTATTTATTGACGGAGATGGTTCTTGGTTTTCGAAAGGACCTGTGGGTATGTTTGTTGCTCCTGTTCCAAAATCAAGAAGGAAATTTGAAAATTATAAACCAATTACATGTAAAATAAGTTCTTGGGAAAGGATTAGTGACAAGAATATTTCTCCCAGAACAAAAACTGGTGCAAATTATATTAATAGTAGAATGGCTCAACTCGAAGCTATGGAATCTGGATATGATTCAGCAATATTATTAAATGATTCTGGAAAAGTTGCAGAAGGGCCTGGGTCGTGTTTATTCATCGTAAGAGATAGAGTATTAATTACACCTAATATAAATTCCTCAATTCTTGAAAGCATTACCAGAGACACCTTATTAATTTTAGCTAAAGATTTAGGAATAAATGTCATCGAACGTGAAGTTGAAAGAACTGAATTATACATTGCGGATGAAGCATTTTTGTGTGGCTCAGCTATGGAGATTCAGTCCATTAATAATATTGATGGATATATAATTAGTGATACAAATATTGGTGAGATAACAAAAAAATTACTAATGAAATATCAGGAAGTTTTCAATGGCGATGATTTAAGATACTCAAGTTGGTTAACGAGTATCTATGATAAGTAGGAACTAATATGTACATAGAAATAGCATTTTTCTTTGTAATAATTCTTATTATATATCCGTTTGCTATATATCCGGTTTCAATTATCGCACTATCGTTGCTCAAAAAAAAGAAGGAAATGAAAAGATTTAATTTAGATGAACTTCCGTTTGTCTCTTTGATTATCACAGCTTATAATGAGGAAGTTGTTATACTTCGCAAGTTAGAAGAGACATTAAAGTATAATTATCCACGAAATAAATTCGAAGTCATTGTTGTTTCTGATGACAGTGATGATAAAACAAATGAAATTGTAACAGGATTTATATCTAGCAGAAAAACGACTCAACCCGGTTATAAATTTTTATGTGTTGAGGGAAGAAAAGGTAAGACATTTTGCCAAAACTACGCTACAAAACAAGCTAGAGGAGAAATTCTAGCATTTTCAGACAGTAATAGTCAATGGAATCCGGAAGCTCTATTGAGACTTGTTGAAGTATTTAAAGATGATAAGATAGGATATGTGAGCGGGAATCTTGTTTATCTGAATTCTTCAGAGGATTTAACCAGTCATGTAGAGGGACTGTATTGGAATTTTGACATTAAATTAAGGGAAATAGAATCTAATCTATCCAGTATTGTTGGTGGTAATGGTGCTATCTATGCTATTAGAAAAGGTAATTATGTTAATCTCCCGCCACTTTTATCACACGATGGATTTATGCCAACGAAAATTGTATTGCAAGGTATGAAAGCAAAGTTTGTAAAAGAAGCCGTTGCTGGAGAGTATGCTAGTACTGACTCAGTAGATGAATTTCAAAGAAAAGTTAGAATGCAAAGAGGACAACCTTGGAAGAAATACTATGATTTTAAAAAATTCAATATTTTCAAATACGGGTTATTTACATATTTTTACATTGGACATAAATTCCTGAAATATATTTTGTATTTAACTCATCCTGCCTTATTTGTTCTAAATGTATTAATATTTGATTTATCTATCCTGTATAAAATTACATTATTTATGCAAGTTATTTTTTATATTTTCTCAATTATTGGATATATTCTTAGAAATAAGACTAAAATCAAAGTATTTTATTACCCATATCATTATATGTTAACTGTAATTGCACAATTTGTATCGGTTATTAACACTTTTTCGGGTAAATCAAAGCCTACTTGGAGTAAAAGCAAGACAACAAGAAAGTGAAATATGACAAGAAAGTGAAATATGACAAGAAATATAATTTTGGAGGTATAACATGAAAATTGCAGTAATTGGAATGGGATATGTTGGACTTTCCAATGCAGTATTGTTCGCACAACATCATGAAGTAGTTGCATTGGATATCATTCCTGAAAAAGTTGATATGATTAACAAAAGGCAATCCCCAATAGCAGATGGAGAATTAGAGGAATACTTATTGCATAAAGAACTTAATCTTAAGGCCACTCTTAATAAAGAAGAAGCTTATAGAGCTGCATCATTTATTTTAATTGCTACTCCTACGAATTACGATTCTAAATTAAACTACTTTGATACTTCCTCAGTTGACAATGTGATTAATGATATCAGTATTTATAATTCTAACACTACAATAATTATTAAGTCCACAATACCGGTCGGGTATACATCGAAAAAAAGGATAGAATATCCAAATCTAGACATCATATTTTCTCCAGAATTTTTACGTGAAGGAAAAGCGTTGTATGATAATCTCTATCCTTCAAGAATTATCGTTGGAGAACATTCTTCTAAGGCAGAGATGTTTGCAAACCTTTTAAAAGATGGTGCAATCAAAGAGAGTATACCTGTTTTATTTACAGGTTCTACTGAAGCAGAAGCTATTAAATTATTCTCAAACACATACTTAGCAATGAGGGTTGCATTCTTTAATGAGTTAGATACCTATGCTGAAGTGAGAGGTCTTGACTCCAAAGAAATAATCGAAGGTGTTGGATTAGATCCTAGAATTGGGTCACATTATAATAACCCATCATTCGGATATGGAGGATATTGTTTACCTAAAGATACAAAGCAATTATTAGCTAATTATCAAGACGTACCACAAAATATTATGCAGGCTATTGTAGATGCAAATAGGACAAGGAAAGATCACATAGCTGAAATGATTATTGCTAAAAAACCAAAAGTTGTCGGAATTTATAGACTTGTTATGAAAAGCAACTCTGATAATTTCAGACAGTCTGCAATTCAAGGCATAATGAAAAGAATCAAAGCAAAAGGTATTGAGTGTGTAATATATGAACCTGCATTAAGAGAAAATAAGTTTTACAATTCACAAGTGATTAAGTCAATAAACGAGTTTAAAAAAATGAGTGATTTAATAATTTCAAATAGGTATAATCATCAACTAGAGGATGTATTAGAAAAATTATATACAAGAGATATATTTAATACTGATTAGTTTGTGGTTGAAATTTGTCGCTTATTTCAGAAAATCAAAAGATTCAAATAATTGACGTTTGCTAATATGTGGTTACAAAGAAAATTATATATACGTAGAACAAGGAGTTTTTACTAACACTTTTATCTTCATAATATTTGCTAGAAATTATCGATTTCAGTTTTATGTTTGTCATTGAATCTTCATCTGTATTATTTTTTAAAGAGAGCAAACATAGACAAATAATACTGTTAAATTTTTTCAAATTACTTACATGAGGATATTTTTTTATCTCATGCAATATCAAATTTTGTACTCAAAACATGAATTATGGATGGAGTGGTAGTATGGTTAGTGTTGTGATAACTACGTATAATTCAGAAAGATATATTGAATATCAATTAAAGTCAATTTTAAATCAAACAATGCATGTAGATGAGTTCATAATTGTTGATGATTGTTCTGATGATTCGACTGTAATGATTATAAAGGGCCTTATGAAAGGCTATAATTATTTTATGATTGAACATGAAGAAAACAAAGGGTATTTACATTCGTTTGAAGATGGCATAAAGCTAGCAAGCAAAAAAATTATATTTTTAAGCGATCACGATGATTATTGGGAAAAACAAAAAATTGAAAAAATGGTTCCTTATTTTAATGATATAAGTACGGTATGTGTTTTTTCAAATGGGTCATTAATGGATTCCAACAATAATTTAATAAAAGGATCGTTATTTGAATCATTTAAGGTGAAGTTAAGCAAAAATCAACTTATGGATTCTGGATGTTTGTTTACGAAACTGCTTAAGAATGATTTTATTACAGGGGCGACATTATGTGCCAATAGTGCTTTTTTAAAATCCTTATTACCATTTCCAGATAAGATTGTGCATGATAAATGGATTGCTTACAACGCCGTTCTCATGAATGGATTAATTGGGGCAAAAGATAAACTCATAAGATATCGAATTCATGATGAGCAAAATATTGGAATAAAAAGGAGTTTTATAAAATACACAGATAGATTCGAGTACCAAATTAATTTTCTTAGTACTGTACTAGTACGAACTAAAAATAAAAATAAAATGACTATTCGACTAATGAATAAATTAACTCACTACAACAGGCGAAAAGAGGTTACTGAAAACCACAAATATTTTATTGCTATTAGGGAATTAGTTAATTTAAATTATTTTAAATATTCAAGAGGTATTTTCTCTCTGTTAAAGGACGTGTTTTATAAATGATTGTTATCATAGAATTGAGCGCTTTAATTATTCTATTTATAATAAACATTATGCTTACAAAAAAAGTTAATAAGCCTTCATCTTACCTAATATTACCATTTATTAGTATTGTGATAATATTTTTGCTATTTAGTCCTGGCACTGAGTATAACGAAATTGATCCATTACTGATTTTAGTGTGGTTAATTGCCTATGTACCATTCTTTTTTGTTGATTTATTCAATAATAATTACGCAAATAGGAGAAGAATAAAGGAACGAATAAAAAGTGGTGAAAGCAATAAACCACTTTATTTGTTATTATTTTTATTTTCAGTATCTTTTCTGTTTAGAGCCTTCTCTATTATTGGAAGTAACGATTATATATATTATATTAGTACTAATTATTTTGCTTTAGAATTAGCATCAGGGTTATATGAGTATTTACGATCTTTGCTAATGACTTTAGTGATTGTATGTATAGGAAATACAAGATTTAGATTACTTGAGATTGTATCAATTACTTTGGGGATTTTGATTTTAACTCTATTTCAAATAAAGGGTATGCTTTTAATGCCAATCGTTGCAGGTTGTTTATATTATATATCGAAAAATAAGATTAAAATAAAATTTAATATTATCCTATTTTCTATAGTTCTAGGATTTCTTTCTTTTTTTATTGTATATTCAGTACCTTATTTATACAATTTAGAATTTTCATATGTTTTCTCTTTAAATTATATAAGTTTTGTCTTATCAAAAGTATTCACTTTTTTATTCTCGGGCATTTTAGGATTTGATAGTAGTATAATTTACAACAATATTGATATTGGAATTAAGACGATACTTGCTCCTTTATCAAATATTTTAAGACACTTAACTGGATGGGAAAGAGTAATCTTACAAAGAGCTCCAATAACAATATCTATTGATGGCACTAGTTCAAATGTTGGAACGCTCTTTGGAACGGTTTATATGTTTACTAATATAGGCTTTACTTTGATATATTCATTTATGCTTGCACTTTTAAGCAAACTACTATTATTTTTATCTCAAATGTATAATAATCGATGGATTCAAACTATGTATTATAATTTGCTTGCGATATTTATATTTTCTTGGTTTGAATTCTATTTTTGGCATCAATATATAATAACAATGTTTTTATGGTGTTTCCTATCGATATTAATTGATTATATTATTCGCAAAGTTAAGATTTCATATAGGAGGATAACATAATGAAAGTTTTCGCATTTTATCTACCTCAATATCATGAGATTCCGGAAAACAATCAATGGTGGGGAAAAGGATTTACTGAATGGCATAATGTAAGAAACTCAAAGCCCTTATTTGCGAGTCACATACAACCCATGCTACCTTTTCAAAATTTTTACTACGATTTATCAGACAAAAAAACACTTGAATGGCAAATAGAATATGCAAAAAATTTATGTAATATTAACGGCTTTGCGATTTATCATTATTATTTTAATGGGAAACATTTGTTAGAAAAACCAGCTGAACTGTTGCTAAAGAATAAGGACTTAAAGATTGAATTTTTCTTTACATGGGCAAATGAATCATGGACAAGATCTTGGGATGGGAAACATAAAGACATTTTAATAGAACAAGAGTATGGTGATACTAAAATTTGGGAAAATCATATTAATTACTTAATAAATTTTTTTCATGATGACAGATACCTAAAAATTGATGATATGCCAGTTCTGGCTATCTATAAGCCTATTGAAATAGAAGAACTAAATAAAATGAAGGAATGTTGGGAAGAAGTATTACATATAAATAATTTTAAGGGAATCTATTTAATTAATATAAATCGTGGAATTCAATACGACAAGAGAAAATTATTTAATGCAGATTTGATTTTCGAACCTACCTATACACAATACTCCAGAAAGATTTTTTTATGGGCAAATAGGATTAAAAGATTAGTGTCAAAGGTAATGATAAAGACAATAAAACCCAATATTATTGATGTCAAAAGAGTATACGAAAAATCGATAAGCAATGAGATTGCAAATAAAAATACGTATTTAGGAGCCTTCGTAAATTGGGATAATTCACCAAGAAGAGGCGCGAAAGGAACAATATTTATTAATTTTACAGTAAACGACTTTTCAAGTTATTTAGAAAAAATGCTGTTGAAAGCAAAAAAATATAATAATCAACTTTTCTTTATTAATGCATGGAATGAGTGGGCAGAAGGAACTTTCATTGAGCCATCGACAATATATGGGCATCAGATTGGAATGTCGATTAAGGAGTGCTTAGATGAAAGAAAAAACTGATATTGTATTCGTAATTTTAGTTTACTCAAATTATTTTGATTTGTATGATTTTATTAAGAGTCTGAAAAATGTTAAATGTAAGTATCGTATAATTGTTATTGACAGTTTTTATTCCGATGAAGTTTCAGGTATTTTAGTGAAGTATTGCGAATCTAATTTCATAGAGTATAAATGTGTTGAAAATAAAGGATACGGATTTGGTAATAATATAGGGTTTGATCTTGCCATAAATAAATTTGATTTTAGATGGATTGTTTTGTGTAATCCAGATATAGAAATATTGAAATTCGATATAAATATATTGGTTCAATATGATGATTCTGTAATAGGGCCAAAAATAATAAGGAACGATTTAAGAAATCAAAATCCATTTTACTTTAAAAAATCTAAATTAGTGAATACTTTAAAAAGAAAATCAGCAATTAAAAAATCAAATTTATATTTATTTTTTGCCATTCTCATTAATAAGCTTAATAATCTTTTTCATCATATTTACTCGTTTGGAAAAGACGTTATAAAGGTTGAAGCATTACATGGGAGTTTCATAATCCTGCCTAAAAAGATATTTGACAAGGGAACGAAAATCTTTGACGAGAAGATTTTCCTATTCACAGAAGAAGAACAACTTGCAGATTATGCAACAATGCTTAGCATGCAGCTACTTTATTCGAAAAAACTTTTAGTAAAACATAAAGAAGATGGTTCCTTTAAGTCAACTTCTTATAACCAGAGACAACTTCTTTTTGAATCTTATCAGAAATATTATCATATGAAAGACATATCAAAAAAAAATCTATAACAGTATTTATATTTGTATTTATTATAATAGGATTGTTTTCATAAAAATAATGCATTCGTAACGAGGTGATACTATAAATAATAATAAAATTAAGAATGGCTTGACTATAGTAATTTTTGGCAATTTGATTAAATTGATTATGGGCTATGTTACGGGGATAGTATTACCTTTGTCTTTGTCTTATGATAGTTATGGATATTATAAATTATTTGGATTGTATTTATTATATGTTGGTGTTTTTCATTTTGGATTCATTGATGGTATATTTCTAAAATACGCTGGAATTGATTATAATGATTTAAATAAAAAGAATTTTAGCAAGTATTTTAGATTTCTATTAATTTTACAAATAACAATGACATTACTCGTATGTCTTGCTTCCATTATATTCCTGGATGGAGATAGAAGATTAGTGTTTGTTTTAGTATCTTTGAATGTAATGCCATGGAACTTGCTTACATATTTTCAGATGATTTCACAAATTACATCTAGGTTTAAAGAATATTCTTTGAGAAATATTTTATACTCAATTTTATCGATGATTTTTATGATAACATTAGTGCTTATAGGTGACAAAAATTATTTGCACTACATAATTGTACAAATAGTAGTGAATATAATATTGGTAATTTATTATTTATTCACTTATAAAGATATTACTATGCACAAATCTAAGGTTGACAAAACATCAATAGTCAGTTATCAAGAATCTATGGCTGAATCAGACAAAACTTCTATAAGAAGTATTTTTAAACTTGGAATTCCTCTGTTATTAAGCAATTTAGTAGTAGTACTAATAGTCAATCTACCTAAGCAAGTAGTTGATATTGCGTTCTCTGTAAAAGATTTTGCTATTTTCGCATTTGCCTTCAGTTTGCTTAGCTTTATTACGTTGTTTATAAATGCTATGAGTACCGTTTTGTATCCTTCATTAATGAGGAGCAGTGAATCGAGAAGAGATGATTTATATACACCTCTCAGTAATGGCCTTTCAATGTTATCAATAGCGGCGTTGATGGGATATTTTGTTCTGAAAATAATAGTTATTAATTATATACCTAAGTATGAGGATTCTATCGAAACACTTCTTTTCTTATTTCCTAGCGTAATGATTATATCTCAAATTCAAATCATTAAGCAAAATTACTTTAAGAGTAAATTGAATAACAAGGAATTTATGTGGATTACTTTATTTTTTACAATTATTTCAATTGTAATATATACCTTTATTGTAGTGTTTTCCATGGGGAATTTAGAACTCATTACAATTATATATGTGTTTATTTTGTATGTTTGGGATTGCTTTTGTGGTAGGTTTTTAGAGAAGAAATACACTTTAAAATACTTAAGGTCAAATGTTGCAAACCTTGTGGGAATAATCACTTTCTATTTAGTTAGCACAATGTTTGAAACAATTGTAGCTATGATCATTTTTGGAATAACTATCATTATTATTTATTTAATATTTTTCAGAGAAGAACTTAAGATAATATATAATAAAATCTTGTCAATTATGACAAAAAAATAAGGAGGAAATATGAAAGGAATAATTTTAGCTGGAGGATCTGGATCTAGACTTTATCCATTAACAAAAGTGACTAGCAAACAACTTTTACCAATTTATGATAAGCCTATGATTTATTATCCATTGTCAATTTTGATGTTAGCAGGAGTAAAGGATATACTCGTAATTTCGACTCCGGATGATACCCCAAGATTCAAAAGTTTACTTGGAAATGGCGAGAATTTTGGAATCAATCTAGAGTATAAAGTTCAGCCATCACCTGCCCTGACCCTTTAGATAGAACTGTCGGTCCTTATGAAACCAATGTACGTGGCTATGAAATGTCTTTGTTAAGACCTGGAAGTCACTTCGAAAATACGCGTGTTCTAAGTGAAGGGTCA
>Ga0268276_1003550_pt1 | contig 11954 bp, 11 predicted proteins | sample saktaG_4_FD_190145 | JGI IMG/M metagenome (GOLD analysis project Ga0268276, IMG submission 190145) | Saline water microbial communities from Sakinaw Lake, British Columbia, Canada - sak_2010_1_5_45m | ecosystem: Environmental > Aquatic > Non-marine Saline and Alkaline > Saline ...
TGTTTTCTGACTGGATTATAAAACTTTTTGCATATGTTTTCTTGGAAGAATTGATTTCCTTGTAACTAGGTAGATTCATTGCGTCTTGGGGCAATGTAGCTATTGATTTTGTTTTGAACACAGTTCCGCGGATAAAGACAAGGTCGGATGACTGTAGTCCGCTGTCTAGGCTGTCGGCAATATCGACTATCGCTTTTTCGCCCATTCCGTAAACGATGATGTCAGCCATTGAATCAAGCAAAATGCTTTTCATGACCTTGTTTGACCAATAGTCATAATGCGCGAATCTGCGAAGCGAAGCCTCGATACCGCCTAGGATTATAGTGGCATTTTCATCAACTTGCCTGATGATATTCGAATATTTGATAACTGCCCTGTCTGGCCTTTTGCCAATCTTGTCTCCAGGAGTATATGAATCAGTCTGTCGTCTTCTTTTACTGACTGAATAGTGGTTAACCATCGAGTCGATGTTTCCGCTGGAAATTAACCATCCGAGTCTCGGGATGCCAAACTCCAAAAATACCTCAGGCTTAGTGAAATCAGGTTGTGACAAGATACAGACCGAATATCCGTGTCGGTTTAGCATTCTGGCAATTATCGCTGTTCCAAAGGAAGGATGATCGCAATAGGCATCTCCGGATACAAAGACAAAATCGGGTTTTTCAATCCCCGCATTTATCATTTCTTCTCGATTGATCGGTAAGAATCCCATTTTCACACCTCACTTTGCTTCAACATGGCAACCAATTCTCTTCTTAGTCTTCTATAGTCTGGAACATATTTTAATAGTAGTCGGTAAAAGTTTTCCTGGTGTCCAGAAACATTCAAATGAATTAATTCATGAATCAAAATTGCTTCAAGATATTTCATGTCATACCTGGCCAAAACGCTGTTCAGTTTGATAATCCGCTTGACCCGGTTGCAATTTCCAAGCATGCTTTTCATTCTCTGGCTTTTGATCTGGATATTCAGAAAGTCAATATCATGACTCATCAGAGTTTGCAACTTTGGAAGCATATTGACTGCTGCTAGTATAACTTGATTTTGATAGAATTTTTCCAGCGCTCTGATCTGCAAATCAAACCTAAGACCATACACTATCAAGCGATTGTCTTCAAGTATGACTTTGCTTCTTGATGCTACAAGTTTATCAATGGGATAGATGACTCCAAATATGGACGTTTGGTCATAAGTATAGACCGGTTTATTTTCAACCGATTCCAGCATTCTCAAGATTTTATACTGGTTTTTTTCCAGCAGTTGAACAATATCCGAATCAGCTGCTCGTTTGCTCGTCGAAACGAGCAGATGGTTTTTGTCCTTGACGCGGATATAAGTGTGTTTGATTGATTTTTTGACTATTTCAAGGACAATTTCCTTGTTTCCAATGATGACTTTATTCATTTTGCTCCTCGAGAAAAGCAAGGACGAACTTAGTCGTGTTCTTGGCAACATCTCGAACGGATACTCTGAATTTTTCGCCTTGATCGGAATCGTCTAAAACATCGCTGATTCCGCGAATGGAAAGAAAGGGAATATTGAATTTGTGGCACACCATGGCAACCGCCATGCCTTCCATCTCGCAAGCCTGGATGTCATCGACTTCCCCGGAAATATCGGACAATGCACTTTTGTTAATCACGAATCTGTCTCCGGAAACAACGTTACCAACATGAAAAGGAATATTTTGCTTCAAGAATATCCGCTTCGCCTTGGCGAATAACTGTCTGTCAGTTTCTAACAATAAAGGATCCTCTCCCATTTTACCAAAAGGAATTTCATCGATGTCTGTCAAGGATACATCAAAATAGGCAATGCCGTTAGCAAGAATGATATCGCCTATTTTTGTTTTGTCTAATCCGCCGGCAACACCGATGTTGATGATGTAATCGGGTTTATAAAGCGAACAGATCAAAGTTGTCGTCAAAGCAGCGTTTACTTTGCCAATTCCTGATTTGGCAATGATAGCTTCTTCATTGAATATTTTGCCTGAATAAATCGTTTTGTCAGCAATTTTTACGGTTTTTTTCAACCGAAATTTCGAGAATAGGAACTCCAGTTCGACGTCTAATGCGCCAATAATTCCAATCATTTTACCACTCCCAAAAGAAAAAAGAGAAAATTTTCATTTTCTCGTTATTTAATATCGATTATTTCAACGGAAATTTCCGTACCAGTTTCGGCCTTGTAGTTGATTATTTGACCTTTTTTGTGTCCAATAAGAGCTTTTCCGATTGGCGATTCGTTTGAGATTTTCCCTTGTAAAGGATTAGCCTCTAAGTGACCAACGATCGTGAATTCCCGTTCTAGATCGTTGTCAACGAATTTGATTTTGACGGTTTTGCCAATCAAGATGGTTTTTGAATTGTTGGAATTGCTGATGATTTCGGAATGCTTCAGAATGTTTTCGACTTCTTTGATCCTGGCTTCTATCCGGGCTTGTTCATCTCTTGCTGCATCATAATCGGCGTTTTCAGTCAGGTCGCCCTGAGCTCTGGCTTCTTTTAAAGCCTCAAGGTTGAGCTTTCTGTCAACATCTTTCAAATGCGTCAATTCCTCTTTTAATTTTTCGAATCCTTGTTCTGTGAGTTTATAAGTATTTTCCATGATTCTTGTCTCCTAACGTATAGTGCTATTTATTATAGCATATTTTATTTGTTTAAGATAGATAAAATTTTTGCTTTAATCAAATCCACTGCGACGTCATGATAATAGTCATTGGGGATGATAATATCGGCATAACGTTTCGTCGGTTTCACGAAGGCGAAGTGCATTGGTTTGACTGTCGTGATATATTGTTCAATGACACTTTCTTGGGTTCTTCCGCGCTCTAATGTATCGCGTTTCAATCTGCGGATAAATCTTAAATCATCGTCTGCTTCGACAAATATTTTGATGTCGGCTAGATTTCGGATTCTTTCGTCTTCCAAAATCAAGATTCCTTCGAGAATAATGATTTTCGCAGGTTTTATGATCTCGGTTTTTTCTGCTCTGGTAAGCAGTACGAAATCATATGTAGGCTTCTCAATCGATTCTCCATGGATAAGTTTTGTAAGATGTTCAAAAAACAAATCGTTATCGAGCGAGAAAGGATGGTCATAATTGACCTTTCTTCTTTCTTCCAAACTCATAAGGGCTTGGTCTTTATAGTAGTCGTCATGCTTAATGACTATGATAGGATAATCACCGATATTATCCAATATTTTGTTCACAACAGTAGTTTTTCCCGAGGATGAACCTCCGGCCACTGCGATAATGACAGGTTTTTTCATTCTATCACCCTTCTTAACAAATCATATGGTTTTAACGTGATATCGGAATCAATGAGAATTTTTTGCAATGGATGTCTAGCCGCATCAAGTTCTTCACCATTTTCCGATAGGATGCTTGCAATTTTGAAATGCCTCTCCTCTTGGTCAGGACTGAAGATTTCGATAGTGTCGTTGATGGCAAAAAAATTTCTTTGTTCTATCAATGCTTTTTTGCTTAGACGATCATATGAGATCACAACTCCGCAAAATTCTTTGACATGTGGAAACTGATTTACTTGGTACAGTTGTCGTTCCTCAGAAGCAGCAGAATTGAGAAATCCAGGTCCTGTTGGTCGGTTCTCGGCTTTTTTGATCTCGTTTTCGTATGTTTCCTGCGATTGAAGATTACCGCTCAGATAATCGTCGATTAGTTTTCTGTAAGTGTGGACGATAGTGGCGATATAATGGATGGATTTCATCCTGCCTTCGATTTTCAAGGAATCGACGCCAATGTCAATCAGGCGAGGAACGTACTCGATGGCAGCGAGGTCTCTTGAGGCCATTTGAAAATCAGAAGCGACCAGTTCGTGATTTTTGAACAGATCATATTCCCATCTGCAGCTGTGAGCACAACCGCCTCGGTTTGCATCGCGTAGCGACATGACATTGGATAAAGTACATCTGCCAGAATATGAGACGCACATGCCTCCATGGATGAATATTTCCAGCTCGGCGTGTGTTTTTTTCTTAATGATCGCGATTTCCTCAAGTGAAAGTTCTCTTGCCAAAACGATTCTTTTTGCGCCTTCAGAAAACCAATAAACGCATTCTATGCTATTTGTGACCGATTGCTGTGTGGAAATATGGATTTCCAAATCCGTCAACTCTTGAGCTCGTTTGAGAACATAAGGATTGGAAACGATAATTGCATCGACTTTGATCCTTTCAAGGTCGAGCAGATAGTCATCAAGTTCTTTCAAATCCTCACTATGGGGAACAATATTGCATGTGACATAGATTTTTTTCTTGAGTTTGTGGGCGAAATTGACCGCTTCAAAGATATCTGTCACTCCAAATTTGGATGCTCTGGCACGAAGCGAAAAAGTTCTACCGCCGATATAGACTGCATCGGCACCGTACAACAAGGCGATTTTGACTTTTTCCAAGTCGCCGGCAGGAGCCAGCAGTTCAGGTCTCATCATAGATCACCTTTAATCTTTTCGGTCTTTTGCATAAAAAAACCCGTATCATATTCAATACCATATTTATTTGTGAATTGTTCGTATTCTTTCAGCTTATAAGCTTCGATTGAAGCGTAATATTCTTGATCGGATATGAATCTTCTCTCAATGAAAAAATCTTTTAGATAAGGCTCCATCCACTCGATAAACTCAAATGAAGATAACTTTTTACCGCGATATATCTGAGTTCCAAATCTATCCTCGACAATGGGAAAGAACGAATCTGGCCGCTGTTTTTCCCTGATTTGGTAAAAATCGTCAGGATCGAGGCTGAATTCCTGATTTTTTTGGGAAATCATAAAAGACTCAAGCAATTTTCTGATGGAGTAGAACATTTCTTGATATCCGTGTCCAGACAATGAGAGTTCCAACTGATCCTTTTCCTGGAAAAACTCACAAATTTCCGCAAATGTGATTTCTCGGGAAATCGTAATGCCTCTGATTCCTAAATCTCGGAAGACAGACATGTCTTTTGGATGAGTATTCATAGTTCCCGGCTGATAGATGATCCGTTGTTCCATTTTCAACGCTTTCGCGATTATGATCAAACTGAAATCATAACATACGAAAGCATCGACTTTTGACTTGTCAAGTGCAAAGAGAAAAGCTCTGATACCCTCAATATCCTGTTCATGAATGAAAGTATTAAGCAAAACATAGGTTTTTTTTCTTTTCTTGCGGAGAATCTTAGCTATTTCGATGATTTTTTCAAGCGAGAATGGATATTTTGCCGCTCTTGTATATGTTTCCGACTCAAGCAAAAAAACATCTGCACCAAGATGGATGAGTTCGGGAATCTCTTCGAAATTTTTCAGAGTAGCGACAATGTCCATGATAGCCCCTTATAATTTGATCGAGATGGCAATGCCATCGCCAATTTCGTAAAAATAGGTTAGAAACTCGTGGTTGTCTTTTAGCCAGGAATTATATTTTTTGATTTTATTTACAAGTTGTTTTCGATTTCTGGAAATGATGGTTTCCGGTCTTTCAACCTGTCCGCGGAATAGCAAGTTGTCAGAGACAATGATGCCACCAGTGTTTACCGTATGTTCATACTTCTCAAAGTATTTTTGATATTGCGCTTTGGCAGCATCGATAAACAGAAGGTCAAATTTTCCAAGTGTATCCGAATCGAAAATCAATGCGTCGGTATTCACGATTTCCACTTGTTCAAGCAAACCGGCATCAGCAACGTTTCGATTGGCAATTTCTGTAATAATCGGATCGATTTCCAAAGAAACCACTTGCACTTTTGCAAGCAATGCAGCGGCTATCGCAAAATAACCGATTGCGCTGCCAAGTTCCAAAACTCTTTTGGCATTTGACGCTATCAAGAGTTGGACAAGAAAATGCATTCCGTCTTCCTGAATAATCGGGATTTGTTTTTCAGTTGCATACTGCCTGAGTTTTGCTAGAATCGGAGGATCTTGTTTAGCATTGAGTTCATTCAAATATGATTGTTCCACAAATTTCACCAGCATAACCTTACTTTGCTTCTAATTCTTCGTCTTCCTCATCTTCAACTTCGTCTTCTTCAGCGTCTACTTCATCATCTTCCTCGCCATCTTCAAGAAAACTTTCCAGAACTTCTTCGATCAAATCCCATTCCTTGTCTGATTCGACTTCAAAGAGTTTGCCTTCATCGTCATCTTCGGGATTGTAACTGGCCGCATAATATTCGCCAGATTCGTCGTCCTTGAGTTGATATACGACATATGATTTGTTGAATTCATCTGAAGAGAAAGTCATGATGATTTCACATTCGATTTCCTTTCCGTCTTCATCTGTCACTAACAAATATTCTTTTTCATTTTCCATAATATCCTACTTTCCGCTATCCAAATAGCTTTGTAATAACACAGTCGCAGCCAATTGATCGACTATATGTTTTTTATTTTTCCGTTTCGTCTTTGCCTGGAACATCGTCTGGTTTGCAATCCTGGTGGTAAGTCTTTCATCCCACAACACAATTGGAACGGTGGTTTTGTTTTCAAGTTCCAACTTGAAGTTTTCGGATATTTTTGCCTGAAACCCAGTGGATCCATCCATGTTTTTCGGATGACCTAGGACGACCTTTCCGACTTTTTGATTATTGATCAATTCCAAAGTTTGTTTGATTGCATCTTGGTAATCACCATCTGAGAATGTGAAAGTTCCGTACGCGTTGGCAATAATGCCGCTGGGATCAGAAAGCGAGATCCCCAATGTTTTTGACCCGAGGTCAAGTCCCATGTATCTCATTTGACTTGTTCCCGGATTTTAGTAAGGGCTTCATCGACTTTGGATAAGTCTTTCCCTCCAGCTTGTGCGAAATCGGGACGTCCGCCGCCATTGCCACCAGTAATCACAGCGGCCAATTTGACCATGTTTCCGGCATGGATCGATGGTCTGCTACTTTTTGCGACAAACAGAACTTTGTTTTCAAGAATAGAAGCCACAAACACGAAACCATCTTTCAACTCATTCATTAGGTTATCAACCAACTGCTTCAACTGGTCAATCTCGATATCATCGGCTTTGGCGATGATGACGTTGTTTTTTGCCTGCGCCAAAAACTCAGTTGTATCGACAACTTTAGCTTTTTGCATAAGCCTTTGGTATTCTTTTTCATATTCTTTTGCGACTATTTGCATTTGCGTGAATTGATTTCTTTTATTAATGACATCTAGATAACTTCCGATAAAAGGTTTTGGCTCCGGTAATTCATAGGGCAAAACAATTCCTTCAGATAAAGCAGACCCTCGAAAGGTTTCAAGTTTTTTCTTGATATTGTCAATATCTTGATCGGCGTTTGCGAAAGAGTCTTTGAGACTATTGACACTAAGATTTGCTAGACCTTCGATTCGATAGATTCCCGAACCGATTGAATACAAGGCGCGAATTGCAAAATCTCCAATGTCGTGAAGATCTTTGACATGAGTTCCGCCACAAAGATCCAATGTGTATTTGAGATTGACTGCGCGAACCAAGTCTTCGTATTTCTCTCCGAATTCAGCAACAGCACCCTTTTTTACGGCTTCTTCGACAGTCAGGATTTCGGTTTTCGTTTCATAATGTTTCTCAATCATTTTTCTGACAGTTGTCTCGAGTTGCAAAATCATTTCATCGGGAATCATTTCATAATGATTGAAATCAAAGCGTAATGATTCGTTCGAGACTTGGCTTCCCTGTTGGGATACATGCGGCCCCAACAGATCCCGCAGAGCTTTGAATAGGAGATGCGTTGCCGAGTGATGATAGGTTATCAGTTTGCGTCTTTGCTCATCAACCTTGGCGATGACTATGGCATTTTCTTCCACTTCGCCTTCAATCGTCTCGAAGACATGCAAAAACTGACCATTAGGTAATTTAGTTACATCTGTGACATTTAACGAAAAAGCTTCGTTGAAGATCACGCCAGTATCAGCTACCTGACCACCGGAAGTCGCGTAAAATGGCGTTTTTTCCAGTACCAATCCTTTTTCGAATACCTTGACGATTTTCGTTTCTTGCAAGAGAGTCTCGTACCCGACAAATTCGCTTTTTGCCAAGAAATCGATGTACTCTTCATTTTGGGATTTCATGGATTGAATGTCTTTTCTGGAGCTTCTAGCCCGTTCTTTTTGCTTTTCCATCTCCAGAGCGAATCCTGAAACATCGACTCTGTATCCAATCTCTTCGGCATATTCCAGTGTCAATTCAATCGGGAAACCAAATGTATCGTAGAGCAAGAAAGCGTCTTCTCCAGTAATCAGTTTATCCTTGCTTGTTAACGCGATTGAATCGAAGCGCTTTTCGCCAAGGACAAGAGTTTCAAGAAATTTACTTTCTTCTTGTGAAATGATTTTCTTGATAATTTCTTTCTGATTATCGATATTTGGATAGAATTCTTTCATTACCATAATCACTTTTTCAACAAGTCGGTCCATGAATGGTTTTTCTATGCCCAGCTTTTTACCATATTTTACAGCTCTCCTGAGCAGTCTTCTCAAAACGTAGCCTCTGCCTTCATTTGACAGGATTGCTCCATCAGCGATGGCAAAAGTGACGGTTCTGATATGATCGGCAATGACTTTGAAAGCCATTTGGCCATGATAGTCAATGCCGGAGATCGTTTCAATCTTCTTGATGATCGGCATGAAAAGGTCAGTCTCATAGTTGGTTTTGGCGTTTTGGATCACAGAAGTAATTCTTTCCAGGCCGCAACCGGTATCGATGTTTTTGTTGGGAAGTTCCGGATATTCATTTCTGTTCAATCCTGGTTTGGCATTATATTGTGAAAAAACAATGTTCCAGATTTCGATATAGCGTTCATTGTCGATGTCGTCTCTTATCGCATCAACTCCGAAATCTCCGAATTTCTCACCTCTGTCATAAAATATTTCCGTACAGGGGCCGCAAGGGCCTTCGCCGATTTCCCAAAAGTTGTTTTCTTCGGTCTTAACAATGTGAGAGGGGTCTATTCCAAGGGAAATCCAGAGATTTTTGGTCTCTTCATCATCGGGATAGACTGTCATGTATAGCAGATTCTTGTCAAAGCCGAACCATTTCTCATCCGTCAACAGTTCAAATCCCCAAGTGACTGCTTCCTTGCGGAAATAGTCTCCTATCGAAAAGTTCCCGAGCATCTCAAAGAATGTGTGGTGTCTTGCGGTTTTACCGACATGCTCGATATCGTTGGTCCGGATGCATTTTTGGACATTGACGATGCGTGGGTTTTTGGGAATCACAGAGCCGTCAAAATATTTTTTCAGCGCCGCAACGCCGGAATTCATCCAAAGCAAAGTGGGGTCATCATTAGGAATCAGCGATGCACCCTTTTCAATGGAATGACCTTTTGTTTTGAAAAAATCAAGCCACATTTTTCTGATTTCGTTACCACTCATGTATTTCATAATCTTTCCTCCACACAAAAAAGAAAATCATCCTTTATAAGTAAAGGACGATTGTTGATCGCGGTACCACCTTTGTTCTAGATATCTAGCACTCTTCATCCATAACGCAGAATTGCGGATGTTTTTCACATCTCTTGAAAGGAGCTTCAAAGTCGTTTTTCCACCCGGTCTCACCAACCACGGGCTCTCTGGAAGAAGAAACAATCTTCTACTTATCTTTCGCATCGATTTATACGGGTATTATACAACATAATTTTTTCTTTTGCAATCAATTACAAAGTTTTACAAAAAATCTTCAATCGTGAGAAATTTTTCTTCAGGAGTTGTTTCAATCTCGAGCAAAAACTGTTTCAGCCAAGTCTTTCTTGGCGGTTCTTTGCCATAAATTCCGCGCTGCAACGCTTCTTTTTCCCCGATCATAATCAAAGCTTCCTTGGCCCTCGTAATCGCTGTATAGATGAGTTTGCGCTTCAGCATGATGGTGTAGCTCCTGACAAGCGGAAGGATCACCACTTTGAATTCACTGCCCTGAGATTTGTGAATGCTGATTGCATATGCAAGCGTGATATTGTCAAAATCCTTAACATTGTATTTCACGTTTCGACCCGAAAAATCGACAAGAATTTCCTTGTCTTCGATGATTCCGGTTACTATTCCCAAGTCGCCGTTCATGATTCCGTCTTCAGGTTGATTCACCAGCTGCATGACTTTATCCTGAAAGCGAAATGTCTTGTCTTTGTAAACAATCTGGAACGCTTCATTAACACGGTTGAAACGGTCCTGAATCAGCTGGTTGATTCGGTCGATTCCGTTCATGCCTTTATAGATAGGAATCAGTACCTGGATATCTTCTAACAAGGAATATCCCAACTTGATCTGGTTTCGAATCAATTTCAGAATGTAGTCTGAAACCATGTTTTCTCTTGTTTGGATGAATATGCGGTCATCTTTTTGTTCAAACATATGCTCGTTGAGATTCTGGCTTAAAACATCGTATGCCAGGGAAATGATTGATGAATCGACCGCTTGACGATGGATCTTTTCCAATTTCACTACCGTGAACAGATCGGACTCGATCAAATCGCAGAGAACTTGTCCGGGACCAACTGAAGGCAATTGGTTTTCATCGCCAACGATTACCAACTTGGTTCTTGGAGACAGCGCCTGGAACAGGTGATTCGCCAAGGATACATCCATCATCGAAGTTTCATCCACGATAATCAGCGACGCGTCGATTTTTTCGTGTTGGGAATAGGCGAAATGGCCTTCATAGTCATATCCCAATAGCCGATGAATAGTCGTTGCTTCGAGACCGGTAGCCTCATTGAGTCTTTTAGCGGCTTTTCCGGTCGGTGCTGCCAATTTGATTTTGGAAGCAATGGATTTATTGGCTTGGTGCATGAGTCTATAGACATGAGTGATTGCATCGATAATTGTGGTTTTTCCGGTTCCCGGTCCGCCGGTGATGATGACAAAATGCTCTTCCAAGGCTTTGATGATAGCCTTTCTTTGCATCGGTGTATATTCGATATTGCGGATTTTTTCGAACTGGTTCAAATAATCTTCAATCAAAGTGTTATCAACCGGTTCTTCTTCATACTGGGAATGCTTGAAAAGGATTGAAGCCACAGCTTTTTCTGAAAAATAAATGCCTCTCAAACTGATTTTATCATCGACATCGATAATCTTGCCCTCGATTGCCAAAAGCTCCAGTCTGTCAATCACTTGAGATTCTTCAATGTAAAAGTCTTCATTGACATTCAGATAACTCATCGTGTATTCCAGCAGTTTGTCTTTTTCCAGAAAAGTATCGCCATATTTGTTCATGTACTCCGATAATAAATACATGATGACGGCTTTAAGCCGCAACGGATGGTTATAGGAAAATCCGATTTTCAGTCCGATTTCATCGGCCCGTTTGAACCCGATTCCCTCGACTTCATCGATTAGGACATATGGGTCATCTTTGATGACATCGATGGACTGATATCCGTATTTTTGATAAATTTTCATTGCCATTCTGGGGGATATTTCAAATCCGTATAGCCAAACAAGCGTTGTTTCAATCTGCCTGTTATCGTGAAGTGTTTCCGCAATCAAGTCCATTTTTTGTTTGTTCATTCTAGGGATTTCGTCCAAAACGTTTCTGTTGTTGGCGATTTTGTCCAAAGCATCAAGTCCGAGACTGTCGACGATTGCCTCCGCGGTTTTCGGTCCAACGCCTTTAAACAAATCGGAAGAGAGATAGTCAATGATTCCCGTTCTCGTCGATTCCATGATACGTTCGAATCTGGAAGCGCTGTACTGAATTCCATATTTGGGATGATCTGTCACTTCTCCATAGAATTTGTAAGTCTGGTACTGTTCCAAACGTGGAAAAAACCCACAAACAACGATCGTGGGTTCGAAATGAATCAATTCATTTTCAGCGGTATCCTTTATTTCCACACGGATTACGGAATACGAGCTGTCCTCATTGTAAAACAAATACTGTTTGATAGTACCCTCAAGAAAATTCATCCTTTGTCCTTTCAAACATTGAACTTCATCAATTCCTCTATATCAGCAACTTCTTTGATGATCTTTTC
>Ga0268276_1003552_pt1 | contig 11949 bp, 9 predicted proteins | sample saktaG_4_FD_190145 | JGI IMG/M metagenome (GOLD analysis project Ga0268276, IMG submission 190145) | Saline water microbial communities from Sakinaw Lake, British Columbia, Canada - sak_2010_1_5_45m | ecosystem: Environmental > Aquatic > Non-marine Saline and Alkaline > Saline ...
CAAGCCAGACAAAAGTCACCGGCAGGGATTTTATTAAAGATACTGCACAACCCTTCTATACTTATATATCCTAAACTATTCGCTCCCAACCATTCTCTGGTTTCCTCTAAATTATGGTTTGCTGCCCATAAATCTGTTTTACTGGGAGTATCGATTCCATAAAAACAGGGCCACATAACCGGTGGCGAGCTTATTCGTAAATGAACTTCCCGGGCTCCCGCTTCTTTTATAAGTTTAATAAGTTTTTTACTGGTAGTTCCGCGAACTATCGAATCATCAACTAATATTACTCTTTTCCCCTCTAAAACCTTCTTGATCGGGGAAAGTTTTATTTTTACTGAATCTTCTCTTATTGATTGTATTGGTTGAATGAAAGTTCTCCCGATATAATGATTCCTTAATAATCCTTCTCCGTAAGGAATCCCGGATTGATAAGAATAACCTATGGCTGCATATCTTCCCGAATCAGGAACTGGAATTACCAGATCTGCTTCAACGGGGTGTTCTTGAGCTAACTTTCCTCCCATTTTTTGCCTGCTTAATGCAACATTTTCATCATAAATGTCACTATCCGGGCGAGCAAGATACACAAATTCAAAAACACAAAATGCTGCCTTTCCAGCAGGCAATATTCGAGAAGATTTTAAGCCATTTTTGTCAATTACGACCATTTCACCCGCCTCTACTTCTCGAATAAATTTTGCCCCGATAAGGTTAAAAGCAGAGGTTTCAGAGGCAAAAATATAAGAATCTTTTAATTTTCCTAAAGAAAGAGGGCGAAATCCACAACAATCACGAAGACCAATCAATTTTTCATTGGTCATAATAATTAAGGAAAAAGCACCTTTTAATTGCATTGCAGCTAATTTAATTGCATCTTCAATGTTCTCTTCATTTCTTTCCGCAATCAAGCTACCCATTATCTCGGTATTGGTAGTAGAACGAGATAAATTTGTTTCTTGAGTTAATTTGGCTTTCAGCTCAGCAGAATTCATTAAACTACCGTTATGAGCTAAAACAAAAGTCTTTCCCCTATGTTCGTTTATTAAAGGTTGGCTGCTTTTCCAAAGATCTTTGCCTTTTGCTGAATAACGAACATGCCCAACAGCACAATTACCTTGCAGGATACTCAATTTTTCTTCATCAAATACCTCAGAAACCAGACCTAAATCTTTATAGACTAAAATTTTCCCTCCATCAGATGCAGCAATGCCTGCGCTCTCCTGTCCCCGATGCTGAAGGGCATAAAGGCCGAAATAAGTTAATTTAGCCACGTCTATAGAGCTATTTTTTTTAGTAAAGATTCCGAAAATACCACACTCTTCATGCATTAATTTATATCCCTCTCCCAAGCTTTTTTAAGTTGCTTCACTTCTATATCAATCAGATTACCAATCTTTAAACTATTTCCTTCAACTTTCCCCAATATCTGAATTGGAGCTTCGTATTTATTAGCAATTTCTTTTAAGGAATCTAAATCCTTTACAGGAAGGGAAACTACAATTCGGGATTGGGTCTCACCAAAAAGCAGAGCATCATTTCGAATCCTGGTATTAATTTCTAATTTTGCTCCCTTCTTTCCGTTTATACAACATTCAGCTAAGGTTACAGCTAATCCTCCATCAGCACAATCATGAGCAGAAGATATTATTCCGGCTTGAATACTTTCCCTGCAGGCATCCTGTACTGATTTTTCTACACTTAAATCAATTTGAGGAGGCAATCCTTTTTCTATATTATGAAAAACCTGTAAATACTCACTTCCGCCTATCTCTTCTTTGTTTTCTCCTATGAGAACGATTAAATCACCGTCATTCTTAAATGACATGGTGCAAAGCTGATCACAATCTTCAATAATTCCGGCCATACCAATGATTGGCGTGGGATAAATGGCTTCTCCATTGCTTTCATTATTTAAACTAACATTACCGCTGATAACCGGAACTTCTAATGCCTCACAAGCTTCGCTAATCCCTTTGACCGATTCTTCCAGCTGCCAGAATATCTCTTCTTTTTCCGGATTTCCAAAATTAAGATTATCGGTTACCGCCATTGGCAGAGCTCCCTTGCAAGAAAGATTACGCGCTGCTTCAGCAACCGCAATTTGACCTCCCGTGAAAGGATCAAGATAACAGTATCTTCCGTTGCCATCAGTAGTAAAAGCAATCCCTCTTTTACTCCCTTTAATCTTTAATACACCGGCATCGTCTCCCGGAAATAATAAAACTTCAGTGCCTTCAACGCTTATCTTTTTATTGTTTTTATAAATCCATTCTTTGCTGCAAATATTAGGAGATGCTAATATTTTTAATAATGCTTGATTATAATCTTCTGGTTGGGAAATATCTTCTAAGTTTAATTTTTGTATCTCTTTGAGTTTAGCAGGAATTTTACCCTGATAATAACGAATAGGAACATCTTCAGCTAAGGATCTTGCTGGTACTTCTCCAACTATTTTTTCTCCCTCTTTTAGGCGTAAAATACCATCAGAAGTTACTTTTCCTATTACTGTATATTCTATACCCCACTTATTAAATATCTTTCCTATTTCATCCTCGTTATCTTTTTTAACAATTAATAGCATCCTTTCCTGGGTTTCAGAGAGCATAATCTCCCTTGGAGTAATGTCTTCTTCTTTTCTGGGAACCAGGGAAAGATCTAATTCTATTCCACGATTTCCCTTACTGGCCATTTCACAGGTAGAACTTACTAATCCAGCTGCTCCTAAATCCTGCATCCCTAAAACAAGTCTCTTTTTTGCTATCTCCAAACATGCTTCTATTAATTTTTTTTCTAAAAAGGGATTACCCTGAGGAATAGGAGGATGCTCAATCTCTTTTTCTTCCCCTTCTAATTCCCGTGAGGCAAAACTTGCACTGCCTACCCCGTCTTTACCGGTTTTCTCTCCTGCTAAAATTACTATACTGTTTGTTTCTTCGGCCACAGCAACTATAATATCTTCCTTTTTTACCAAACCAACACACATGGCATTTACTAAAGGATTACCCTGATAACTATCTAAAAAGTATGTTTCCCCACCAATGGTAGGAACTTCAATGTTGTTTCCGTAAAAAGCTAAACCTTTTGCTGCTTCCTCAACTAAATATTTTACGTGAGAATCCTCTAAACTTCCGAAACGCAGAGAAGCTAATAAGGCAACGGGGCGAGCCCCCATTGCCAGGATGTCTCTTACCACTCCCCCCGAACCAGTAGCAGCACCGTGAAAAGGCTCGACTGCCGAAGGATGATTATGACTTTCTATTTTCATTGTCATTGCCAGGCCTTCTCCAATATCGATAGCTCCTGCATTTTCTCCCGGACCGAAAAGAACCCATTCTGCTTGAGTAGGGAAAATACTTAATATTGGTTTTGAACTTTTATAACTGCAATGTTCTGACCACATTGCTGAATAAAGTCCTAGCTCAACATCATTCGGCTCTCTTTTTAGGGTTTCTACAATTTTTTTATACTCAATTTCGGTAAGATCGTTTTCCTCTAATACTTTTTTTAAATTTTTCTCTTCTTGATTACTCATCACTAACTCCTTTTAAAATTAAAATCAAATTAATTTTTGTTTTATATAAATGAAATAATTTCTTCTAATATCTTTTTCATTGCCGGAATCTTGGGGAACCAAACTCTCCCGGTAATTTCATTGGCAAAGGCGCAATAAGCCATGGAAATAAGCTCTTTTAATCTTGCCGGTAAAGGCGGTGGAGACAGGTTCACTTTTTCTTTCCAGTTTAATTCATCTTTCTTTTTAGCATCTATCAATTCTTTATACCAGGGAGTTTTCCGATAATATAATCGGGCAATTTCTTTGCTTATGGGCATCCCTTTAAAAGTAAAGCGGCATTCATCCAATGTTCCCAAAACATCTACTAATAACAATTTTTTATTAACATCTAACCCAAACTCAATTTTTCCATCTTCATATTTTAAGCCAATTCGATTAGCTTCTTCGGTTATTAATCTATTGACTATAGTTGTTATTTTGCTAATTTCAATTAATTGACTCTCTTTGAAATTAGTAATTCTTTTTGCTTCCTTCCAGTTCATATAGCGATCACTTTCCTCAAGCTTGGTAGAAACATCTAAAAATGGCTTTTCTAAATTTTCTCCGGGAATAGGCATCTTTTCTAATCCTAATTCACCTAATTCTAATTCCCCTTTTTCTAACCTTTTAAATACACTTGAACCTGGAGGTAAAGAATTACGGAAAATGACTTCTAAAGGAACTAAAAAATTATTATCCTCTTTCTGATAATCTGAATAATCATAACCATCGGTAGTTTTATGGGGCTTTAATACCCGAAGCAATTTAACTTCCATGATATCTACCGGAGTTTTGATCTCGGATAGTTTTTTTGCTTGACCGTTTTCTACTAAACCCAAGTAATGTGTCCCTATTCCCATACTTTCCAGCTTTTCAAAAAAATAAGCCGCTGAAACACACAAAGATTTACCCTTATTGGGAATGTGGTCTGGCATCTCTCCCCAATCAAAGACCGAATAACGGTCCGAAAAAATGAATCTTCCCTTGCCAGTCCTATTTTTTAAAGGTTTTTCTATAACAATTAAATCTTTTACACTTCCCATCGTAAACACTCCTTTCTACAAATTAGCCAATTAAATTAGTCATTAGCATTAAATGCAAGATGCAAAATGGTTTTTAGTTATTAGTTTTTGGTTTTTAGATAGAGACAATCAGTTTTTAATTAATAGTCGCAAAGATACGAGAAAGAAAACTTGTAACTCGCAACCTGCAACTTGTAACCTGTATTTTAACTGGCAAACTGGTTAACCGGGTAACCGGGTAACTAATATCCTATCCGCTATCCGCTCACTTATATCTTAATATCTTTTATCTTCTGTGCCATATCTTTTCTATAATCTTTAAGTCTTTCCCTAATTTTTGAATTTCCAATAGCTAATATATGTGCGGCCATTAGCCCGGCATTTTTGGCATTTCCTATTCCCATAGTGGCAACCGGAATACCACCGGGCATCTGAACAATAGAAAGCAAAGAATCAAGACCTCCCAATACTTTCGTTTCTATGGGTACACCAATGACCGGCAACAATGTCCTGGAGGCTATCACTCCCGGTAGATGAGCCGCTCCTCCTGCTCCGGCAATGATTACCTTAAATCCTTTTTCTTCAACTTGTGCAATATATTCCAATAGTAAATCGGGAGTACGATGGGCAGAAAGCACTTTCATTTCATAAGAAATGCCTAATTCGTTTAATACCTCTGATGCTTTTTCCATAGTGTTTATGTCTGATATACTTCCCATTATTATCGCTACTTTATCATCCATATCTTTTCTCCTTAATCCCCCTAAATTTTTATTTATTCAATTAATAATAATTTCATAATAAATAAAAAAGCCCAGACAATAGAAATTCCATCAATTAGAGTGGAACCTCTCCGCCTGGGCTTTTAACCCTCCGGTGTAGCATAAACAAATATACTTTGCACCACTTGGTTCTAATCTTATCTAAGCGTAGTCTAATATTTACAACTATAAATCGGCTTAAATAAGCGATTCCCTAAGGTGCACTTCCACTCGTAGCCTGTCGTGATTTACGGTCACCTGGTAGAAACACCCTTGCCATATTCAAGAGTTTATACGAGTATCCATTATTTAATTTTAAATATTTATTACTAACTAAAATATAACACCGAAATATATTAGTGTCAAATTAAATTATATGTAAAGAAAAATCAATTAGAAAGTTTTTCTGTATTGACAACTCTTTAGTTTACAAATTTTACATGTACCTTTTTCTTTTGATAACCTACTGATATCTTTACCTATACCTATTACCCAGGATAAAGACTTTCTGGGCAGCATCATACAAGACTCAGTTAATTTTACGCCAATTTTATCAGCAGGAATAATTTCAAATATAACTTTCTGTTGGTTTATGTCCCAGTCACTATAACCAGGACTAAAATGCCTGGTGATTTGTAAATTTCGATCTTTTACTTCTTGGCATATTAAATTTCTAACATATTTACTTAAGACTTCAACTGCCACTGTTCCTACGGCATCGAGAGCTATTGCTCGAGGATATTCCCCTCGAGCAAATAATTCAGTCACATTATTTTCTAGAGTACTTCCTACGGTAACTACTCCAAGGACCAAACAATTTGTTCCTTTCAGTAAGTTAATTACCAAATTGTTAAAATTTACTACGAAGTCATTTTCTAAAACTACCCTTCCATCTGAAAAAGATATCTGTCTAATTTTAATGGGAGAATAAATTCCTTGGGGCTCAAAAAGATTATAACTCCGAGCTATCTCTTCTCGGACAATTTGCAAAACAATTTCTTTTGGTGCTACCATCTTTCTTTTACTATAACCTAGATATCTTAAGACTTCATCTTCATCTATTTTTAATTGAATATCTTTTACTATTTTCATATTACCTCATCTCTAAAGAACATTGCATCCATAAATTCATCCTGAAAATCACTACGGGAAGATAGCTCAATGTATTGAACCTCCCTTGCTGTATCCCGGCAAACTTCTTTCATTTTTTCTGAAAGTAAAGCTATCTCCGCTCCCCTTCCGGCTGTATTACCGACTGATTTAATTTTTTTTAAGGATAAATAAGGAATTAATCCTATTCTTCTGGCACTTTCCTTATCGATAAAATTGCCGAACGCCCCGGCCAGTAATATTTCTTGAATATCTTCAGGTAAAATATTGACCTCTTTTAAAAGTATTTTTATACCTGCAAATATTGCCGCTTTAGCTAATTGTACTTCTCTGATATCTTTTTGGGTAAGAAAAACAGGGTCTCCGTTTTCGGTTTCCCTACCTTCTACTAATAGGAATTTATTTCCTTTTTGTCCCTTAATAATCCTTTTTCTGATCTCTTCACCCAGTTCAGCATTGCATCCTTCCCGGTCTGAAAGCCTGCCACTTTTATTGATCAAACCCAGTTTTAGCATTTCAGCAATTAAGTCAATTAATCCTGAACCGCAAATACCTCTAACTTTGTCATCTTTTATGACACTATAGGCAAATGATTTATGATCCATTTTCACTTTATCGATTGCCCCTTCTGCTGCCCTCATTCCCGAACTAATACGCGCTCCTTCAAAAGCAGGTCCAGCTGCAGTTGAACATGCCCATAATTTCCCCCTGGCACTTAGCACTATTTCTCCATTGGTGCCTAAATCCAAGAAAAGAATGTTTTTTTCTTTCTTCCACATACAGGTAGCTAAAATTCCGGCTGCAATATCCGCCCCCACATAAGCAGAAATATTGGGAAGCATATAAATATTTGTATTGGGCTTAAGGATTAATTTAGGAATATCTTTGGTTTTTATATTTAAGTCTTCTTTAATCACCGGGATATAAGGAGAAGATGCAATATAAGAAGGATTTAATCCCAATAATAAGTGTTGCATACAAGTATTGCCTGCAATGCTCATTTTGTAAATATTATCACTGCTTATTTTTGCCCTTTGAGCTGTTTCTTTGATAATTTCATTTAACGCATTAACGATTTCTTTTTGTAATTTCAATAAGCCGTCTTTATTTTGTTGAGCAAATCCAACTCTGGAAATAACATCATCACCATATACAACCTGTGGATTAGTCTTGGCTGCCGCTGAAAGCTCTATACCGCTTTCTAAATCCACCAAGTATCCGGCAACTGTCGTTGTCCCGATATCAAAGGCAATACCATAACTATTTTTAACAGTATTTCCACTTTCTATATCTATAATTTCGTTATTCTGTAAGGTAATTGTTATTTTAAAATCTGACTTTCTAAGCAGATCGGGTATTTTCTTTAATATATCTATGGGTACTTTCAAATTCAAAATATTTTCTATCTTCTTCAAAGACAATCCATCTTTAATTCTCTCCCAATCTGATCTTTGGTCATCTAAAGAAGGCTTCTCTAAATCTAAAAATACCTTCCTTAAATCAGAATCAATAGAAAAACTCTTTTTAATATGATGGATATCTCCCTTCAATTTTGAAGAAAAAACATTATTAAAGTCTAATCTAATTTCTAAAGGTATCTCTATAATGCTATCTTTAAAAACTTTAGTTTGACAAGCTAACCTAAAACCTTTTTCTATTTCTTCCCCTGATAATAATTCTTTCTCTATGGAAGCAGTTGTTATTCCTTCAACAACCAATACTTTACATTTACCACAAATTCCCTTTCCTCCACAAGGAGTATTAATATTTATCCCCGCCCTTTTCAATGCTTCCAGTATAGTAGTTCCTTCATTCACTTCAATATTTTTTTTATCTGGCAAAAAAGTTACTTTTACCATCTTTTGCTAAAATAGTCCTTTCTTTCTTTTTTGAAATTGGATTAAAATTGATAAGGCTTCATTAAAAATATTAGCATAATTGTATCTTGTATATTAAAAGCAATATTATATAAGAAAAAGGTTTTGAATTTTGAATTATGGTTTTCGTTTTTAGCTTCAACTTTTTCGCTTAATAAAAAGATTCCTACGCTCCCTATAGTTTCGCAATGACTAAAATTAATTGGTCAATTGGTGAAATGGCAAATTGGTTAATTAACTAATTTCTCCGCTGCCTTTAAAGTATTCTGCATCAGCATAACATTAGTTATTGGTCCTACTCCTCCCGGAACCGGAGTAATAATAGATGCTTTATCCAAGACTTCTTCGTAAGCTACATCTCCCACCAATTTTCCTTCTACCTCATTAGTCCCTACATCGATAATCACTGCCCCCTCTTTTATCATATCCCGCTTAATTATCTCCGGTTTTCCTACTGCAGCAATCAGAATATCTGCCTGGCGAGTATAGTGGCTTAAATCATTGGTGCGAGAATGACAGACAGTAAGAGTTGCATTGGCATACTGCTCTTTCTGGAGAAGTATGAGTGTCATCGGTTTTCCTACAATATTACTCCTTCCCACGATCACGGTATGCTTCCCTTCTACTATAATATTTTCTCTCCTTATTAATTCATATACTGCATAAGGGGTGCAAGGTAAAAATTCTGGTTTACCTAAAGCCAATTTTCCCATATTAATGGGATTAAAACAATCTACATCTTTGGAAGGATTTACTGCTTCTTGAATCCGTTCCTGATTTATCTGCTCAGGAAGCGGGACTTGAACGATAATTCCACTAACCTTTTTATCTTCATTCAAATTATCTATAAGTTCGAGGAGTTCTTTTTCACTAGTCTTTCCGGGAAGGTTGTATTTTTCAAAATCAATTGAAACTTTTTCGCAGGATCTGGCAATCATCTTTACATAAAACAAAGAGGCGGGGTCCTCCCCGACAATAATTACTGCCAGTTTAGGAGTTAACTTATTTTTTTTGATAAAATCTTCTACTTTTACTTTTAAAGATTCACTAATTTCTTTAGCAATTTTTCTTCCGTCAATAATCTTGACCATGATAAACATCTCTCCTTTCTATACTTTAAACTTATTATAAACACATCCATTTAATTTACTATTATAATAAAATTTTATTCACTCACTTATGGATTGGGTAGAGAAATAATATATATAACTTCTTTCTAACTTATTCATCGAAAGTTAATCTTCCTTCTCTAAAGGCTTGAATATAGCCACCGCAAAAATTATCTTTTCCCAAAAGAGTCATGGCAGTCGTTGCAATAGCCATCATTCTTTTATCTGTAGGATCAATTATTGCTGCATCCATGCCACAGCCCATAGTTAGAATCATAAAGACTTGATTAATTAGCTTTCTCTCCGGAAGACCAAAAGATACATTACTTAAACCTGTGATTATTTTAACTTCAGGATGGGCTTCCTTAACGCTTCTTATAGTTTCCATGGTTATCAAGCCATTTTTATCGCTAGTTCCGATAGGCACTACTAAGGGATCAATAAATATGTCTTTTAAAGGAACTCCGACATCAGTTAATACTTTTATTAATTTTTCGGCAATCTCAACCCGGGTCTTGGAATTATCAGGAATACCCCGTTCATCCATAACCAGCGCTACTACTGCGCATTTATATTTTACTATTGCAGGTAATAATCTATCAATTTTTTCTTTCTCACCGGTAATTGAATTAATTAAAGCTTTGCCTTTGTCCCAATTATGAACTTCCAAGCCTTTTTCAATTTCTTCTGCATTAGGACTATCGATACATAAAGGAACATCTACCACCTCTTGAACAGTTTTTACTAACCATTCCATATTTTCTTCTTTATTGCCACTTGCAGCAGAGGAATTTACATCTAAAATATCAGCGCCGCCTTCTACTTGCTTTTTGGCTAAATCCTGAATAGCTTTTACATCTCTATTCTCAATCATTTCTCTAACTTGTTTCCGAGCAGAATTTAATTTTTCTCCGATAATTAACATCATTTAACCTCCTTTTTTTACAAATGCAAATAAATTATATTAAATTATTATACCTTATTGCTCAGTATCTATTGCAGTCAGAACATTTATTCTAAAGGTTGGGTATCCCCTTGACAATTTCAGGAATGATTTCAAACAGATCCCCGACTACGGCTATATCCGCAATCTGCATCATAGGTGTATCGGGGTTTTTGTCTATAGCTATGATCAAATCACAAGACTGCATTCCTACAAGATGCTGAATCTGTCCGGAAATGCCGCAGGCTATATAAACCTTTGTCTGGACTGTCTGTCCTGTCTGTCCGACCTGGTGTGCATAAGGGATCCAGCCTGAATCAACAGCTGCCCTGCTTGCACCTACAGCTGCTCCGCCTACTCCTTCGGCAAATTGTTTCAAAAGCTTAAATCCTTCTGGACCTTTCATTCCCCTTCCACCTGATATTATTATCTGTGCATCAGCAAGATTATAAGCAGTTTCGGTACTATGGAAAACATCTATTATCTGCTTGATCTTTTCGGTATCACTTGTAAGCATCTCTTCTTTTATAATTTTACCGGTACGACCGGGATCAGGTTCCGGTGATTTCATAACTTTTGGCCGTACAGTCGCCATCTGAGGTCTGTGGTTTGAACAGCGGATAGTGGCCATGATATTACCACCAAAAGCCGGTCTTGTCTGAAGGAGGTCACCGTTTTCAGGGTCAATTGAAAGACCCGTGCAGTCAGCTGTAAGACCACAATGTGTCATTACAGCAACTCGTGGAATCAGGGCACGTCCCCTTGTTGTGGCTCCGCAGATCACGACTTCGGGCTTATATTTTACGATAAGGCGTTTCATGATTTTTGTTTCGGTTTCATCGACAAAACCAGATGATCCCGGATTGTCAACCAATATTGCAACGTCTGCTCCATACGCAAAAAGCGACTCCGGTTTTCCTTCAATACCGGATCCCATGACAACAACCCAGACTTCACTCTTTCTAAGATCTGCAAGAGTTCTTGCAGCACCTGTCAGCTCGTATGTCACAGGTTGTATTTCACCAAACAAAATCTCAGCGACTACCCATATATTGCGATATTTTTTTCTTTCGGCATCTGTAAAAGCTATCATTTTTATCTCCTCTGCATCAAATTATACTTCGCAGTCGTAACTCTCTTAGCAGGGTCTGCGCACATTCTGTTGAAGATCCTTCAATCTTTTTTGTGCTTGTGTGTCTGGGTGGTGGAGGCTGTATTTTTACAACCCTTGTGGGTGATCCGTTCAGACCGATTTTTGATCTATCCGCACCTATATCATCAGGCTTCCATACTGGTATTTCACATTTATTTGAAGCCAGTCGGCCTTTAAGTGATGGTACACGAGGTATATTAATGTCTTTTACGACGGTTATTACTGCAGGAAGAGACATTTCACATATATCATAACCATCTTCATGCATCCTTTTGACCCTGATGGATGAAGAAGATATCTCTTCCACGGCCATAACATAAGTTGCTTGAAGCCAGTCAAGATGAGCTGCAATTCCAGGACCTACCTGGGCTGTATCACCATCTATGGCCTGCTTGCCGCAAATTACAAGATCAACATC
>Ga0268276_1003554_pt1 | contig 11948 bp, 23 predicted proteins | sample saktaG_4_FD_190145 | JGI IMG/M metagenome (GOLD analysis project Ga0268276, IMG submission 190145) | Saline water microbial communities from Sakinaw Lake, British Columbia, Canada - sak_2010_1_5_45m | ecosystem: Environmental > Aquatic > Non-marine Saline and Alkaline > Saline ...
ATAATTAATTGAAATATAAGAAGTCCGGTAAAACCAGGCATTGCTTGAAGTCCTTGCATTAAAACAAAAACCATTGCTTCTAGGATGATGAAAAAGAAAACCAGAAGTTTTTGAACTCCTTGAAAAAACTTTCTTCCTTCTTCTGTAGAAGTGTCAATATTAATTATCTTTGAACCAGTAAGAAGTTGCAAAATAATTGAAGCCATTACTATTGGTCCAATTCCAAGAGAAATGATACTTCCAAAATCAGTTGCGAGAACTATTGCTAAAAACTCAAAATGCGCTAATGCATTTGCAGAAAGTCCAAAAAGAGGAATATTTGCGAGAACAAAAAACGAAGCTAAAATTATCAAAGTCCATTTAGCTTTTTCATTAAAGCCAAGTTTTTTTTCATCAGGCTTTTTAACTTCTGGTATGTAATTAAATATCTGCTTTAAATCTGCCATTTTGAATGTGAATTTATATCTAAATTTCAGGAGAATCTGACTCTGTTTTTTTCAAGACGCTAATTTCTCCACCTGCCTTTTTTATTTTTTTAATAGCAGAAACCGAAGCACCTTCTGCTTTAATAAATAATTTGTTTTTTACGTCTCCTTTTCCCAAAATCTTATAATTCTTTAGGTTAATTTCCCATCCATCTTTAACTTTTTTTGCTAAACCTCTTTTAACATATGTTTCAATATTTAACTCAATATTCTTAATATTTATTCTTTTTCTTTTATCTCTTTGTGTTTTTTTGCTTGTAATTCCTTTTTTTCCAAAATAAGAATGCCCGTATAATTTTGTAATTAGTGTTTTTTTCTGGTCTGCTCTTTTTCCAGAACCAGCCATGCCAACCCCACCCTTATGGCCTGATTTTTTTCTTTTTTTCCTTGCGCCCCCTCCGTGCGTGCTTGTTCCGCGCATTCTTCCTTTCTTCTTTCTTTTTTTTGTTTTGTTTAGAGACATTTTACAACATCCTCTCAATTAAATCATTTATTTTTTCTTTATTATCCCCTAAAACTCCTTTTGGGAAATGCAATTTACTTTTTATTCCTTTTCGGGGAGGATGTAATCTGAAAAAGGGCTTTAAATTAAAATCTTCGTATTTTTTTCCTTTTTCAAGCCCTTCAATAATTTTTTTTGCATCAATTTTTACTTTTTTGCTTTTGTCTAAAATCTGACCTCGTTTTTCAATCATTTTTTCAAAAACTTCTTTTTGAATTTTGCCAAAAGCAACAAAATTTCTCATTTTTTTTATTCTACCTTCTATTTCTTTTGTTGGAGAAATAACCACGCAAGAATATTTCCTTCGTAATCTTAATCTATCTAAAGTACTTTTGACTTTTTGATTAAGATTTACCTGTCCTCTGATTCTTATTATACATATCATTTTATTCTGTAGTATTTGTTTTTTTTAATGCATTAAAACATGCTTTAATGAGGTTAAATGTTGTCCTTCTCTTTCCAGAAGTTCTGCTATAAACATCTTTTATTCCTGCGAATTTTAGTAACTTTTTCATTTCATTTCCAACAACAAGCCCTGTTCCTTGTGGTGCAGGAATTAATGTAACTCTTACACTACCTTCTTTTCCAGAAATTTTGAAAGCTACTGTATGTAAATTTGAGCAAACACAATCAAAACTAGAGCAGGCTCTTTTAACTTTCATAATATTTAATTTTGCTTTTCTTAGGGCCTTATCTCTTGCGGGAAGAGTTTCTTTTGCTCTTCCGACACCAATTCCCACATGCCCGTTTTCATCACCAACAACCGCCATACTTGAAAAAATAGAAATATTTCCTTCTTTAGTCTTTTTTTGAGTCTGACGCCAAGCCCTTCTTTTTCCTCCCCCAAATTTTCCTTTTGCTTGTCCTATTAGAATCAAATCTGTCTTAAGATTAAGCAAAGAATCTACAATTTCTTCTTCAAGAATCTTTTGATTATTATCAAGAATTTCGTCCAGATCTGTAATTTTTCCATTTTTAACGAATCTTCCAAGTTTTGTTTTAGGTTCCCAAGCAGCAAGGGTTTCTTTTTTTGTTTTTTCAAGAAGTAATTCTTTTTCGGTTTTTACTTCTTTTTTAATCGCAATTTCTGCTTTTTCGACAATTATATCTTTAACTCCTTTTTTAACTTCGGAGATTATTTTTTTATCTTCTTTCATTTTGTTTCTATCTTTAATTTAATTTCTTCAAATATCTTAGAAAAATCTTTTTTGAGGTGTTTGCCTTTTATTTTATCATCATCTGGAAAAAATTCTTTATCGCATTTTATTTCAATTCCAGAATCTTTCAATCCTTTCAAAAAAGCAAAGAATCTATTTTTAGTAACCTTTCTCATCATTCCCGCATCTACAATCGGAATTTTTAATTTTTTTTCAGAAATTCTTTTACCTAGCAAGAAACCAGTAAGATAAGAAGCTGGAATTGATTTAAGACTGTTTATAAATTCCTTAGGCCAATTGTAATTAATAAGAACTTTTGAGCTGATTCCTTCTTTAACAAAATCCTGGGCTTCTTTGCTTATTACATATTGCCCAATAATATATTGATTTGTTTTTCTAAAAACAATTCTAGGGAATCCGCTCTTAAGCAAATTTCTTCTTTTTAGATAATCTGTCTTTCTTTCTCTTCTTCTTCTTTTGATTTTCATTTTTTAACTCCTGCTATATAACCCTTAAGATGGGCTTTGCTTCTAAATGCACGATTTCTTATTCTTTTCCTCAATTCTTCTGATATTTCTTTTGATATTTTTCCCTGCATCTTCAATTCAGAAACATATTTTCTTAATTTTTTTGTTAAAATAACATATTCTTTCTTCCTCTGTCTTACTTTCTTCCTTACATTTCCGACACTCCTTCTCCTCTTTTTTCTTATAATTGTTTTTCTTCCTTTTCTTTCTTTTATAATTATCGCTCCATCTTTCTGCAAATCTCTCATATCTTGCTTAGTAATTGCTTCTTTAATGTCGCCAAGCCTAGATTTAACAAAGAAAATTCTATCTCTTCCAACTTCAAATGTTCTTATTGCAAGTCCTTTCTTTTTAGCTAGATTCATTTTTTACTCCTTTCGCATGCTTTTCAGCTTTTTTTTGCTTGAATTTGTCTTCTTTTTTCTCTATTTTTTTCTTCATTCTTTTTTCCTGTTTTTCTAAAAATTTTTTTATATTCACGTTTTGAATGGGAATTTTCATTTCTTGGGCTTTTTTCAATATTTCAATTTTTTTCTTCTTTCCAATCTTTCCTAAAATCAAAGCCTTGCTTTTTGCATTTTTTTCTAAATCTTTGGAATTTCTTATAATTATCATTTCTTTCCTTTCAGCATTTTTTTTCTTATATCCAATGCTTACAATAGAGGGATATCCTCTCCTTTTCTCCCGCATCTTATTATCTCTTCCTCTGGGTCTTCTCCAAACCTGTTTTTTCTTCCTTCCTCTCCCCAGTTTTGAATAATTGCTCCAAACTCTTCTTAAAAATTTTCCCATTATATCTCTCTTCCTGCTTTATTTATCATAAAAATTCCATCTTGAAACACCCTTTTATCTCTTTTTCTTATTTTTGTCGCAGTTTCAAAATTTGCAGCTGTTTGGCCGGCAAGTTCTTTATCTACAGAAACCACTTTTATTATATCTTTTTCAATTGTAACTTCAACTCCTTTGAGAATTTTCATCTTTCTCGGAACACTTTCTCCAAGAAAGTTTTTGATTACAACCTCGTTTCCATGAATTTCTAAAGTCATTGGAAAATGGCTGAAACAAATTTTGAGATTATATTCGAATTTTTTCTGAACTCCTTTAATCATATTTTTTAAATGTGACGTAATTGTATTTATCAATTTTTTTTCCTTTTTCGTTGTTTTTTTATATCCAATAAGAATTTTTCCATCATTTTTTTTAAACTCAAGATGACCTATCTGAAATTCTCTTTCATTTTCTCCTTCTGCACCAACAACTTTTATTTTATTTCCTTCTAGATAAACCTCCACCCCACTTGGAATTTCTATTTCTTTGTAAAATTCTTTTTTCATTTTAATAAAAGTAAGATATTAGACACCCCCCCAAGCCTTCTGAGAGGGCCTCTTCGTGCGTCATTAAACCACGATTCGTGGACATAATTATTACCCCCATATTCCTTGCAGGTAGATATCTTCTTCGGTATTTTTCAATTCCTTCTTTTTTCACAGTAAATCTAGGTTTTATTGCTCTGCATTCCAAAAAATTCCCGAGAGTTATTTCAGCGAATTTGTTTTTGCTGTCAATTTTATACTTTTTTATAGCCTCTTTCTGCTTCATTATTTTTAAAATTTCAATTAAAAAATTCGAAATTCTATTTATTTTTACAATTTCTTTTTTAGCCTTCTTGGCATTCATCATCATGTTTAATGCATCAGCAACTAAATCTTGTGACATCTTTTCCTCCCAAAATTTTTTCTGAATTTAGCGAAAATATTTGTTTTTTCATTTTAACTGTATTTTTCAAAGCCGATTTCTTCAGCAATTTCTCTGAAACATTGTCTGCATAAATTTAATCCATAAGAGCTTATGTGTGCTCCAAATCGCCCGCATCTTTCACATTTCTTTTTGGCTATTCCCGTCTTCCTTTCTTTTGGCTTATTATGCTTCAAAAATTTATCTGTTTTTTCTGGCTTGTTTTTAAGTTGCTTCAAAATTTTTTTCCAGTCGCTTGCCGTCATTTTTAAAAATTAAATAAATTTCGTATTGAAATTTTCCTCCATAAATTTTATTATTTCTTCTTTTGAAACATTTTGTTTTTTTGAAATTTTACTTCCTTTTATTTTTTTTAACTTAACCCTTTTTCCAGCCCTCAAAAAGGTAACAGTAACATCTAATCCCCTAATTCCAAGATCTCTCTGATATTCTGCTCCGGGAATCTCTATGTATTCTTTTATTCCGAAGGAAAACGTATTCTCTCCAACGCAATTTTTGTTAAGCATATTATTTCTTGATGCTAATAATCTCTTTAGAATTTCTCCTGGATTTTTTCTAATTGTCACAACAGCACCGATTTCTAGTTTTGGTCTTATTCCGAGAGCAGGAATTCTTTTTTTTGTTTTCATCTTTGCAGGCTTTCTTTTCGTAAGCATTTCCAAAAGTCTAAAACTTTTTTCTAGTTCTTCTCCAATTCCCCCAACACTTAATACAACCTTTTCTAGCTTTATTTTCCTCATAGGATTTTCTTCTTGCGTTTTCATTTTTATTCTATTGTTATTAACTGTTTAATTAGTATGCTTATGATTTTTCCATCCATATCCACTTCGGCAATTTTCTTTTCAGGAGTAAGTTTTTTAACGATTCCTTTTTTTCCAGCGTGTTTTCCGGCAAAAACAAAAATTTCTGCATCTTCTTTTAAAGGAATACATTTTTCTATTTTTCCTTCTTTAAGATCGATTAAAACAGAATCATTTGAATGGCATTTAATTTCTGAAAGGAAATTTCTTCCGTCGCTTAGATTTAATTGCGTCCTTTTTCCTTTCAAAAGAGTTTTATTTATTATTTTAGATATCTTTTTATTTGATTCTTTTTCATTTATTTCCTCAATTCGGATTTTTCCCTTTTCAGTTAATCCCAACCTATAATTTTTTCCAGAAGGAACAATTTTTACAACATCAAATAGAAGAACAGTATTTTTTTCATCTTTTAAAGGGCGGTTATTTAATAATATGTTTCTTTCATACAAGGCCTTTTTTACTTCTTTACGATTCTGAGCTATTTTTAGCATATCTCTTAAAACAACCAAAATCGGAACTCCGCCCGCAATATTAAACCTGGGCCTAACTAAATATTTCGTTCCTTTTCGATATATTGGCCAATTTTTTGGTACTTTTTGTCTTTTTAGGTGCATTATTTTTTATCTCCTGATTTTTCTTTTTTTATCTTTTCTTCGGATTTATTTTCTTCTAATTTTTTCTCTTTTTTTAAAACCGAATTTCTTTTCTTATCCTCGTCATTCAATTCAGTAATTTGAAGATTTGACGCATTTAGCTTTATATTAGCCTTAGAGCCATCCCTTTTTTTTATCTGAATACCTTCGACATAAACTCCTTGATTTTTTGTTTTCACTTCAATTACTTTGCCATTTTTTCCTTTAAATTTCCCTCTAAAAATTTTTACTACATCTCCTTTTCTTAGAGGAACAGATCTTCTTCCATATTTTTTTCTCAATTCTTTTGATAAATTTGAACTAAGCATTTTTCTTTTGAGGTGAATCGGAGCATTAGCTAGATATTTTCTTTGTTTTCTTGGTTGTTTACTTGACTTCCACGATAAACTGAATTTTTTTTTCATTTTTATTAATAAACAAAAGCCGCAATCTTTGCTACAGAAGGCCACCTTTCCATTACTTCTCTAGCAACAGGGCCTTTAATTTGAGTTCCCTTCGGAGTTCCTTTTTCATCTTTAAGTATTGCAACAGCATTATCTTCAAATGCGACCCTTTCACCATCGATTCTTCTGTAAGATTTTTTTTGCCTTATAATTATTGCGTCAAAAACTTTTCCTTTCATTTCAGGATCACCTTTTCTTACACTAACCTTTACTCTATCTGCAACTTTTCCACTCATCTGTCTTCCTTTTCTACCTTTACCCCCTTTAACAGAGACAAGTCTCGTTATCTTTGCTCCGCTATTATCTGCCGCAATAAGTTGCGACCCCAGATTTAATCCCCTAGTTACTCTTGCAGAAACTGCTTTCATATTATTTCTCCATTTCTTTTTTTTAATGCCCCATTACAGGAAGCAGAATATTCTCTATATTTTTCTATGAGATTTTTAACATAATCTTCTTCTATGTTTCCACACTCTCTACACTGGCTTACCATCTCTTCTGGCAGATGATTCTCATAAAAAGATATTCCTTCTTTGCGACTGTTTGTTAAATCTATCTTATTCCCGGTCATTTTTCTTTTTCTCCTATTAATTTTTTTGGAATATCTCCTTTGATTTTCTTTATAACAACAAAATGAATTATTTTGCTTAAAGGTCTGCATTCTTGAATCCAGATTGTATCTCCTAAATTAATCAGATTCTCCATGCAATTTGGAATTCTTGCATGAATTTTTGTTTTAGATTTGGCATATCTTTCATATTTTTTTACATAAATCATCCTTTCAAATTCTATTGCGACCCTTCTAGGGAATTTTCCTACAACGTTTCCTTCGAAAATTCTTCCTCTTGCCCTTAATCTTCCGTGAATATGGCAGTCTTTATCTTTGCATAGAATTTCTCCATTTTCATTAACTTTTTCTGTTTTTTTTACAGGCTCGGCTAGAGAAATCTTTGCTTTCTGCTTTTTCTTTTGTTTTTTTTCTGTCATTTTTTCTTTTTGTTAGCCTAAGTCCGGATATTTTTAATCTTCTATGGAATCTGCATCAAATCCAAGCTTGATCAATATTTCTTTTACCTTTTTGGTATGATCTCCTTGGAGTTCTACCGAGTCGTTTTTGTATGTTCCTCCGCAAGCCAGACGATTTTTTAAGTCTTTTGCGGTTTTCTTTATGTCGATTCCATTTCCGAATCCAGTAACAATAGTTACGATTTTTCCGTATCTCTTCTTGTCTTTTGTTACCTTTATCTTTTGTGAACTTTTTACAATCTGTTCACATACACAAGCCGGTTTAGGCAAGCTACACTTTGGACATATCTCCATGTTATTTTTTTTTGAGTGTGAGTATTTTTGCTATTATTTTTTTGATTTCTTTTGTTTTTGGACCTATTTTTGAGGTATTTATTTTTGATTTTACCAACTCTCTTCTTAATTCTATAAGTTTCTTTTCTCTTTCACTTTCACTCATCTTTCTTAAATCTCTTGCTTTTAATGCTGGCATTTTATTTCTCTAAATTATTTATTGATTTTTTTATTTTTGATTTTTTATTCTTTTTTTCAGGAATTGATTCAACCTTTCTGGAAGATATGTTCTTTCTAATTTTTTCAAGAAGACTTTCATCAATAACTATTCTGTCTACTAAAATCGCATCTGGTGAAAGTATACTTACTTTCACACCGACAGTTCCTGGTTTTGTTTGGGCCATTGCTTGGGCTCGGTTTACTACTTTTGCACTATCTCCTGTTTTTTTTAGATAGCCTCGAGCAAATCTCCAGGTCTTCGCCCTGGCACCAGGAAGTTTCCCGCTTAATCTTATTTCAACACCAGAAGCACCAGCATCCATAATTTTTTGCAAAGCTCTGTAAGCAATTACTTTAAATTTCAAAGGACCGAATCTTTCAAGACTTAACGCGATTTCATCAGCAATTAATTGAGCATCAAATTCTGGTTTTTTTATTTCATCTATTTCTATGTGCGGATTTTCAAGCTTGAATTTATTTTTAAGAACCCTGGTAAGCTCTTCTATCTTCTCTCCCCCTCTCCCAATTATCATACCCGGCTTGCTAGTTGATATGATTATTCTCTCCCCTATTGGCGCATGTTCTATTCTAATTCTGCTTACTCGTCCTTTTCCAAGAGAATTCATTACATATTCACGAACAGCAAATTCATCTTTTTTGAATTTAACTATATTTCTTTCTTCCATTTTTATTTAGTTTTGTTTGAATTTATTTTTTGTTTATCTTTTGCAATTATTTTTATATGCGTCCTTTTTTTTCGCACTCTTCCAAACTTCCCATAAGGTCTTGCGCCAATATTTGCAATTGCTTCAATGATAATCGGATCTTCTAATTTGTTATAATTTGCATTTGCATTAAGACTCTTCAATAATTTTAAAAAATTACTTGTAGCCTTCTTTGGAAATCTTCCAGACATCATTTTTCCTTTCCTGTGTGGAATTTCTCCTTTCATCGGAATAGCCCTTCTTAGAACTAGGACTTCTTCAAGTTCAGAAATCGCCTTAGAAATTCTTTTATTTTTTAGAAATGCACATATTGCTATAGAATGTTTCGTAGATATTGGAACATTCTGGGCGTTTATAACCGCTTCTGTTTTTTTTAGAATTTCTTCTTTTTTTGCCTCTTTCTTTTTTTCATCTAATTTCTTCTTTTTTTCTTCTAAATCTGAATTTACCAGAGTTTTTTCTATTTTCTCTTCTGTTTTATTTTTTTCCTTTTCTTCCTTGTTTTTTATTTCTTCTTTTGCCATTTTTATTTCTTAGCTTTGAATTTAGTTCCTTTAGTTGCACCAACTCCTTGTTTTCCGTGTTTAGTTCTGCCTCTTGTTAAAGAAAACTCTCCAAAAGTGTGACCTAGCATCTCTTCAACAATCTGATTTACGATGAAATTTTTTCCATTGTGGATAGCTATCTTCATTCCAACCATTTGCGGAACAATAATAAGATCTCTTTGATTAGTTCTTATTGGTTTGTTCTTACTTATTTTTATTTTTGCCCTACTAACGAATTTTTCAATTTCTTGGAATTGTCTAAGCACACTTCTTCTTTGTCGAGACCTTAGAAGACTTGCAAATTCTCTTACGTCTAGTTTTTTCAATTCCTCGAGCGTTTTTCCTCTGTATGTAAATTCTTTTTTTCTTACTTCTTCCATTTTACTTTTTCCTCTTACCTGTTCTTCTTGGTCTTAACAAACCAACTTTTCTTCCAGGCGGCGCATTTCTTTTTGCGATTTTACTCTTAGGATTTTTTCCACGACCAGAGCCAAAAGGATGATCTACAACATTCATCTTTACAGCAGATGTTCTAGGCCAGAGTTTACCCTTCGACCTTTTAATATGATGCATTTTTCCAGCTTTAATAATTGGCTTGTCTAATCTTCCCGCACCAGCAACCACCCCGATAATTGCTCTGCAATTCTTATGAAACTTCTTTTCTTTTTTTGAAGGCATCAAAACAAAAATATCTCCTCCAACAATTTTGCTAACTATTCCAGAACCTCCAGCACTTTTTATAAAAACTCCCCCGTCTCTTGGTCTTGATTCTATATTATAAACCAGGGTTTTTACAGGAATATCTTTTAACTCTAAAATATTTCCTTCTTTAATCTCTTTTCCACCAAAATTAATTTTTTGACCTTCAATCATGCCTTTAAAAGCAGGAATATAAAATATTTCTTTACCGAAAAGCACTTTAGCTAATGGTGCAGAATGTCCAGGAGAATTCAATAATTTGAGAATAGTTCCTTCTCCTACTAAATTTGGTAAATATTTAATTTTAAATCTAAAAGCTTTTCTTTTTACTAGATACGTGCTGCTCCCATGTCCTCTTGCTTGTGAAATTATTCTTTTACCCATTTTAGATTATTCCTAATTTAGTTGCTACATCAATAGCAGGATATTCTGATTTAAGCTTAACATAAGCATATTTCTTATTTTCCCGAATAAACACCCTAATAGCTTGAATTTTAACATCAAATAATAATTCGATTTCTTTCTTTATTTCTTCTTTAGAACTCTCTTTTCCTGTTTGAAAGGTTAAGGTATTTTGAGATTCAACCATCATAACTGCCTTTTCTGTAACAATTGGTTTTAGTATCATTTTTCTTTATTTTTGGGTTTTTTAATTAAATTTTCTTCGGGAATATTTTTCTTTGCATTTGTGAATTTGTTTTGAAGCTCTTTAATTGCTTCCTCTGTGTAAATCACAGCTCTTCCTAATCCACCTCTTGCAAGATCATCAACACTCAAGTTTTCAGCACCTTTTGTTTTAAATATCGAAGTTAAAATTTTTTCTTTTGCCCCCGTGATAATAAGAAGACCTTCATTTTTTTTGTATCTTCTTCCTCTTTGTTTCCCTTTTCCACTTCTAATCTTTTTCTTTCTAAATACAATTTGGAAAAGAGATTCTCCTAAAATTTTTCTTAAACTCGAAATAAGCTCTTTTGATTTTAAGAATATAAGATTAGAAACAACAATTAAAGGAAATTCTCCGATATCTTTTGAATTTAGATTTCCATATTTTGACGCAATCCAATTTTTATCTGCTGTCGCACTCAATGCAGAAAATAAAGCGATTTTCATTTCTTTTTTATTTATTCTTTTTGTATTGATTCTTGCTATTACTTTTGGGGGATGTGCTCTTCTACCACCCCGGGTAGAGGAAACTTCTGCACCAACCCAATTGAATTGAGAACCTTTTTCAGAATGTATCTTTCTTGGAATTCTAGATATGCCTCTTCCATAACCACTCCTCCAAACATGTCGTCTATGAACTATCTTACCTGAAGAGGAATGTTGTTTTCCTGCAACTAAGGAAGGAGCATATGGCTGTTGAGTTTTTTTTGCTTCAAGAACTTTAGCAACTATGTCTTCTCTTATTTTTTCAGAGAAAAAGCTAGGAAGGTCTATCTCTTTTGTTCTTTTCCCATTTAAATCAATTATTTTTGTTTTGATTGTCATCTTAATTCAATAAATTCATAAATTTTTTTTGCCTGTTTTTTAGTTGGTCTTAGTGGACTAGTTATTAATAACTGTCTTTTTGATGGACCCTGTACAGAGCCCCTAAGAATAATATAATCTGTTTTCAGATTTTGAAGAGTACTTGGAACTTGATTTAATTTATCTTTATTTTCACTATTTACAATTTCAATTATTTTGTTATTGTAAGAAATTCTTGTGAACATACCCAGCTGACCCGCCATTGGTGCTCTAAAAGTAACTCTTGCAGGATGCCAAGGTCCAAGACTTCCGGGTCTTCTTTGTCCTTTTTCTGATTTGTGCTGCTTGAGTGTTATTCCAAATCTTTTTACAGGCCCGCATAACCCTTTACCTTTAGTCAAACCCCTTGCATCAATCAAGAAATTTTTTTTGAAAACATCTGCAATCGAAATTTCTTTTCCAAGATTCTTTTTAACAAAATCAAGTTTGCTGTCTAAATTTCCAGAAAGTCCAATCTCGCTAAGATCAGGAGTTTTCTTTAATCCGGTTTTTTTAACTAGAGAATAACAGATAACCCTTAGATCATCAAATTCTTTTGGCTTAATTTCTTCTATTTTACCAATTTTCTTCTTTGGTATCTTTATTTTTCTTTTTAGTTCTTTATCAATATTT
>Ga0268276_1003555_pt1 | contig 11943 bp, 16 predicted proteins | sample saktaG_4_FD_190145 | JGI IMG/M metagenome (GOLD analysis project Ga0268276, IMG submission 190145) | Saline water microbial communities from Sakinaw Lake, British Columbia, Canada - sak_2010_1_5_45m | ecosystem: Environmental > Aquatic > Non-marine Saline and Alkaline > Saline ...
CTAAAAACCGCCTTTCGGCGGTTTTTGGTTTGCGAGTCGGGGCAATGAGAATCGCACTCATCTCACAGGACCCCCAGCCCTGCATAATACTGATATACTATGCCCCGGCAGTGGGAACTTTCTCTTTTGGAGCTTCGGTTTGTTTTTGCTTTTTTTGGCGGGCGGGTTTTGACAAAGCTTTTATGCATTTAGTGCAGGCTTCTACTTTTTGCCCAGCCAGCTTTGTGAACTTTTTATTGCGGGTATCTTTTGGTACGGTTAACCATTGAAGGTTTGGGTACTTTCTTACTTTTGGAGCTGGATTATATTTGCCCCTTAATTTATTAAGTTTTCCAAACAATAATGAACCTTTTCCACAAATTGTACATTCTTTTGCCATATTTTTTACAATTTTTAATTATAGTGGTATATTAAGGTAAAATTTAAAAAATTACAAGATGATTATTAGTTTATTGTTTCAAAACCCCTTACTTTATTTAATGGCTGCTGTTGCTATTACTTTAGCTCTTAGTGTCCATGAATATGCTCACGCACAAGCGGCCGATACTTTAGGTGATAAAACGGCCAGAAATATGGGTAGACTAACCATAAATCCCTTAGCGCACCTTGATCCAGTTGGCGCTTTTTTTATTTTTGTGTTTGGTTTTGGCTGGGGCAAGCCTGTGCCATTTAATATTTTGAATGTAAATAATAAAAGATGGGGACCGGCTATTATTGGATTGGCTGGACCTTTCTCTAATTTTGCTTTGGCATTATTGGCGGGATTGATTTTGCGTTTTTCTAATTTTAATAATTTTGGATTAGTATCTTTTTTAAGTATTTTTACTCAGATAAATTTATTGCTTGGCGTTTTCAATTTAATACCAATCCCACCATTAGACGGTTCTCATGTACTAGCTGCTTTTTCACCAGAAATAGGGGAAACATTACGATATAAAATGGGATTTTTTGGGCTTTTTATTGCAATCTTATTCATGATGTATGTTGGTGTTCCTTATATTGTAACTCCTTTGTTTGGATTATTGTTGGGGAGTGGTTTTTGAAGGGCTCTTTAATTTTTCATTTATTTTTCCAATTACAATATGGGCGCTACCGCGCCCATATTGTAATCAGGAAAAAATAGAAGTTGTACTATACAGAGGTGCATAAGGGAGTTTTATTTTTTTAAAAAGGTGGTAATATTGGTATTGCAATGACAAAAATTACAGACGAACAACTTATTGGAAAGTATTTAAAGGGCGATGAAAAATCGTTGGAAGTTTTAATTAAGAAATATTTAAAGCCAATCCATAGTTTTGTTTACAAAAATATTGGTAACTCCGAAGTGGCTCAAGACTTAACTCAAGAAGTTTTTGTAAAAGTTTGGAAAAATTTAAAAAAGTTTGATAAACAAAAGAACTTTAAAAGCTGGGTTTTTACGATTGCCAAAAACACTTCAATTGATTTTTTACGCCAAAAGAAAAAAGAAACCCTTTCTTTAAATGAAGATTTACTTTTTGATAAAAGTGATTTTATTAAAAGCCTTGAACAAAAAGACGCTTTAAGTGAAGTACACACAGCTTTACAAAAACTTTCACCAAATTATAGAGCAATTGTTTTATTAAAAAATGAGGGGGAGCTTACTTTTAACGAAATTGCCCAAAAATTAAATAAGCCCTTAAACACAATCAAAAGCCGTTACCGTAGGGCATTAATTTTTCTAAGGAATAATGCAAGTAGAAATTTTTGACAACTCGTTGGATAAATTTGTTGAAGGGCTGGAAAAAGCGACTATTGCTAAAGTTTTGCGTTCCATTGATTTATTGGAAAGGTTTGGTTGTGATTTACAGATGCCACATAGCAAAAAAATAAAAAATAATCTTTTTGAGCTTCGAATTCGCGGACAGCAAGAAGTCCGCATTTTTTATACATTTCACCAACAGCAAATTATTCTTTTGCACGGTTTTATAAAAAAATCTCAAAAAATTCTTAAAAAAGAACTTGACCTTGCTTTGCAAAAGATGAGGGGTCTTGACTAATATAACATATAGGGTATACTTAAAGTATATGAAAAATTATAAACAGCTAAAAAATAAATTATTAAAAGATAAGGAAGTCAGAAAGAATTATGAAGTATTAAAACCAGAATTTGAGCTTATAACTGCGATTATTGAGAAAAGAGTTGAAAAGGGTTTAACGCAAAAAATGTTGGCTAAAAAACTTGGCACAAAGCAATCAGCAATTTCTCGACTTGAATCGGGTTTGTATAACCCCAGTTTTGCTTTTTTAAAAAAAGCTGTTAATGCCATGGATTTAGATTTGAAAATTTCTTTAGTTAAAAAGCAATAACTTTTGCGCTAATTCCTTGAACCCAGTAAAAACGAATGTATTAGCAATTTTTATCAAGCCCAAGAAAACTTAGAGGGGCGCACCAAATGGTGCGCTTTTTGCGTATTAATAGTATAAAGTGAAAAATATGGACGAGAAAATTTTGTTTGAAAAAATAATGTTGCGGATTGCACTTGAGAAAAAGAAAATTGCAATAAAGCGAAAGATTGCTGTTTTTTCGGTTATTTTAGGTGTTTCTTTTTTGGGGCTTATTCCTGCTGTTAGGGGAGCTTACTCTGGTTTTGCTAACTCGGGAATTTCACCTTTGTTTTCTTTACTTTTTTCTGACACTTCAATAGTTTTGAGTTATTGGAAAAATTTCACCTTTTCTTTGCTTGAGGTTTTACCAATAAATGGAATTTTAATAGCGGTGGCTCTGCTTGTTGTTTGTTCTGCTTCAATTAGATTTTTGTTTAAAAATTTAAAAGGTTTTCAAAACACAAAACAAATCATAGCCCTGTAGAGAGTTTTGGCTTTTAGAAAAGATGCAACGCCAAGAGCAGGGGAACTAAATAATAAAAATAAAAAAAGAGTTTGGTGACTTAGCAAACTAAAGAGTTAGCTAATCATTTTGCCAAAACTCTTCTACGGGGATGAATATTGATAAATTTTTTCAATCAAAGGTTTTCAAAGGTTTTATTTTAGGGCTTTTAAGTTTTTTACTTTTAACTTTTGTTTTTAAAGTGGGGGAGGTGGTTGGAATAAAAAAAGCAAATTTTTCTTGTAGGTGGAGTGATAATTACCACCAAAATTTTGGCGGGCCAAAGCAAGGTTTTATGCAGGGGTTTGGCGATAAAGATTTTATGGAAGCTAATGGAGTGGTTGGCAATATCATAGATATAGCCACCTCAAGTGTAACTATTAAAGGCAGGGGTGATGTTGAAAAAATTGTTTTAATTACTCAAGACACTGTTATTAAAAAACTTCAAGAAACAATTTTTTTAACAGACTTGCAAGTTGATGAAATGGTTGTGGTAATTGGTGAGGGGAACAATCAAGGGCAAATAGAAGCAAAGCTTATTAGGGTAATGCCAAAGCCTCCAATTGGAGGTGTTATGCTAAAGAGAATTTTAAGATAATACTTATGAATAAGTTATTTATTTTTGTGAAAAAAAGAAAAATAATTTCTGGGTTAATAATTATAGGTTTAATTGTTGGGGGCTATTTTAGCTATAAAGCAATTATAGGGGATGATAGCAACAGTCCAACTTATGTTTCTTCAGTTGTTGAAAAAGGCACGCTTGTTGTTTCAATTTCTGGAAATGGTCAAATTGATGTTTCAGATAGATTTGACATAAAGCCAGAGGTTTCAGGAGACATTATAGGTATTTACATTAAAAAAGACCAGGAAGTGAAAGCAGGACAGCTTCTTATGGCATTAGATGCTAAAAATGCTCAGCAGGCAGTTTATGATGCCGAAATTGCTTTAGATGATGCTAAAGAAGAATTAGCAGACCTTCTTTCTTATCCCGATGCTCAGTCTTTACGCCAGGCCGAGGTTGCCTTGGCTCAGGCAGAACGAGATTTGAATAAGGCAAAAGAAACTTACGAAAATATTGAAACAGATGCTGAAGATTCTTTAGCACTAGCTTACGAAGATGGCTATACTACCATTTCTAACAATTTCATTAAGTTGTCTGATTATATGAAAGATTTGAAAGATGTATTGGGAACAGGACAAAGTACGCAAGAGTATATTTCTGGGTATGAGTTAATAATAGGCAGAAATTCTCCGTTTATTCAAAAACTTCTTGATGATTTTTATAAGGCTAATGGTCTTTTTAATAAAAACCATGCTTTTTTTATAACTGTTTTTCAAGATGATGACCGTGATACTATTAACCAATTGATAGAAGATACCCTTGAAACCGCTAATGTAATTTCAATAGCGTTAGACAGCGCGCGTCATATGTACGATGCCACAGTCTTAAATGACTATAATAAACTTATTATTGCTTCTCAAGTTAATAAGATGAAGCCAAAAATTGAAAGTGACGCTTCAGCCATTTCTTCTATCATAAGTTCTCTTCGGAAAATTAAAGATACTATTGATGATACTATAAAAAATACTCCTGATGAAATTGAAGATGCCAAGTGGGCGTTACAATCTGCTCAGGAAAAATTTGATGATAAAAAATTGGTGCTTGAAGAATTAATGGCTGGTGCTGATCCAAAAAATATTAGGTCTCAAAAAAATATTGTTGCTAAGAACGAAGATGCTCTATTAGTTGCCAAAGAAAAATTAGATAGCTATTCTATCCGCGCTTCTTTTAGTGGTGTTATTGCTGAAGTAAATGACAAAATTAAAAAAGGGGATTCGGTTTCATCAGCCACAATTATTGCAACATTGATGACCAAACAATACATAGCAGAGCTTACTCTTAATGAAATAGATATTGCAAAAGTAAAATTAAACCAGCCCGTTACTTTGATGTTTGACGCTGTGGACGGATTGACACTCACTGGAAAAGTAACTGATATTGCGAGTACTGCTTCAACAAACCAAGGTTTGGTTACTTATGGGATTACTATAACTTTGGACACAATGGACGATTTAATTAAGCCGGGTATGAGCGTTACAGCTGCGATTATTACTGAAGTAAAGCAAGATGTTCTTTTGGTTTTGAATTCCGCTGTAAAGTCGCAAAATGGGATAAGCTTTGTGGAGATTCCAGATGAATTTGATATGTTATTTGCAATTACTAACATAAGTGGCGCTGTATTTAAAAATCCTTTAATTCGTCAGCCAGTTGAAATTGGAACAGCAGGCGATGAATTCACAGAAATTGTAAGCGGTTTGCAAGAGGGAGATGTAATTATAACAAGAATTATTCAATCAACCGCTGCTCAATCTGCGCAAACAAAACAAAGCTCTTCTGTTAGTATACCTGGCCTTAATACTGGTGGAATGGGCGGTGGTCAAATAAGAATGCGTTAAAAATTACAGCTATGATTGAGTGTAAAAATATTGCTAAAATTTATAAAAACCGGGAAATAGAAACGCGAGCTCTTAAAAGCGCGTCGTTTATAATCAATGATGGGGAATTTGTGGCTATTATGGGGCCTTCTGGTTCTGGCAAATCAACGCTTATGCATATTATTGGATGTTTGGATACGCCAACTAGCGGACAATATTTGTTTGATAATAAAGATACATCAAAACTTTCCGATGATGAGCTTGCGGATATTCGTATGCAAAAAATTGGTTTTGTGTTTCAATCGTTCAACCTTTTACCACGAGCTACTGTGCTTCGCAATGTAACGCTTCCATTAGTTTATGCTGGCGTTTCAAAAGAAAAACGAGAGAATATAGCGAAACAAGCTTTGCTTTGTTCGGCATTTCCAGAAAAGTTTTGGAAGCATTATTCTAATCAGCTTTCTGGTGGAATGGCACAAAGAGTGGCAATTGCGAGAGCTTTGGTCAATAATCCAATGCTTATTTTAGCTGATGAACCAACAGGAAACCTTGATACTAAAACTGGCGAAATGGTGCTTGACACTTTCCAACGGCTTCACCAAGAACAAGGTCGCACCATTGTTTTAATTACTCATGAGCAATATGTTGCAGAGCATGCTGAGCGCATTATTCATATTAGAGACGGGAATATTGTGGAAGATGGAAAAGTGATGAATAGGCGCGTTATAAATAATTTTAACCACAACGCAACAAAATGAAAATTCAAGATATTTTTCAAGAAACATGCATTGCCTTTTTATCAAACAAAGCCAGGTCTGGTCTTACGATTTTGGGTATTGTTATTGGTATTAGTTCGGTTATTGCAATGGTTTCTATAGGGCAGGGTGCTTCAGGGCAAATTCAATCAAGCATTGAAGGTCTTGGTTCAAACTTGCTTACTGTAAGCCCTGGATTTTCCCAGCAGGGGAGTGGATTTGTGTCTCAAGGACGAGGTTCAGCGCAAACGCTTAAAAATGATGATGTTGACACGCTTTTACAAGTTGTGGGAGTAGCGTTCGTATCCCCTGAACGACAGGGACGATACCAGATTATCTCGCCAATTGGCAGTAATACAAATTCAACTGTGATTGGTGTGTCTCCAGAATATGCACAAGTTCGGAATGTGTCAGTGGCTAACGGTTCTTTTATTACCGAGAGCAATGTGCGAAGCATTGGACGGGTTGTGGTGTTGGGGCCTACTGTTGCTGCTGATTTATTTGAAGACCAGGATCCGGTTGGTAAAACCATCCGCATAAACAAGCTTAACTTTAAAGTTATTGGTGTGCTTCAGCCAAAAGGTAGTGCTGGGTTTTTTAATCCAGATGATACAATATTTGTTCCACTTACCACTATGCAGAAAATTTTGGCTGGTGGAGATTATCTTTCTTCCATTGCTATAAGTGTTGAAACTAAAGATCTTATGCCCCAAGTCCAGCAGGAAGCAACCATTGCGCTTGCCAATAAGCATCTTATTGACCCACAAAGCCCGGATTTTTCCATTGTTTCACAAGCAGATATTGTTGGGGCAGCAACACAAGTCACTGATACCTTCACGATTCTTCTTGCCGCTATTGCTGGCATTTCACTTATTGTTGGTGGCATTGGTATTATGAATATGATGTTAACTACTGTAACAGAAAGAACAAGAGAGATTGGGCTTCGCAAATCCATAGGCGCAAAAAAGAGAGATATTAGCATCCAGTTTTTAACTGAAGCAGTGATGCTTACTTTTTTTGGGGGCACTGTTGGCATAGTGCTTGGGTGGATTATATCAATGCTTGTTACTCGTTTTACTGGCATTGCAACACAGATTTCTGTTCAGGCGATTGTTCTTGCGTTTGGAGTGTCAGCTGTGATTGGAATAATTTTTGGTTATTATCCAGCAAGAAGAGCAGCTGGACTGAACCCAATAGAAGCTTTGAGATACGAGTAATTAATTTTCAATTTACGAATTTTCAATTTTCAAACAAATCTCAATTTTTAAATTTTAAAATTAAATCATTTAATATTGATTGAAAATTGATAATTGAAAATTTGTAAATTTTTATAAAAGTATGAATAAAAAAACATTGTTAGTGAGTTGTGTTTTGTTAGTTGTTGTCGTGGGAGCTGGTTCTTTTTACGGGGGAATGGTTTATGGTAAAAGTTCAAGTAAAGGCTCTTTTGCTGGTAATTTTAATCCAGAACAACTTGGGGCTAATGTTGCTGGTATGGGTCAGAAAGGTACTAGGGTTAATGGAACTGGTATGACGGGTGCTGGGGGAGGGTTTGTTTTGGGAGAGGTAATAAGCCAAGATGAGCAAAGCATTACTTTAAAACTTCAGGAGGCTGGCACAAAGATTATTTTCTTTTCTTCATCTACTCAGGTGACGAAAACTCAAGAAGGTTCAATAAGCAATATTTCTGTTGGCGAGAGCTTAACAGTAACTGGAAAAACCAATACTGATGGAAGCATCACTGCCCAGTCAATTCAAATCCGCCCAAGCACTCCAATGATTGGGAGGTAAGCTTGTTGACATTAATTTTTTTATTTGGTAAATTAAATGAGCATCTAAATTTGCGTTTTTTTAATTTAAAAAATCGTAAATTTAGCTATGTGAATTTACCCCGTGAAGCAATTTTGAATTTTAATAAATTCAAAATTAAAATTTGTAATCAAATTTTACTTCACTGGGGTGTAGATGGAAATTTAAACCTACCCCGGTTAAGTAGTTCACTTCCGCCTGCTGGCGAAAGCTCACACTTAACAGGGTATAAGAACTTCTAAATCTCATGGCTCGAATTCTGCGGAATTCTCGTCATTCAATTAAGAATTTCTAATATGCCAACAATTCATCAATTAATTAAAAAGCCAAGAAAGCAAGCGATAAAGAAAGTCAAAATGAGAGCTTTGACTTATGGCTTTAATGTGTTAAAAAACAGACCACAAGATTATACCTCTCCGTTTAAAAGAGGCATCTGCACAAAAGTTTTTACTGTAACTCCTAAAAAACCAAACTCAGCTTTAAGAAAAGTAGCTAGAGTTAAATTGTCAAATGGAAAAGAAGTGTCAGCTTATATTGGTGGTGAGGGTCATAATTTGCAAGAGCACTCTATGGTTTTGGTAAGAGGAGGGAAAGTTAAAGATTTACCCGGTGTTAGATATCATGTTGTGAGAGGGCACTTAGATACCACAGGAGTTGCTGGTAGAAAAAACAGCCGGTCAAAATACGGAGCAAAGAAAACCAAAAGCTAAAGCTTTTAGAATTTTACTAACAACATGGCAAACAAATTTAAAATAAGAGAACTAATACCAGATTCATCATACGACAGTCTTATTGTTTCCAAATTTATAAATACTGTAATGGATGGTGGTAAAAAATCTATTGCTCAAAGAATTGTTTATAAGGCTTTTGATATTGTAAAAGAGCAAACTAAACAAGATCCAATGGATATTTTTGAAAAAGCTTTAGAAGAAGCTGCCCCAAAAGTAGAAGTAAGGCCACAAAGAGTTGGGGGAGCTATTTATCAGGTACCAAGAGAGGTTAAAGATAAAAGAGCTTTAAGTTTGGCAATGAGATGGCTTATAGCATCTGCTCAAAAAAAGAAAGGTAAAGATATGGCAAGCAGGTTGGCTGAGGAACTTATTCAGGCTAGCAAGTCGGATGGTGAGGCTGTTAAAAAGAAAATAAATGTTCACAAAATGGCCGAAGCCAACAAAGCCTTTGCCTATTTAGCAAGGTAGACTTATTTATGGCAAGAGAATTTCCAATTGAAAAATTAAGAGACATTGGCATTATCGCTCACATTGACGCTGGAAAAACAACAGTATCTGAGCGAATTTTGTTTTACACTGGCATTTCTCATAAAATTGGCGAGGTTCATGAAGGAGAGGCTGTAATGGATTGGATGGAACAAGAAAGAGAAAGAGGTATCACAATTACATCAGCGGCCACCACTTGTTATTGGACACCAAGTGGCCTCCCAAAAACACAAGAAAATCAATTTAAATTTAATTTAATTGACACTCCAGGCCATATTGACTTTACAGCTGAAGTGCAGAGGTCTTTGCGGGTTTTGGATGGAGCTGTTGTTGTGTTTGATGGGGTGGCGGGGGTTGAGGCTCAATCAGAAACAGTGTGGCGACAGGCTGATAATTATGGAGTGCCAAGAATGTGTTTTGTAAATAAAATAGATAGAATGGGCGCTAGCTTTGATAAATGCTTAGCTTCTATTAATCAAAAACTTACTAAAGATGCCGTGGCCATTCAATTTCCAGATGACCAAGAGGAAAGGTTTAAGGGAGTTGTGGATTTGATTACTCAAAAATTTTATTCGTTTGAAGGGGAAAAGGGAGAAAAGATTATTGAAAATGAAATTCCAGATAATTTAAAGGAAAAAGCTAAGGAATGGCGACACAATATGATGGAAAAAATTGCTTCGGAGGATGAAGATTTGTTGGATAGATTTGTGGAAGGAAAAGAAATTTCGGTTGCGGAAACAAGAGCGTCTTTGCGAAAATCAGTTTTATCCTCAAAAATTATTCCAGTTATGGTGGGCTCTGCTTTAAAAAATAAGGGAGTTCAACTAATGCTTGATGCTGTTTGTTATTACTTGCCAAGCCCGATTGATTTACCGCCAGTTAAAGGGTTGGACCCAAGAACAGAAAAAGAAATAACCAGGAAAACTGATGACACAGAGCCTTTTTCAGCTTTGGTTTTTAAAATAGCTACCGATCCATTTGTTGGTAGTTTAGCTTATTTTAGGGCTTACTCTGGTGTTTTAAAAAAAGGCTCTTATGCTTTTAACCCAATTACAGGAGAAAGAGAAAGAATTGGACGAATTTTAAGAATGCACGCTAACTCAAGAACCGAAGTAGAAGAAGTATATGCTGGAGATATAGCAGCCACTGTTGGTTTGCGAAGAACTAGCACAGGGCATACTTTATGCGATGAAGATAATCAAATTATTTTAGAAAAACCAGTTTTCCCAGAGCCAGTTATTTCTATTAGAATTGAACCAAAAACAAAAGCTGACCAAGAAAAGCTTATTGTGGCTTTAAAGAAATTATCAGACGAGGATCCAACTTTTAGAATTAAAGAAGACTTAGAAACTGGAGAAACTATAATCTCTGGAATGGGCGAACTTCATTTGGATATTTTGGTGGACAGAATGAAACGAGAGTTTGGCGTTGAAGCCAACACTGGAAAACCTCAAGTAGCTTACAAAGAAACTATTTTAATTGAAGCTGAAGCTGAAGGGAAATATATTAAACAATCAGGTGGCAGAGGGCAATATGGACACGCTTACTTGCGAGTAAAGCCTAAAGAAAGAAGTGCTGGCTATGAATTTAAAAATGAAATTAAAGGAGGAGCTATCCCTCAAGAGTTTATTCCAGCAATTCAGAAAGGCGTGAAAGAAGCCACTAATAAAGGAGTTGTGGCTGGATATCCCGTGGTTGATATTGAAGTTATTTTGTACGATGGCTCCTATCATGATGTTGACTCTTCAGAAATTGCTTTTAAAATTGCAGCAATTATGGCTTTTCAAGCAGCTTGTAAAAAAGCCAAACCAATAGTGTTAGAGCCAATTATGAAATTGGAGGCTGCTTGCCCTGAAGAATTTTTTGGCGATACTATCGGGGATTTAAATAGAAGAAGGGGATTGATTGAGGAAACAGAAGACAGGGTTGGGCAAAAAATTATTAAGGGCAAAGTGCCATTATCTGAAATGTTTGGATATGCTACTTCATTAAGGTCTTTGACCCAAGGCAGAGGAGCTTTCACAATGGAATTTGACCACTACGAACAAGTACCCTCAAACATTGCCCAAGAAATCGCCGAAGGAAAACGAGTATAAAATTTACAAATTTTCAATTTTCAATTTTCAATCAATTTTCAATATTTAATGAATAAATTTTCAAAAGAGCTCTTTGAGCATTAAGTCATTACTTCATTTGATATTGATTCGTAAATTGTAAATTCGTAAATTGAAAATTAAGCTTTATGGATTTATCAAAAATTAAAAAAATAGTTTTAGAAGAAGGCAAGGTAGTCATAGTTGATAACGACGATGCTTTGGTAATAATGAGTTTTGAAGAGTATAAAAAAATAAAAAACTTACCAAAACAAGAAACACAAGAACCAAAAGTTATTCCAGCTGATGTTGAGCAAAAAGAAACCAAAGACACTACAGAAACTCCAGAAAAAGTAAATTCCGAACTAACCCTAGACGACTTACCTTTTTAAAATTTCAACATTACCACCGTCCTGAGCTTGCCGAAGGGTGGTTTTGTTTTACACAGCCTATTTATTGACAAAGAGTATGCTTTGTATATAATAAATTAAAGTATGAAATATTTTGATTGGGACAGTGAAAAAAACGAAAAACAAATTTTAAAGGATGTTGAATCTGGCAAACTTAAGTCTGTTAAAGATGTAAAAAAAGAAGCTAAGAAACATAAAGGCTATGCCAAGCAAACCTTGAATAAGCTAAAGAGTATAAATATAAGAATTTCAAGTCGTGATTTACAAAAAATAAAAGCCAAGGCAGTGCAAAAAGGTATGCCCTATCAAACTTTAGTTAGCTCTACTTTGCATCAACATTTCGCGGGAGAGGTAAGAGACGGGGACTAATATTTA
>Ga0268276_1003556_pt1 | contig 11943 bp, 9 predicted proteins | sample saktaG_4_FD_190145 | JGI IMG/M metagenome (GOLD analysis project Ga0268276, IMG submission 190145) | Saline water microbial communities from Sakinaw Lake, British Columbia, Canada - sak_2010_1_5_45m | ecosystem: Environmental > Aquatic > Non-marine Saline and Alkaline > Saline ...
GTTGAGGGCGGTGATGACATCATAATCCACAACCCGCTCAGCCAATATATTGCCGCAGACATCTTTATTCGTTGCAAAGGCAGACTTGCCAATAACTGAGCGGTTACATGGCCCTCCATATTTGCCTAGCCAGATTAAATCTTCAAATGCTATATTATTTTATCCATGCAACCTTTGACCGATTCCGAAAAAAAAGAACTGATCCGACGCGTCGCCGCCGGCGAGACGCTGCCCGTGTCCTGGCAGAAACGCCTCTTCCCGGACAGTGGTCGCGCCGAACCCATCGGCAAAGAATACCGCCTCGTCTACGAGGGCAAGCTCAAGCGCGAGGAGGTGCTCGCCCAGACCCCCGCCGCGCCGTGGCAACTAGTGCGCGAGTTCTGCGCCGAGACGGAACGCACGGAGGATTGGGTCGATCACCTGAAGAACGCACCGGGGGTATTGCTCATCACGGAGAAGGCTCGCAAGGGCGAGTGCGAGGTGACGCTGGACCTGCTGCACGACCTCGCCGCTCTGGCCGCGAAGCATGACCTTGTGAAAAAGGGTTCGGCTCTCTCACTGGTCTGCCCGGCGGACAAACTGCGGATTCCGGAAGAGCAGTTGGAAGAGCCGGAGAAAGGCCCCGGCAAATGCGTCAAAGTGAAGGGCGTGGAGTTCCGCATCTCCGTCATCGCCGCCAAGGACAAGACCGAAAAGGGAAAGCCGCTGCCTGCCAAGGCCTTCGCGCTCTACCGTGCGGGTCTCTACGACATGGATGCCGTCAAGGCGTTGCCGTGGACCGAGTACCGGCCTTTTGTCCTCAAGCTCTTCGGCGTGCGCGAGCACCCGCACGAGCGTTACGGTCTGACGTTGGACGGTTATATCCGCACGGACTCCGCGCTGATCTGGAACTACCCCGATAACAAACCGCTCACGCTGGATTACGGTTACGTGGACAGCCTGCACGCCACGCTACGCGGCAAGCCGGGCGAGCGGTTCTACGTGATCGCCCCGGTTGTCGCCATGGATTTCGCCGAGGATGAGATCGTCCGGGACGGCGCGACCTATGTGTTTCTGAAAGTGCCGCTCTCGCTCCTGCTGCGCCTGATCGAGCAGAAAGTGCCTGCGGCCTTTAAGCAGCCCTCGAAGGAGGCTGACGTCAACGACGTGATCGATGCCGCGGGTTTTGATTTCATCTCCCAGCCGCAGGTCGTCTGGCAGGCCAGGAAGGAGAGCCGCAAGGGCGAACTGTTCGCCGACTACACGCTGGAGATTTCGGAATTCCGGGCGCAGACGCTGGCGACCGATCCGGAGGACTTCCAAAACTTCGAGACCTTCTCCATGGCGATGGTCGACACGGACTACAACGGCGATGTGTTCCGGCTGGGGCGGGTGTTCTGGGGCGAGGATCTCATCACGGCCGCGGGCGGACTCGAAAAGGCCGCGCCGCTGGAACTGCGACTCTCGGAGCAGGAGTTCACCGGTGACCGCATGATGGTGATCCTCTGTGACCGGTATGGAAACGAGAAGACGCTGTTGCTCGGCAAGGTGGATTTTAATGTCGGTAAGAGGAGGCGTTGAAATGCCGGTTATAAGCATGTTTTACGGTATCATCGTGCTGCTTCATTTTCAGGACAACCGGCGGCATAAGCGTCCGCATTTGCATGTGCGCTATCAGGAATTGGAGGCTGTGTTCTCGATACCTGATGGCAAGATGATTGAGGGGACGTTGCCGACCGCCAAGAAGCGGTTGGTGGTGGCATGGATCGAGATCCACCGAGAAGAATTGCTTGCGGACTGGAACTTGGCTGTGAGCGGTGCGTTGCCATACCAGATCGAACCGTTGAAGTGAGGAAAGAACTATGAACCCGAGAGTCAAAGAAGTTGTCGCTCTGGCTGGGCATCGGCTCCGGCTAAAGTTTGCCAACGGGGAAGTCGGTGTCTACGACTGCACTCCGTTGCTCACTTTCGGTGTCTTTCGAGAATTGGCGGATGTTCAGTATTTCGGCAAGGCCGCAGTTGAGTATGGTACGGTGGTCTGGCCGAATAGCCAGGATATCTGCCCTGACACCCTGTATTTGGATAGCAAGCGCAATATGGAAGACTACCCCAAAATACAAAAGGTTGAGGTGCGTCCGGGCAAGCAGTTGCTGGTGCGTTTCCGCAACGGCGTGACCAAATTGTACGATTGCGGCAAGATCCTTCAGAGTCCCGCGTTTGCACCGCTCCGCGACAATGACGCCCTGTTCGGCCAGGTCAGGGCCGACCCGCACGGGTACGCTGTCATCTGGAATGACGAGTTAGACTTGGCTGAATCTGAAGTGTGGCTCGGCGGAAAAGTTGTGCGTGAAGAATCCGTTGCCTACGGGAGTAAAACGGGTAAGAAGCCTACGGAAGAGGGTTCCCCGAAGCTGGCAAATACATCGCGTATCCGTTCGCCCAAAAAAACGCCAAACGTAAAGAAAGCTACAGGACGGAAACCGTCATGAGCATTCAATTCCGGATCGATGACCAGGTGCTGAAGGTGGCTGACGCCAGCGAGGCTGTCGAAGCGATTGTTCACAAGTACGACGCGTTCCTGAATCTGCTCTGTTCAGACGACTACTCCTTCCAGCGCGATGCGGTCCGCGACACGCTGCGCTTTCTGGTCTCGGATGTCTATCCCGACCTTGAGCGTCTCGCACGCGAAAATTGGAACACCCGCGAGTCCCTCCGGCAGCGTCACGAGGCCGGTGTTGACGCCTACCTCGGCCTGATGCCGTTGCGCGACCGCAAGGCCGTGTCGCTGGATCTGGCCACCGGCACCGGCAAAAGCTTCGTCATGTACGCGCTGGCCGCCATCGCGCTGGCGGAAGGCCTGGCCGACCGCGTGCTCGTCCTATGCCCGTCGCTGACCATTGAGGAAGGACTGCTGGACAAATTCACAACGCTGGCAGGCAACAGTGAGTTCGCGGAAATTATGAGTGAACTCGGCGCGGTTGTAGCCATACCCTGCGTCAAGCGCGGCGACGAGACCATCCGCTCGGGCGACATTTGCGTTGAGAACATCCATGCGGTGTACGAGAACACGGGCTCCTCCATCCGCGACAGCTTCCGGGGATGCGGAGCCCGCACGCTGGTGTTGAATGACGAGGCGCATCACTTGTTCAACGCGCCGGAACGGGCGCTGAAAGAGTGGATGAAGTTTCTGCAGCACGCTGATTTCGGTTTTCGCATGATCGTGAATGTGACCGGCACCCCCTATGTGAGCGACACCTATTTTCCGGACGTGATCTACCGCTACGGGCTGAAGCAGGCCATCGAGAATGGAGTCATCAAGAAGCCCAACTACAAGCTGGAAGAGACTTACACCGCGCACGACTGGCAGAAGACCTACGCGATCCACCGGAAGAATCTGAAAGAATACGGTAAGTTCCTGAAACCCCTCACGATTGTCGTCACGCAGGATATCGCGCGGTGTGTGGAGGTTTGGCGCGAACTGGTGGATTTTCTTGCGGACAAAGAAAAGATCAGCATCGAAGAGGCCGAGGCCCGGGCCATCTGGGTCACCTCCGGCGTGCCTTCGTCAGGCGAGGCCAAGCGGCGTGTGGAAGCGGTTTACGGGCCGCGCGGCGACAAGGACTCTCCGGAAAAGCGTCGGCAGGCGAATCTGGCCGCGCTCAAACAGGTGGACGACCCGGCCTGCCCGGTCGAGTGGATCGTTTCCGTCGCCATGCTCTCCGAAGGGTGGGATGTTAAGAACGTCTTTCAGATCGTGCCGCACGAATCCAAAGCCTTCAACTCCAAGCTGCTCATCGCGCAGGTTTTGGGCCGCGGCTTGCGCGTGCCGCCGGGGCTGTCGGCCCAGCCGCTGTTGACAATCAACAACCATGAGAAATGGTCACCGGAGATCGGCAATCTGCTCAAGGAGGTTTTAGAAGTCGAAAACACCCTCTCGTGGGGCTACGACCCGCGCCGTCGCAAGTATGTTTTCCCGCTTTACAATCTCCGCTACAAACCCGAGCAGACGACAGTCGAGACCAAGCGCGAGAAGGCCAAAGACCCGAAGGTGGTGTTTAAGCCCCAGGCGCGGACGACCACCGAATACGCCAAGTTTTCAGAAAACGGAACGCTGTCGATGGAGATCGCGCACCGCGATCTTTACGAACTGGAGGAGGCGGTCCAGATCATGCGGCTGTATCTCAAGGAAAAAGACCCCGCACTCGCCGTCGCCTGGCCGAAAAAACGTTTGCGCGAATACGTAATCAATGCGTTGCGCCAAGGCGGCTACGACGAAAGCTTCCTCAGTAAAGACAACCTCCTGTTGCTCGAATATAGCTTCGCGCCCCTTTTCCGCGCACTCGGCAAAGAAAGCCCGCGCTTCAGTCAAGTCGCGCAGGCTCTTGAACCCGTCGACCTGACGCAGATCAAGGCGCAGTCTTTTTCCGAAAGCGGCCTGCGCGAGCACGGCGCCGTCTGGGCGGTAAAGGAAGACGCGGCACCGTTCGGCGGACATGAAGTTCATCTGTGGGAACAGTACAAGAAATGGAAACTCATTGCGGGGATCGATGAAACGGGCTTGTCGGATAGTGCCCGCGAGATTTCCAAGCGGATACAGCACGTCACTCTGGAAACCTTCAAATCTCCGTGGAACGTGCATTATGCTAGTCACGGTCCCGAACGCGGCTTCTCGGATCTGCTTTTTGAAAATTCGGCGCTTTTTGACTCCTTCGTCAAAATGCCTAACGTTGGGGTTTATTCGTTTCCTTATTCCTACAAACCCTCAAAAGCCGGCAAGACTCACACTGCCAACGAGCATTTCAACCCCGATTTTTTCATCAAGGTGGCCGGTTGTCACGACATCCTTGTGGTCGAAATCAAAAAAGACAAGGACGACTCGAACCGCAACCGCGCCAAATGCAGGGATGGCCTCCAGCACTTCAACATCCTCAACGAGCATCTGAATAAAGTCGGCGAGACTTGGTGTTACCACTTCCACTTCCTTTCGCCCGAGGACTACACCGCCTTTTTCACTGAAATGCGCAACCAAAATTATGATTGGCATTCCGGTCTCATGCAATGTCTACTTAACTAATGCGGACGGAGCCCGCAACCAAAAATCCTCGCCACGAAGTTCACGAAGGCCACGTAGAGATGATTGCTTTAGAAAAACTTCGTGCTCTTCATAGTGAAACAAGTTTAAAATCAACGGGAAAGGGTCATTCAACAATGAAAAATCTTATTGTAGTATTCGCGAGCTTTTTGGCGGCGGCTTTGGTCAACGCGCGGCAACTGCCTATAGCCGTGCGCGGTCAGCCGGCCAAATACACGGTGGTCAGACCTGCCGACGCATCGCCCTCACAGCTCTACGCGGCCGAGGAGTTCCAACGTTTCACGGAAACACTGACCGGTGTCAAGCTGCCGGTCGTCACCGACGAGGGCCCCTTGCCCGCCAACGCCATCCTGCTGGGCAATACCCGCCACACCGCCGCGCTGCTGGGCGCACCGGCCGATATGGCGGGGCTCGGCACAGACGGTTTCCGTCTAGTGGTCAAACCGCCGCACCTGCTGATCGTCGGAGGACCTGTACGCGGCACGCTCTACGGCGTGTATGAGATTCTAGAGCGTTTCGGCGGTTGCCGTTGGTACGCTTCCTGGCACAGCGTGATCCCGCAACTTGAAACATTCGAAGTTCCGGTGATAGACGAGACGCAAAAGCCTGCCTTCGCCTTGCGCGAACCCTTCTGGTTCGATATGTTCAACGGTGACCTCGCGGCCCGCAACAAAGCCAACGGCAACGCCATGCGGCTCAAAGAAAAGCACGGAGGACACTCGTATCGCTTCGGCGGCGGCCTCGGCAGTTGCCATACCTTTAATGCCCTCTGTCCCCCCGACCAATATTTCGATGAACATCCCGAGTATTTCAGCGAGATCGACGGCAAGCGCATCAAAGAGCGCACCCAGCTCTGTCTCACGAATCCCGATGTGCTGAAGATCGTCACCTCCAACGTGCTGGTACGCATCCGCAAAGACCCCGGCGCGTCGTTCTACGGCGTGAGCCAGAACGACTGGTACAATCCGTGTACCTGTCCGGCGTGCAAGGCCCTTGACGATGCCGAGGAATCGCATGCAGGCACAATGATCGCCTTTGTGAACAAGGTGGCCGAAGCCGTTGAAAAAGAGTTCCCGGATGTGATCATCGAAACGCTCGCCTACCAGTATACGCGCAAGCCGCCGAAGAACCTCCGGCCACGCCATAACGTGATGCCGTGCCTCTGTACCATCGAGTGTGATTTCGCGTTTCCCATTGACAAAAGCGCGTTCAAAGAGAACCGGTCGTTCCTCGACGACATCAGCGGCTGGGGTGCAATATGCGAGCGTGTCTACCTGTGGGACTACACCACCAACTTCCGCGACTACATCTCCCCCTTCCCGAACGTTCTCGCCCTCCAGGACAACGTGAGGTTCTTCCACACGAACCGCGTGGACTATCTCTTTGAACAAGGCGCATACCAAGGCCGGCACGGTGATTTTGCGGAACTCAAGGCATGGTTGCTCGCCAAGTGGCTCTGGAACCCCGACCTGCCGCAAGAGCCGCTGCTCGAGGACTTTTTCAACGGCTACTATGGCGCGGCCGCGCCATACGTGCGCACCTATTTCGACGCGCTGCACAGTTTCTACCGCGATCCCGCCGCACATCCGCTGCGTATCTTCGACAACCTGCACCGCACCCGGATACCTGACGGGTTCTATACACGCGCCGCTCTTTTGTGGCAGCAGGCCGAGACCGCAGTGAAGGATTCACCCGCACACCTCTACAACGTGCGCATGGGGGCAATCCCCGTTCTCTACACGCGTCTGGTGCGTGAGACCCGTCAGGAACCATACAAGGTATGGGTCACTGCGAATCCCAGACATTACGACACATCGTCGACAACGCGCAGCCTTGCGACCGAGCTGCTTGCACGTTTTGCCGAGGCCAAAGACATACGCCTGTCGGAAAGCAAGGAGCGCCATGACAAAATATTGGCCGATTGGCGGACTCTCGCCGACCCGCCGCCGTTGCCGCCGGCGGCCGCCAGCGTGATGATCGAGAACACGCTGTTGTCCTTGAGCAACCGCGGAAAATGGGGCGACACCGTGGCAGATCCGCTGGCCTCTGAAGGCTCCGCCATGAAGTTATACAACAGCCACTACGAGTGGTGCACGACCCTGCCGTTCCTGAATGTGGCGTTTGACCGCGGAGAGAAATACCGCCTGCGCATGCGTGTGCGCGTGGAGAAAAAGCCTGGCCGGGACGGCGAAGCTTTCTGGGCCGGCGTCTATGACGCGGACAATAAACGCTCGTGCGGCGGCATCGAACGCAAGACATCACAGGTCGGCGATGGCTATGAATGGTATGACGTGGCGGAATGGATTCCCGACACCGCGCACTTATTCTGGATCGGCCCCGGCCAGTTTGACAAAAAAGGCGGCGCGGAATCAAGCATCAAGGCCTTGTATATCGACAAACTGGAGCTGTCCCGCGTGGAACAGTGACTCAACCGGCATCAACCGTCGCTCTACGGCACCATCACCGTGACGGCTCTCGGCAACACCTTGATCGTCACGGGCGTGTTGCCGATTATGTCGCCATCGGCCTGAACTATAACCGGTTTGCCACTCTTGATCGTCACGCTCCGGCGTACCGGCACCTCATGTATAATCTTGTTGACGCGTTCGGGCGCGATGCGTTTGAGAAAATAGTACCAAGGATATTCGAGCGGGGTTTTCATGCACAAGATGCAGACATCGATCTGGCCATCATCCACACGGATATCCGGCCCGTTCGGGTTTAGCGCCCGCGCCAGAATGCCGCAGTTGGAAATGGCTATGTCCGTGGCATTGTAAACATTGGCGTTGTCATCCACCGTCACCTCAAACCGTTGAGGCTTGGCCTGCAAAACCTTCCAAACCGCCGTGCCGAAATAAGCGGAACGGCCGAAAAGGCTTTTGCCCAAACGCGAGGTCTGGTCAATGACCTCGGCATTGATTCCCACCCCCGCATTCAAGAGGTAGATGCGTCCCCCTATCCTCATCGCATCAATCATTTTACGGGTTGCGCCTACGGCGATCAAGGCCACCGCCGACCCTACCTCTAGCGGTATGCCCAGTTCTCGCGCGACCATGTTGCCGGTGCCGGCAGGCACAATACCCAAGGCCATCTCCTTGCCGACCAGCTCATGCGCCACGGCGGAAACCGTGCCGTCGCCGCCCACCGCAGCCAGACAATCTACACCGGAGAGATCATGCCTGCCGACCGTTTCCGTGATGTCCTCGCCGGGCTTAATACCGCAAATGCTGAATTCGAATCCCCGCGCGTCGGCGGCGGCCTGCGCCGCAAGTCGCAAAGTCTCGCGGTCGTACTCGCCGACCGTAGGCGCCACAAAGAAGAGTGCCTTCATGCCGTCTCCGTTTCAGCCAAGCGTCTCTTCATCCGCTCTCTTACGTCATCACAACATTTTTTAATCGTATCCCGGCCGCATAACCTTCCCAAGAACGCTTCGCGGAATTCAAGCACGTTACGCTCAGCGGCCAGCCGCAGCGTCGTACGATAGTTCAGTCCGCCTGCCAGCCAACCGATCTGGATCAGAATGAAATCGGCAAGGGATTGCACTTGAGCGTAATCCATGGTGTCGCCGGCCGCAGCCGCCCGCAAAATCTCCGGCGCAGGCGCCCCGTCCATGGGCAATCTCCAAGTCATCTCTGGATTACGTTCCAGCATCCCGTCCTCGACAGCCGTCTCGATCACCCGGAAGATGTCGAGTTTGTCCGCGTCCCGAACCAGATGCGCATAAGCGGAGGTTGCCGCGTCAAGCCCATCCGGAACATCTCTGCGGTTGTGCAGCGCCACAGTTGCCAGAACCATCTTGCGCTCTGCCGTACTCGACCCGGCCAGCCAATCTTCGCGTGTGATGACTTCGACAGCCCTCTGCGCGTGATCGACAGACCTTGAGTCCTGGAAGGTGCCGAACTCCTGCCATTGGGAATATCGGCCGGTGTCATGCAGCAATGCACATGCGTGGCCCAAGACACAATCCGCCGCAGGCCACCCTTCGCCGGACATGATCAGCGCGGCGGCATCGACCACACCGCGCGTATGCCGCAGTTTCAGCTCGAGCATCTCCGGTAAAACGCCGGACGCGTCACGGAAGGAATCCACATAGTCTTTATAACGACGCTCAAGCGCTACAATAAATTCATCTGTCATAAGAAACCGCACAACCGCCTGAACTCTGCCATGTTTACCGATCCTGATAATCTGTGTCGTCCGGCTGCGTCACTGTTTTAAGCAGACGCTCGACAAGCGCCGTCGTGGAAATGCCTTCGGAGTCTGCGGCGAAGTTCGCGATGATGCGGTGGCGCAACACCGGCACAGCAGCCTTGACCACATCGCTGCAACTCACATGAATGCGACCCTCCAGCACAGCACGCGCCTTGGCGGCCATCACCAGAAACTGACCGGCGCGCGGCCCGGCTCCGTTTGAGACATATTTTTTGATGAAATCCGGGCTTTTCTCGTCATTCGGACGCGTGGCACGCACCAGCCGGACGGCATACTTGATCACATGATCGGAAACCGGGATCTTACGCACCACATCCTGAAGCTGCAAAAGCTCCTCTTTTGATATGACCTTCTCGGGCATCTGCTGCTGGGCAACGGTTGTGGACTTGACAACCGTCTCCTCCTCGTCCTCTTGCGGATAATCAACCCACAAGTTGAACATGAAGCGGTCCTGCTGGGCTTCAGGCAGCGGATACGTGCCTTCCTGCTCGATCGGATTCTGCGTGGCCAGCACGAAGAAAGGCGCGTCAAGCTTGTACGTCTGATTGCCTGCCGTAACACACTTCTCCTGCATGGCTTCCAGCAGAGAAGCCTGTGTCTTGGGCGGAGTACGGTTAATTTCATCAGCCAGCAGCATGTTGGTGAAAATCGGGCCTTTGATGAAACGGAAACTCTTCTTATCGGTCAACGGATCGTGTTCCAGAATCTCCGTGCCGGTAATATCGGTCGGCATCAGATCCGGCGTGAACTGAACACGCTTGAACTCCATGTCCAAAACTTTGGCGATTGTCGCGCAAAGCAGTGTTTTCGCCATTCCGGGCATGCCCACCAGCAAACCGTGGCCGCCGGCGATAATGACCATCATAACCTGGTCTATCACATCGACCTGTCCGATAATCACTTTGGCGATTTCGGCCCTTATCTTGTTGGAGCGTGCCGACATCGCCTTGACCAGCTTGAGGTCATCTTCCGACGCGCCTTGAACCTTGAAGTTCCGCCGACCCGCTTTGTCGCCTTTCCTGTAATTCTCGTCCGGCGGCGGCACCTCATCCGCCACCTTTGCCGAGGCCGCAACAGGCTGGTCGTCCGTAAAAAGCAAAGCTATCTGCCCGCCGAGCATGATGTGCGAACCATCCGTAAGCAGCGCCTGCGTCATTTCCTGGCCGTTGACACTGGTGCCGTTGGAACTTCCCATATCCTCCAGCACCCATCCTTGTTCCGAAGGAGTCAGGCTGGCGTGTTGTCCTGATACCGCTTCCGCCGGGATGCAAATGGAGCAATCCTCGCTTCTTCCGATCACATAAGACTGCGAAGCGTCAAGTTCGGTCAAAAGCTGTTCGCCGTCAGGTTGCTGGATAATCAGTTTGGCCATGTCATTTCCTCATTTCATTTCAAAAAAAACGTGTTGGTTTGCCTGTTGTAATTCTAGCGAAGCTGCGCCTCTGGTTCCCGGTTGCTCTAATGCTTTGGACCCAGGACCCAGGACGCAAGACCCAGCCGCGCACCGCTCTTCCCCACTAATTCCTAATTCCTAACTTCTTCCTCTTCACTCTTCACTCTTCACTCTTCCCCCTCTGCTCCCTCTGCGGATTTTACGGCAAGACTGATAACGCCGATATCCTTAAGACGGCTGGAAACACGGAAACCCTGCAACGACTTCCGAAAATATCCGGGTATCAGACCTTTGGTTTCCGGCGGACCAAGCTCCTGCCTGGTTATCTCGCGGGTCTTTTTCATCTCCCAATGCGTACCCAGCCGCGCGGTTCCGACACTCTCCATGAAACACAACTTGATACTGCGTATCTGGATGTGGGTCAGAACCTCCGCGCTCTGCAAAGTCACAGGCAACGTTCGCACCTCTTGTTCCATCACCCGGGCTTTACCGTAAACTCCGGCCTGCCCTTCGATTCGGTTCTGGTGCTTGAGATTGAAAAAAGGATTGGACTCTTTGATCTTGTCTTTGATCGATTTGAGGTCAGCCTCTTTTAAAGTGTTGTCCGCGCGGGAAAGCAACAACCCTTCATAAAAGCAGTTCTCACACAGAACAAAAATATCATATTTGCCGGGCGGCAGCCCGTACAACACAAAAGAGTTGTCGCCGCCCAGCCCGGCCAGGTACACTGCGTTTTTAATGTCCTTGTTGATGTTCCGTGCATTTTTATCCGACAGGCCGCCTTCGATGTTTGACAATGCCGAGACATTAGGGAATTTCTGCGGTATGACCAGCACCCCCAGAACTTCCGAGGGCGCGTCAGCAATGACACCTTTGATGCCGCCCAAAGCAGAGGGCTCCGGCTTGGCGTAGAGGTTTGCGCTGACCTTGGTTTTGCTGTACGGCGACATGTTGCCGGGATCGATCTTGATGCCGCCTGAAGCAGAAACGCTAACAGTGACCAAGATCAAAGAAATGCGGGCTGAGCCCGAAAGTCCGCTCACGCACCATCTTATTACACTATTCCACAATTCCACCATTCCACCACTCCTGACTCCTAACTATTCACTATTCCCTATTCACTATTCACTATTCACTATTCACTAATTCAGCACCTCTTTCATTTTTTCCTCAAAGGGATGCCCGGGGAAACTTTTCAGGAAATCCGCCGCGACCTCTTTGACCGCAGCCATGTTGTTAAGCCGCTGATGACACTCCAACTCCAGCT
>Ga0268276_1003560_pt1 | contig 11931 bp, 7 predicted proteins | sample saktaG_4_FD_190145 | JGI IMG/M metagenome (GOLD analysis project Ga0268276, IMG submission 190145) | Saline water microbial communities from Sakinaw Lake, British Columbia, Canada - sak_2010_1_5_45m | ecosystem: Environmental > Aquatic > Non-marine Saline and Alkaline > Saline ...
AATTAATCCTAATTCTTCATTTTCTGAATTTGATATTAAAATTGCAGTTTCAGAAGCATGTATGTATAACGTACATTTAATTTGATTGTTTGTTATATCTGAATTTCTATCATCATAAATTACGTATTGACGATAATAATGCATTTTAAGATTTATGACATTTGAATCGACAGAAGAATACTCACTCCTTATTGCCATATTCCCACGTGCTTCTTGATCATTCCAGAAATACAAGTCATTTTTAAAAATATGTGAATATTCTGAATTCTCACCATTGATCAAATATTGCCAAGAATAATCATCTCCATTCCACTTTGTTCTATGCACGTAGTTTTCGCTTACCAGCGAGCTATCCGAGTCGGTGAACTGAATTCCATTCCAGTAGATTCGGCCGGTAATATTGTTGTTGTTGATCGCGGCTTTGAAAGAGTTAGGCGTATAGATACCATTTTCGTCGGCGACGATGGTATTGTTCTCGATCCGGATTTGGGAAGAGTTGGGTGTATAGATGGCATTCTTTGGTCCGGTGGTGTTGTCGCCGGTTGTAATAGTATTGTTGCTTATCGTACTGCCGGTGCTATTATCTGATCGAAGGCCGTAAGTTGGTGTAATGATCGTATTACCTGAGAAATTTGAATTGGCGGCCTGGTCGGCATAGATGCCGTATTCACCTGCTACTGAGATATAGTTATTCGCAAAAGTTAGATTCTGGCTGTTTACAAAGTAGAGTCCGCGGGCTGTCAATGCGAGGTTGCCCTCAACCGTCAAATGATCAACAGTTGTATAATGGGCATAATTCCCGACAATACCATCGGTGGCGTACTCGTATTTAAGATAATTGATGCTGTTATAGGTAGAATTGAGCGTGACATTGCCCCAGTCGCCGGGCAGGGGCGTGGGTTCTTTGGAGGTAAAGAGCACCGGTTTGGCGTCGGTACCGTTGACAATCAGTTTGCCGTTACAGGTTAGAGAGGTTCCCTTCGTGAATTTCACCCGCACGCCGGAATCAATCGTCAGAGTCTGACCGATCGGCACGGTGATATTATCCATCACGTAATAGACAAAGCCGGCCGTCCAGGTTCCGGAGACATTCCCGCTGACTTCCTGTACCTGGCCGGCCAGCATATAGACCGGATCGAGCACAGTGTTTTCAGCCAGGGCGAAGCCGCCGAGTTCCCACGGCACATAACCGGTCTTGGTCCATTCCACTAAGTAATACCCCGGCGAAACATTGATCGAATAACTGCCGTTAGCCTGTGAAGTGGTCGAATCTTCCGGTTCCATCGAGGGCAGATTGTAGAACTTGACCTTGACCCCGCTGTGGTCGGTCTGGTTTTCGAGATAGGCGTAGCCGGATACGGAATAATTCACGGCGTATGCATTGATACATAAGAGCATTCCGATGACACTGGCATATTTAAAAGGTTTCATAATATCCACCATTTGATTAAAGAATATTTATTGAAGATAAATTGTCATTTAAGACCTGTTTTCGTGCAAATACGGCGCACGGATACCGTGTATAATTAAGAAAGCAATTGAGATAATGTAATATCACCACATTCAAATATTTATTATACGAATCTAATATCTTCAATAATTTATACTAATGCAACAACTTTTTTAATTCTTTAAAAAAAATAAGGCAATACTGTCCCCTTTCGCTTATAATTCAGGACATTCATACGACCTGAATGATGGAATACGCACAAGTTTACAGATATTATGATAGTGACACATATCACATATAAATCAAAAGGGCAGATCAAATGATCTACCCTTTTTTATCGAATGATAGTCTTTTTATGAGCGTTTTATATCGACCGGATTACACCTGTATTGATTGATTAAACCTGACAGGTGTAAAGGCATACACGCACCCTTCGATCTTTCTCAGGGTGACATCATATTGTTACAATGCTCCAGCGTTGTAACGAGAGAAAAAACCACTTTGCTTTACTGTTTCTGAAACTTCGGAAGGTTTTTTATTCCCATGACTTGACTTAAGCCGGATTAATTTATTCCTCAATTCCCGCACAACTTTCCGGCCGGCTTGAGTTAAGTGATGGCATGCCTGTGACATCGTACTGTCATCCCTGCCCGACAGCTCTTTCAAACGGTCCTGCCCAACCGTAGGCGGATTGGCGTCAGCTTAAGCAATCTCAGTATTAACCCCGACAGGGGTTTGCTATTTGTAGATAAATCTACATGATTGTTATCCCGGAAAAATATTTTCGGTAAAAACCTCGATCTCGAGTAAGAAATGAATCAGCGAAATATTTTGCGTGTGAACCAATAATGAAGTCATTAAGGATGCGGCGGGGAGTATTGAATTTATAATTACATCCAGGGCAAAAGATTTCGATTTGTTTTCCACATTCAGGACAATATCTTCTTCTTGGATACTGTCTCAAGTATTCCATCCAGAGTTTTCCCGCATTAAAGAGTGATTCCTGGTTATTCCAAACAATTTCGATATGTGTATCAAAGAGAAAGGTTTTAAAATCACTCTGATTCTCAAACTGAGAAGCAAGTTCCGTATAAACAATTTCGCAGATGATGATTTGATTCTCTTTCGATGCCTTTTCTAATTTTCGTATAGAGGATCGTATATAAGGCTGGTTGGGAATAAGGATATCCAGAAATATATTTGTATCAACAGCAGTAATCACAAATTACCTTCTCTCAAGTTAGAAATGATTTTATCCACTTTCTGTCCTTCTTTATTTTTCAAAAAACCTATATATCTCTGAAATTGAGCGGACTTTTTTTTCTTTCTCAAGATCGCTTTCTCTTGCTCAACATTAAAGATAATTTCATCACCCTGTTTGATATCAAGAATTTTTCTCACTTCTTTAGGAATTGTTACCTGACCTTTTTGTGTTACAGTTGTCATATCGTGCCTCTTTTTTAGTAGTACCTATAAGTAATACCAATGTAGTCATATAAATTTGTAATGTCAATATAAAGAGAAACCTTCCGAATTCACTTGACTTAAGCCGGATTGATTTATTCCTCAATTCCCGCACCACTTTCCGGCCGGCTTGAGTTAAGTGATGACATACATTCCTTCGCAATAAATACAAAACAACAAGCAGCAAATCCCAAATAAATTCAAAATATCAATACCCAATATCGACCGGATTACACCTGGTAGGTTTATTAGATCCTTACAAAAGGCGTCAGCATGAGGAGCGAGTCCTGCAAGCGCATTGGCCTCACCCGATTTCTCCTCGCTGCACTCGTTCGAAATGACCGGTTGGGAGGACAATAAAGCCTTCGGAAGGTTTTTTATTCCCATGACTTGACTTAAGCCGGATTGATTTATTCCTCAATTCCCGCACAACTTTCCGGCCGGCTTGAGTTAAGTGATGGCATACATTCCTTCGCAATAAATACAAAATAACAATCAGTAAATCCCAAATAAATTCAAAATATCAATACCCAATATCGACCGGATCACACCTGTCAGGTTTATTAAATCCTTAACAAAAGGCGTCATCATGAGGAGATAGTCCTGCAAGCGACGTAATGATCGGGTCCGGCAAGCGCATTGGCCTCACCGGATTTCTCCTTGCCGCGCTCGTTCGAAATGACCGGTTGGAAGATTTATTTATATTCCAGCAATGAATTGCGAGAGGTTCGTTTCTTTTGAAATTCCAAATTTCTGTCTTAATTGACTTCGGTATACTTCAATGGTCTTAACCGACAAATTTGTCAGATTCGCGATTTCTTTGGTATTCATTTTCAGTTTCAGAAATGCACATAAGCGCAATTCCCTGGACGTCAGGTCCGGATATTTCTTACTCAGATTTTTATAAAAATTTTCGTGGATATTCAGAAAATAGGATTCAAATTCATTCCATTCGGAAGATGTTTCAAATTGCTGCCTGATAATATTAAGGGCATGATGGACCTGTTTTTCATAGTCATTCAGAGAAAAGGGTTTTATATCATGAAAATTATCAAGTGCGGCCAGTATCTGTTCCCGGCGTTACGCCATATTCCGCCAGTGGCACGGCGTATTTCTGAATTACGTTCAGAAGCACGTTCGCGTCCTGAACCGTTGCGTTTACCTGTACAGCCATAGTCAGCTCCTTTCTTTTGTTTAACGATTGACTGTCCACTCCGTTGCCCACCCGGAGAACATTGCCCCCAACCGCCGGTAAAAGGATTCATACAGTATGCCTGTACTCTTGTTTTTTCAGCATTTTTGCGGAAACGGTCTATCAAAATGGTCCACCAAAGGATTTTTGGGTTCCACCGACCAATCGGAATGGTCCACCGGGCGGTTTGTTCGTTCCACCGGGTCATCGGATTGATCCACCGGGCAAAATGTATATTCCACCGTAATATTGTTTTGTTCCATCGGGTTGTACCTTTCAGCCATCGGAATGGGCCGCCAGGAAAGTCGTCGTTACCTTTGCGCAGGTGAGCTGACCGTTTCCATCATCCGCTATCATTGTCAAAGAACTGAATCGGCCTTACCAGAGTTTTTTAGCCGATAACCATCATTTTGGTGGTTTTATTTATGAAATATTTTTTTAAATGTAAAGGAAAAAATGACCGGAGGGAACGAAAAACGGTGAACGGCAAATAGTTCGTAGTGATCCAACCAAGGCTGTCATTCCGAATTCCGATTCATCGGGATGAAGGAATCTTTCAAGACCGGTGCGCCGGTCCCGGCAATGCAGAAACCGGAAAGTGTGAATCGAAACTCAGGGGTTCCAAAACGAAACTAATTGAGTTCCAAAGCGATTGAGTTCTATTTTGGATAGGGTGAATTCGGCAGGAACACGGCTTACCGTGCTTCTGAGACTGGGACGGAGATTTTGTAGGGGCGCGGTATGTGCCGTGCATCTGAACAATAACAGGGACACGGCATGCCGTGTCTCTACTGAGATCACTATTCTTATTCCGTGCCTTTCAATGGATTTTCATTTGGATAACAACACAAAATAGTGTCGAGATATTCAACACCGCAGAAGTACTGACATATTGAAACATTCTTGATCGCACAGTGGTGTTCGGAAATTCCTTCTGCTTCATTCCAGGGGCACTTTTCCTGGTCCCAATCAATTTTATCTTTTGGGGTTACCAAATCAATATCCATATTAGCGCCATCCAGTTTTCGAATCATTGTGCTCCTCTATCCTTTTTATTTAGTATTCTGGTGGCGGGACTCCTGCTCTGTAAACTATACGGGTGATTGCGTCCCGGAGTAAATCCCCGGAACGAGAAAATTCTTACCACATTATTGATGTATCAATAATGTGGGATAGTGTTTCAACAATAACTTTTTTAATATGATCAACCTTTTTATACTTATTGGCTATTTCTATTTGGATGTCCAAATCATACTGATCATTTAAACTAGGCAACCTAACAGAAACTTCTTTTATATTTGTTAAACTGGCACGGTAGATACGATCAAATCCATATCGCTCTTTAGTCGCCCGAAGAATATAATAAATGTATTGAGGAAATATTTTGGGATGCTTTACCCTCAAGACTCCACAGTGATCAGTGGGCATAAATGGTTTACTTTCTGAAATTAAGTTCCAATCAAATATTCCATCAATCCCCCATAATAAAGACGGAACTGAAAAATCTGAAAGAATAGATTCTCTCATAAATCCAAAAGGCTCATGAATATTGGCACTATAAATCGGAATACCAGATGATAAAACATCTTTTTTTAACACTCTTTTTCCAATAGAAATATCAAATAATTCATTATTCCCAAGATGTTCTTCTCGGTACGGTTGCGCTATATCAAGTGCCACAAGTGCAGATGATATTCGATCTCTCAGGTCGGCAATCAGATTTTTAACTTTTTCGTGTTTTATGAGTGATTTAATTACTTCTTGTTGTTCTTCAAGATCGAACTGATTACCAAATTTTAGGGGTATTTCTAATGATACAAGTGAAACATTTTTGGGTGTAGCTTTGTAATGAAAGTCAAAGCTGTAAATTTTCTTTATATCCTGTAATTTATAATAAACAAAAAGAGGATTGATTTGTCTATCATTTACCTTTATACAAGTACGATCATTGCTGACATAGAAGGATCTTACATGATAAACAAAATTGGTGCCAGCACTACCATCTCCATTAGCTCCAAATGAAATTACAGGATTAGTAACTGATGCACTAATTGGAAGAGTACTTTGTCTTGGTACATAAGCTACTGGTTCTTTGGCAGCAGTATACAAAGGGTAATCATCTGTATTATTGGTGTTCAGAGTTCGATACTGTGCTTTTGTCCAACAAGTTTTTTGGGTAATAAATTGAAAGTATTTATCCCCTAAAAAAACACTTTTAAATTTTTCCTCAATCATCAAGGATTTCCTCTAACAAAGACTTGGCATCCTTAATCATAATGTAAAATTCTTCTTCGCTTATTTCCGTTTCTTCATCCAAAATGCCAAGTTCCTGCTTTTCTGCCCTTTCCCAAAATCTATCGACCATCCAATGAGGATATTTTTGGAAATCTTCATAAGAGATGACTTTACATCTCTTAGAACTGGAAACAAAACTGCGAGGACTACCTTTAAATTGATTATATAGAGCCGTCGCCTCGTCTAAATTATTCTCATCTTTCTGAAATCGCTTGGCATCTCTACTCTCCCCAATTTCACTCACAATATATGTAAAGACAGGATCAATCTGCGGTTCTTTATTCCGATACTTACGAGTAATAATAAGGACATAGGTTTTTTTAGGAGTTGAATAAAATGTTCTACTTGGTAAAGAAATAACTGCACGTATCACGCAATATTCCTTAAGATTCTTCAAGATTGTAGTTTGATTAAGTAATCCATCAGGTACAATAACTAATGCTTTACCTCCGAGGTTTAAATTACGGATAATCCATTCTAATGCAAGCGACTCAGTACCTCGGCCTCCGAAATTATAGTAAGGTGATAGTCCTTCTTCCTCAATTGCGCATTTTAGGCTATTTGATCCCCTTGTTACATATGGTGGATTAGTTAGAATGAGGTCATATGGTTCGTCATCGATTTGTGCAAAAGTGCCTAAATTCGAACGCAGAAGGTGAAAGACGCTGTTAAATGCCCCTTCGGAAAATGCTTTGAGATGTTCCGGACTATTATATTTTGACAATATATCAGAAAAATAAATAAGCATATTAGCTTTTGCTAAAATAATTGTCCGCTCATCTTCTTTTTCATCAGTTCCTTTATCATACCCTATTAAAGTGATCCGAGGACTTACAATTCCATTGTTTGGTTCAAATTCTTTATAAATATGCGGATTTGCAATAATAGTTTCGAGTACAAAACCTCCAACACCACAAAAAGGATCACATACCCTTGCACCAGGTTGTAAACTTGAGGCAGATGACATATCTACCATTGCCCGAACTACATTTCTTGGTGTGAAATATTGACCTAATGATTTCACACCAGCCTCCTGGCGCAAAAATGATTCATATAGTCTTGTCTTAAACTCCCTTTGGATATTTTTAAATGAACCATGTTTTTCCGTAAATTGTTGCAGGTGTTCAAGAACTTCACCAAAAAGTCGAGCCTGAGCGGAATTGGGCTCACCTTTTTCATTTACAAAGATTGTCCCATTTAAAATAGTTGTCTTATCTTCGGGACTGGAAGGAAACAACTCGTGGATTTTTTTTCTACAGATTCTTGCATAGTGTTCTAATGCATCCATAGCAGAAGTACTTTTTTTTAAATTGTATACATAATCAAAATTATTATGTGCTTTTAATACTCCCACATCGCTAAGAAATCGAAAAACGAATAACTCTACAACATTATAAAGGCATTGTTCAGGATTCTTACCAGTATTTATCCAAATTTTTTGCCAAATTGTTTTAGCAAGCATAGTTGGATCAATCAATGCAGGAGCAGTAAGGCTATTATTTTGCTTTGTTAGAGAATGTTCAATTTGGTCAAGCAATTGTTCCAGCTGCATAATTTCTTCAATACTAAGTTGCCCATTTAAAATCTTTTTTGCGCTGAATGTTTTTAATTTTTCGCCATTTTCATTAGTGATTTGTTCTTCTGTGAGTGTATTAATCCAAAAACTCTTTTCACCATCGCTAACAATCAACAATTTGCATAAATATTTAGCTACTTCTATTTCTTGTGTGATTGCCTTTTTAATCTTCTTTTGGCTATTAAGTTCGTCCGGTTTTTTATATTCAATTACTGCCTTGATCGCAGAGTTTTGAGCAACGATAAGGCCGTCAGGCCTTTTAGATGCTAGTTTCGACGGGATTTGTTTGACAGGGATAATTCTTGCATTCTTTAGCTGCATTAACGTTGAATTTCCCAATTTCCAATACAGGTAGCGATCAAGTTTATGGGGTTTTGTCTGTAGTAATTCCTCGCTCATATTTTTCCTTTTATATTGAGTGTAATTTCACCCTATTATATTAATTCATCTTACTGAAAGATTAAAGAGATTACATGAGTATTGCGTTACCTAATTTTCAAGAGTGTAGTATAACTGTACCGGCTTAAAATATAAATGGGTTGCTACACCACAACCTTATTGTCAAATAGTTACTTTGATTATATTCCATTCTGCTTTCTTTATAAATCATTTATTACTTAGACATTAATCATAAGATTCGAGCAAGTCAATCAGAATATTTTATGTCTTCCGTTTCTTACTGATTATTGACATTGTTGAAAGTACTCTCTTTTTAGGGCAGTTTCAATCCTGTTTATAATACCCGGCATGGATATGAATAAGAAACATGATGGGCGTATTGTCATACACCCCTGCTGTTAATATAAAAGGGCAGATCGTTTGACCTGCCCTTTTTATTTTTTTGCATTATCGTTTATTCTCTAACGTTTCTGCACCGTTATCCGTTTTTTGAATTCGTACTTCTTCGCATCGGCCCGGGATGCATCGACCACTGTCAGTTTGACTGTATAATCACCGGCCATCATATAGGCGTGTTTGGCGGCTTTTCCGGCAGCGGTGATACCGTCACCGAAATCCCACTGGTACAGCAGCATACGGTCATAGGCCTGGGCCTGGGCTTCAAAATATACAACATCCCTTGCCCCGCCAACATACAGTACTTCGGGTGATACTTTGATCTCCACTACCGGAGCCGGCAATACTGTGATTGTAACCGTATAGTTGTTCGGCTGGCCAAAACCGATATCTTTGTACCAGACCTTAAATGTGGCCGTGAAGTCACCGGCAGTTTTGTATTTATGTTCGGCCGTCAGTCCACTGCTCTTTTCGCCGTCGCCAAGTTCCCATTCGAAAGCAATCGGGACATTGAAGGGATTGGAAACTGCGGGAACCATTTTGATAGTCTGCCCCAGATCGATAACCTGGTTATCCGGTAATTTAACTTCCGGCAGATCGTCAATTACGATTTTCTGGGCCAGGCTCCAGAGCTCGCCGCACTTGGCCTGGACCTGATAGCTGCCGGATTTTGCAAAGGATTTACCGGCGGTGAGTCCCTTGACCGTCGTACCGTCACTGAAATACCACTCCGTATTCTCGGCCGTAGCGGTGATTATTTTCGTCGTTTTCAGTTTAAAATCCATTGCCTTACCAACAAAGGCGGCGTCGGGACCGCTAATGGCAATTTCGGAATAGTCAAGGATGTCAACGGTGATACTGTCCAGCGCGAAATCGCAGTAGGTTCTACTGTTATCTTCAACGTACAGACGGACTTTATAACTACCAATCTTCTTATACTGATGCTGGCCGGAAACGCCTTCGGCCTTTGACCCGTCACCATAATCCCAGAGATAGATTTTGATAAAACCGTCCTGATCGCCGCTCTTTTTCCCATTGAAATTCAATACTGTATTCAGATAACTGCGGTATGTTTTCGCAGTGCTTGGTTTATCATTCGATGCAAATACTTCAATTGCGGCCTTTGGCGCGGCGTTAATGGCAATCAAGTGACTGGTTTCGGCATTATTGCAGCCCTGATCGGAATCGGTCTGGATTGTCAGTTTTACTGTATAACGACCATGAGTGCTGTATTTATGCACAATCGAATCACCAGTGCCCGTATTTCCATCGCCGAAATCCCAGTCATAACTCACAATATTGGAATTGGCGGCAAAGGACTCCGAGGCATCAAATTCGATCTCCTCACCAATACAGCCCTGCTCGATCATAGTAAAACTGGCCGTCGGCGCGGCAATGACCTTAACGCTGAGTTCACTCTCGGATGTATTTTCACAATCACCGATTTCCGGAACCATAATCATCAGCCTGACGGTATAGAGTCCGGCTTTTGTATAGACATGGGTCGGATTGATACCGCCACCCTGTACACCATCGCCGAAATCCCACTCGTAGCTTTTAATCAGCCGGTCGCCGCCGCGGGATTTTGACCCGTCAAATTGCACAACTGTATTCGCGCAAACCGTCTGATCCTCACCGGCATCCGCAACCGGAGCGTCGATCACATGGATCAGCAGATCGGATATTGACGAATTACAGGGCAGATTGCTGTCATCGGACACGGTCAGACGAACCTGGTAATTACCGCCTCGTTTGAAGGAATGAATCGGGTTGATTCCTTCAATTGCGGTGTTATCCCCGAAATCCCACTGATAGCGCATCAGGTCTTTTTCATTGTCAATGGATTTGCTGGCGTCAAACATCACCGGTTCGCCGGCGCAAACGGTATCACGGTTCACCTCGGCGATTGCCATGGGCGCTGAATTAATCTGCACCCGGATAATCTGCTGCTGGATTGAGTTTGACAAGCCCAGCCCATCGTTGGTCCTGAGAACAACCGGATACACACCGGGCTGCTGATAGGTATATTTGAATTTCGTACCCGAACCGACACTGCCGTCGCCGAAATCCCAGGAATAGGTCAGTTTATCTTTATCGGCATCGGAGCTGTTTGATCCATCGAATAAAAGCGTCTGGTCGCAGGTGATAATATCACTGCCACAATCCGGTTTCGGCGGATAATTTACCGCAATAATCTGAGTTGTTTTTGTAATGCCGTTCGCCGCATTGGAATTATCTTTAACAGACAGAGTTACGGTAAAACGTCCCGGCTCTTTAAAACTGTGCTTTACGGTGTTTCCCTGTTTGACGAGACTGCCGTCACCAAAATCCCACTCATAGAGTTCAATGCTGCCATCCACATCGTAGGACATTTTACCATCAAAAGAAACGGTTTGTCCCGGAGCGATGCGCGGCATTGGCGGAATGTTGGCCACCGGCGGTGTGTTGACGTAAACAGTGGTCGTATGAATATCCTGGGCGCCATCGTTATCCGTGACGGTCAGCTGAACCTGATAGGTGCCCGGTTTTTCATAAATATGGGTAGCGTTCTTCCCGTCCAACACAACCCCATTGTCCACTGCCCATTTATAGCTTTCAATTTTCCCATCGGAATCATTTGAGAATCCGCCTTTTAAACGGACTTTTTCACCGATTGCGACAATCTGTTCCCGGCCGGCGTCTGCAACCGGCGGACTGTTCACGGTGATCGTAACGGTTTCGGACTGAATCGCTGTTTTTGTACCCGATGCATCCTTGACGGTTAATGATACACTGTACGTGCCCGGCGATGCATAAACATGGGCGATCTTTATTCCGCTGCCGGTCTTATTATCCCCGAAATCCCACTTGTATTCGATGATTTCGTCATCACTGTCAGAGGAACGGCCGGCATCAAATTCAACAACGCTCTCATTGAGCAGTCGATTTCCTCCGGCATTGGGAACCGGCGGATCGTTGGCCCGGATTGAATAGTTGGCTTCATTTGAATTATTTAAGGTCGATGTGTTGTCAATGACGAGTAATTTGACCGGATAGGTTCCGGGTTTAGCGTATTGATGGCTGATTTTTACGCCGGCTTTTACGGAACCATCACCCAGTGTCCAGCGATATTCGGACAATTGTCCATCAGGGTCGATGGAGCTTGCCGCATCCATTACA
>Ga0268276_1003562_pt1 | contig 11929 bp, 12 predicted proteins | sample saktaG_4_FD_190145 | JGI IMG/M metagenome (GOLD analysis project Ga0268276, IMG submission 190145) | Saline water microbial communities from Sakinaw Lake, British Columbia, Canada - sak_2010_1_5_45m | ecosystem: Environmental > Aquatic > Non-marine Saline and Alkaline > Saline ...
TTGATCTGATTTTAGAAGTCCCGATACCGGATAAAAAGAGCCGGGAGAAGATTTTTCAGGTTCACCTGCAAGGGAAACCTCTGCCTGATGATGTGAACCCTCCTGTTTTGGCTGAAGAAACAGAAGGTTTAACCGGGGCGGATATTGAGGCGATCTGTAGAGAAGCTTCTATGGCAGCAATTAGGGAATTTATTAAAAAGAAAGCAGGGAAGATAGAGAAAAAGAATGATAATGCCCCATTTAAGATTTCCCTAAAGCACTTTAAAGAAGCCATTAAGTCACTAAAAGCTCATTTAGATTGAAGTTCCATACCTGTCTGCGGGCGTATATGCACAGGCAGAGAAGTAACAAGAAAGAGGAAAGAATAATGCCGGTAAGTAGATATATCTATGGTTTTATAGAAGAATCCAAGAGAAAAGAATTTAGTTTTACCGGAATTGATGGAAAGAAGGTATATTCATTTAATTATCAAGATTTAGCCGCAGTACTCAGTGAGGCAGAGGAGATAGAATACGACCCTATTAGAGTGAATCTTTTAGCTCATACCCATGTTCTTGAAGAAATCGCCAGGGAATATCCTATTCTCCCTATGAGTTTCGGGATTATTGCTGAAAATGAGGAGAAAGTAGTCGAACTTTTAAAACAAAACTATTTAGAATTTAAGCGGCAATTAAAAATGCTTCAGGGCAAAATAGAGTTAGGAATTAAAGTACTATGGATTGAGGATGCTGTAGCTAAAGAGATAGAGAGCAGAGGTAAAAACTTCCAAGAGTTCAAGAAGAAAATAGGTGACCCATCAGCAAGAAATGATCAAAATGCCAAGCTTGAGATAGGTAGATTGGTTGAATCCATAGTTACAGAATGGGAAAAGAAATATGGCCGGAAAATTTATAGTTCTCTGAAAGAAATAGCTGTCGATAGCCGCCTTAATCAACCCATAGGCATCAAAATGCTCCTTAACTCCTCTTTCCTGGTGGATAAAAATAAAGAAAAAGATTTTGATAAAAGAGTGAACGAATTAGCCCAAAACTATGAGGATAAATTGAAGTTTAAATATGTCGGTCCGGTTCCACCTTATAATTTCGTTAATATAAAATTAAAAGGATTTTAGAGGGGCGTAAAAAATGGCTTTTATTATTGATGATTTATTAAAGATGCCTTTAACTTTGGCAAAAAAGATACTTGAGGGGATAATAAATGAAGTGGATAAAGAGAGACTGGTAACCAAAGAAGGAGTTATGGAAAAACTTAAGGAGTATCAACTGCTCTTAGACGAAGGTAAGATCAGTGAAGGGGATTACAATCAGATAGAAAAAGAATTAATAGAAAGATTAAAAGAAATTAAGAGAACGGAGGAATAGAAATGGCAAAGGAATTAGGAACTTTAATTGAAAAGGCACGTAAGGAGTTAAGTAAATTGACCGGGCTGGCAACCTCTTCTACGGTAGGGGTTACCAAGGATGAAAAGGGATGGAATATATCTATTGAGATGGTGGAGAAGCGGTCTATTCCTGATCAGATGGATATCTTAGCTTTATATGAAGTTCTTCTTGATGAAGATGGAAACCTTTTGAATTTTGTACGAAAATCCATGCGTAGGCGTATGGATTCAATGGAAAAAGAGTAATTTAAGTACACGGCTAAATAATAATTCCGACTGAGTGGAGCGAAGGAGGCAGAAAATGGTAATGGAGGCGACAAGGGATACAGGTGGTACTTTAGTTGATGTCATAGACCGTATCTTGGATAAAGGTCTGGTGATAAATGCCGATATCACTATATCTATTGCTGGGGTGGAGCTTCTGGGTATCAAGGTTCGGGCAGCATTGGCTTCGTTTGAGACTGCTGCCAAATACGGTTTGGAGTTTCCGTCTGGTACCAATTATGAAACTGTAGCTTGGAAAGAGGCTATGGTAGGCAAGGAAGAGTGTCCACAATGTAACAAACGAGTGCAGGTAGAAGAACTTATAAGTACCGGGTGTCCATGGTGTGGCTGGATATCTGCCACCAAAGCCAAGGCGCTCAAATCGGAAGCGTGATGTCAGAAGACAGAAGTCAGATGACAGATGACAGATGACAGAAGACAGATTTTTCTGTACTCTGTTTTCTGACTTCTGTCTTCTGACATCTGATGCTGATTAAGGGAGAAAAAGATGCCTATAGACATTGATACAGACAATCTAAAACACGGGGTATTAGGTTTAGTTATTGCCTTAGTAGAGATAATTAAAGATGCCCTCAATCTTCAGGCAGTAAAACGTATGGAAGGAGGCACTCTATCTGAGGAAGAGGTAGAGAGACTTGGTGTGGCATTACAGGATTTAGACCTTGCCATTGAGGAGATAAAAAAGGAACAGGGGGTTACTGAGTCGGTTAAATCGGTAAGGGATGGATTGGATAGTATTGTGGATGAGGTATTAGACAAGATGATAAATCCCGATAAGTGGAGGAAAGAGTCAGAGGAGAAAGGAATATAGGAAGAATATAGGAAAAGAGGCAGGGAGGGATTCTAAAATGGCTGAAGCAAGATATCTTTATTGTATAGTTGAGGGGAATAAAGAGATAACCCTTGGTGATATCGGAATAGGGGGTAGTAGAGTTTATGCTATTCCTTTCCAAGATTTATCTGCTATAGTGCATAATTGCCTGCCAAAACCCTATAAATCAGAGGACCAGGAAAAGGTTAAATTATGGCTAACTACTCATGCGAAAGTTGTGGAAGTTGCCTGGGAAAAATTTGGCACGGTTTTACCCCTGGGGTTTGATACCATCATTAAAGGTGATGAGGGTATTGCCCCCGATGAGAACCTAAAGAAGTGGTTAAGGGGTGATTATGAAAACTTAAGACAAAAACTGGCTAAGCTCAAATACAGAGCTGAGTTTGGAGTGCAGGTATTTTGGGACCCCAAAATTATCAGCGAAGGACTCATTGAGACAACCCCTGAGATTAAGAAATTGAGCGAGGAGATTAAATCCAAATCTAAGGGCTTGGCTTATATGTATAAACAGAAATTAGAGAACTTATTGAAAAAAGAGATGGAAAAAGAAGCAGATAGATATTTTAAGGATTTTTATGAACAGATTAAAAGATGTGTCGACCAAATTAAGGTAGAAAAGACCAAAAAACTTGAAGAAGACAAACAAATGCTATTGAACCTCTCTTGCTTGCTTTTTAAGGGAAAGAGTAAAATACTGGGTGAAGAACTGGAGAAAATTGAACATCTGAAAGGATTTTCTGTTCGTTTTACCGGTCCCTGGCCACCTTACTCGTTTGTGTAAAGACAGAGGACAGATAACAGAGAACAGAAGACAGATTTTTTTTATTCTGTTTTCTGTTTTCTGACATCTGACTTCTGAAACAGAAGACAGAAGATAGAAGATAGAGAATGAAAACAGACGTTATAAAAAGTTGTAAAGATTTAAAAGTATATCAGATGGCTTATAAGCTTTCCATGGATATATTTGATATAACTAAGAAATTTCCTAAAGAAGAAACCTATTCATTAACCGATCAGATAAGAAGATCTTCTAGGTCAGTAGCCATGAATATAAGAGAAGGGTTTGCAAAGAGAAAATACGAACAAGTATTTATTAGACATTTAAATGATGCTCTTGGTTCTTCCGAAGAAACTCGAGGCTGGTTAGATTTTTCCTTGGGTTGTAAGTATATATCGGAAAATGAACATAAGATATTAGATAGACAGTATGACGAAGTTAATGCGATGTTATATAGTTTGATGAACAGTTGGCAGAATTTTTCTAAAATCTGATTTCTGAAACAGAAGTCAGAATACAGAAGTCAGAAGTCAGAATACAGATATACGAAGACAGATTTTTCTGTTTTCTGACCTCTGACATCTGTTTTCTGTCTTCTGACAAAGGAGCGAAGCGATAAATGGAACCATCCAGAGATACACATGCAACTTTAGTAGATCTGTTAGATAGAATTTTAGACAAAGGATTGGTAATTAATGCAGATATTATAATTTCTGTGGCCGGTATTCCTTTAATCGGTGTTAATTTAAGGGCAGCATTGGCGGGAATGGAGACGATGCTGAAATATGGGGTGATGCAGGCCTGGGATGAAAAAAGTAGGGCTTGGGAAAGAGAACATAGGAAGAAAAATGTCCTTTCTTTAGTTGAAGGAGAAGAAATTGCCCTAAAAATGTATGGTTCTTATTACTATAGTAAAGGGATATATAATACCTGGAGATCAGGCTATTTTTATTTAACTAATAAAAGGCTTATTCTTTACCGTCAAGATTTTGGGGAAATCACCTTTCAGATACCATTAGAAGAAATAAAGGCATTGGTAACGAGAGAGGAGGCGCATTTTGTTAAAGGAAAGAAAAAACAGGTACTTTATCTTATAGATAAACAGGATCAAGTGCATCGGCTTAGCGTAGTAGAAACAAATCAGTTAAAAGATGCTATTGAACAAATTTTAGTAACTTTGGGGCTTTCTTTAGAGGTGAGCCCTGTACTTCCAGAGTTTGAAAAGGGACCCATTGACTTCCTGACAGAAGGAGAAGAGGTTACTCACCGAGGGGAAAAGGTATGGTGTTTAGTTCCTGCCTCCGGTATTCAACAAGAGACCTGGAGGCCAGGTCATCTCTATCTTACCAATAAGAGATTGTGCTGGTGGTACGATTTTGAGAGGAAGTTGGTTTTTGATGTTCCTGTTGATAGGATAGTTAGGGTTAACACCGAGATGAGAAAAACAAGCAGTCTTAATAGCAAAAAGGAGAAAGTTCTTGATATATTATATCAGGTTAATTTAATAAAAAGAACAGCCTCTTTTGCTGGGAAGGAAATAGATGAATGGGTGGAAGCGCTAAATAGGATTGTTTCTGGCAAGATAGGTGAAGAAACAGAAAAAATAAAAGCTTAACATTAACAACAGAAAACAGAAAACAGAGGACAGAAAACAGAAAACAGAAAAATCTGACTTCTGTCTTCTGACTTCTGAAGACAGAAAACAGAAAACAGAAAAAATAACAGCTTAACATCTGACTTCTATTTTCTGTCTTCTGATTTCTGTCTTCATTGACGAGCCGAAGGTGAGGAGAAAAGAATTAGGGGTCATCAATGGCGAGAGGGAGCATAGGAAGGAAAAGGGGAAAGCAATCGTGATATGAGAAGAGATTTAGATACTATAAGAAAACCAGTGAGTTTACCTTTACTACAGGATGAGAAAGTGATTAAGTATTATACGGCAAGCTACGATATCGGGAGTTCACTTGCTTCATCTTGGAGACTGGGTAATTTATATCTTACCAATAAAAGACTGCTTTTTATTCAGGGAAGAAAGATACTATTCAATGTTCTACTCAGTCAAATAAAGACTATAAATATAGTAAAGAGGGGATGGATTTTGGGCAAGAAAGTAAAACAACTTAATATAGTATCTGAAGGCAGGAGAGTGCCATATATTGCCATAAAAGATCCTGAGAATTGGAAAAAGGCAATTGATGAAAGTATCTCCATGGTCAGAGGTCAGAAGTCAGAGGTCAGAAGTCAGACATCTGTTTTCTGTTCTCTGTCTTCTGTTGACTCGCAACCTGGTGAAGTAATTTTAAAGGAAAAGGGTGGTTATTTAACTCCCGGTCAATCAAGGTGGTGTCTGGGAACCCTTCTCCTTACCCCTAAGAAACTCACTTTTTTTACCTCTAAATTGGGATTTGTATGGGAGACACCACTCAACAGTATAAAGGATTTAAGAATAGAAAAAAGAGTTTATGGAGTTAGTCAAAGTGATACTATCTGTGTAGTATATGAATCTTTTGGTGAATTATCAAAAGCATGGATTATATCACTTAATTTAGAGACTTGGAGAAAAGAGCTATATAGGAGAGTATTACTAAAAGTAGACCGGGAGACCTTAAATAAAATTGTTACCGAATTGGATGCCGATTCAAAAGAGATACTCTGGTTTCTTTATGAGAACAGACACGCCAGAATCGACACCTTATCCAAGCTCATAGAGGCTCCTACCCATATGGATATTTTACTTAAAATAAAGGAGATTATAAACCCAACCGCTGAAAAGATAATCGGCTATCCTATACTCTTATTCGAGAGTTCAAAAGTTGATCGGGAAACTGGCGAGAAAGTTACCTTTAGTTGGTGGCTCGCTGGTCAGCCTCATAAAGAGAGAGAGGAACCACTTCTGGATATATTTGATGAGGATGCTGAACTAATAGTCTATTTAGAGTTATTAGGTATTAAAGAAGATAAGTTAGGGTTAAGTGTAGCGAATAATAAACTTATTATTGATGCAGATAAAGATTATCATAAAGAAATTTCTCTTCCCGTGCTGGTTAATACAAATAGTTTTACCAAGAGGTATAAAAATAATATACTGGAAGTCAGGTTAAAAAAAGGCAGATTACAAAACAGTTGAAAAGCAACAAGGATAGAATAAAAAATAATAAACTGAATAATTATATAGATGACTGAAATCCTCAATGATATATGTAAATTCATTCAATATGATTGACGAAAATATATCCGGGGACTAAGGGATTAGGCTTTGATTGGATCGGCGTCTTAGAACAAGTGATAGCTATTTACCTAAAGGAATAAAATTATGACTAAAAAAAAGATTGGTTCTTTAGGTCGGCCGAACGATTTGCGCCGGCAAGCAGAAGAGGGGATGACCCAGGAAAAAGCCCTACAGCTCACGTTAAATCTGGATACGCTGTCACCCGAGGAGCAGCGTCAATTACTCCATGAACTGCGGGTGCATCAGATCGAACTGGAGATGCAGAACGAGTCGCTGCGCCGGACGCGGGAGGAACTCGAATCCTCACGGGTGCGGTATTTCAATCTGTACGATCTGGCTCCGGTGGGCTATTTCACCTTGAGCGAAGAGGGGTTGATCCTGGAAGCGAACCTCACGGCAAGCAGTTTACTGGGCGTGGTGAGAAGCGCTTTGGTCAAGAAGTCGTTGACCCGCTTTATCTTCCGCGAGGATCAGGACATCTACTACCATCACCGCAAACAACTTTTTGAAACAGGCACACCGCAGGTGTGCGAGCTGAGACTGGTAAAAAAGGACGGCTCCTTATTCTGGGTGCGGTTGGATTCGACTGTGGCGCAGAATAGTGAGAGCGGAGATGCTTTGTGTCGTGCCGTGATAAGCGACATCACCATGCACAAACAGATGGAGGAAACGCTGCGCAGTAGCGAAAGGAACCTTGCGGCCATTATGAACGCGTCAACGGAATCCATCCTTCTAATGGATCTGAAAGGAAACCTACTTGCTGCCAATGAATCATTGGCTCAACATTTAGGAACGGATCTGGAAACACTGATGCGGGGCAATCTTTATGAGTTTCTACCACCCGATGTGGCTAAAAACCGAAAGTTACACGTTAAGCAGTTGATCAGGAGCGGCAAGCCTCTTTATTTTGAAGATGAGCGTTTCGAAAGGACTATTTTGAATTCGCTTTATCCGATTTTCGACTCGAAAGGACAAATCACCAGCCTGGCGGTTATCGGAATGGACATCACCGAGCGCAAGCAAGTAGATCTTATCCATTCTGAAAGAATGGCGATAGCAGGCCAGTTAGCGGCAGGAGTTGCGCATGAATTTAATAATCTCCTGAGTATTATAGGCGGTAGTGCAGAATATGCGAAAGGTAAAAGGAATGAGAATGAGTTAAAGAAATCCTTGGATGTGATTGTTAAGAGCGCAAACAGGGGAGCCCAGGTTGTGAAAAAACTGCTTACCTTTACCAAAAGAATTGAACTTAAAAAAGAGTCAGCAGATTTGATAGAGGTAATTGAAGAAGTGGTTGAATTGGTTAACAGAGATCTGGAAAATAATTCAATTACAGTTGTAAGAAATTATTCAGATATTCCAAGAACTTTAATAGATGTAGGTCAGATACAGCAAGTTTTTTTAAACCTGATTATCAATGCAAAAAATGCAATGTCTAAAGGCGGGAATCTGGCAATAAAGGTAGAAAAGGAAGGGAAATTTATAAAAATCCAGTTCCATAATACAGGCAAGACAATAAATAAAGAAGATTTACCCAGATTGTTTACCCCATTTTTTGTGACAAGCATGCGGCAAAAAAATGGAATACCGGGTACAGGTCTGGGTTTGGCTGTTTCGTATGGAATCATAAAAGCGCATAATGGAGTAATAACGGCGGAAAGTGTGAAAGGTAAAGGGACAACATTTACCATACTTCTATCTGTAACAAAAAATGAAAATATGGCGGAGGTTCTGCCGAAAGCAGTAGCAGAGGCAGCTAAAAATAATAAAAGGAAATTAAAACAAACTGAGATTTTAGTCGTAGATGATGAGGTGGAGATAGGAAAATTGTTTAAAAAAGTTCTAGGTGAAGAAGGTTATTCCGTAACTGTCGCAGATAGCGGAGGAAATGCGCTTAATTTGTGCAGAAAGACAAAGTTTGATTTAATATATCTGGATATCATTATGCCGGGGATGGACGGTATTTCTGTATTTAAAAAGATAAAAGAAATTTCTCCAAAAACAAAAATAGTGTTTTTCACCGGGAAACTTATTGAAGATAAAGTTGCAAGAATGTGTCTTGATGAAGGCGCTGCAGGTTTTTTGAGAAAACCGATACCATTAAAAGACTTGGTTAGTTATACTCAAAATATACTGAAAGACAAAAATGAATAAAGATGTACTTCTTTTTTAAAATATCTATCAAATATCTATCCTGTCTACCGTATCTGAGCAGAAACAACCTTCCCCGGTCCCATATATATTAAAATAACTTGAGTTTTAAGCTGATTTTGTTATATACTCATGATGGTTATGTTACAACAAAAAGGCAGGGCACAATTCATTGCGCCCCTACAAAATCATAAATCAAATTCATACGTAAAAAAAACTTGTCAAAGGACCGTTCCCTGACAGATGACAGATAAAGAGAAAAATATTTTATTCACAGGCGAAGAAAAAATCAGAATCGACCTCTATTTAACTCAGAAAGGAATATACCCCTCCAGATCCCAGATTCGGAATTTAATCATTCAAGGTAAAATCAGAGTAAATAGTACCCCGGTTAAACCGAGTTATATCTTGAAAAATGGGGATATGATAAATATAGCCCTGCCAGAACAAAAAGAATTAAAGATTAAGGCAGAAGCTATTCCCTTAGATATAATCTACGAAGATGAATATTTAGTGGTAGTCAATAAACCGGCCGATATGATTGTTCACCCTGCAGGGAAAATTTGTTCCGGTACCCTGGTGAATGCCCTGCTTTACCATTGCCAGGGTTCCTTATCCGGGATAGGCGGAGTGATCAGGCCGGGCATTGTACACCGCCTGGATAAAGATACTTCCGGTCTGATGGTATCAGCAAAAAATGATTTCGCACACCTTGACCTGTCAAGACAGATAAAGGATCATCAGGTAACCAAAAAATATCTTGCCTTAGTTCACGGTAATATTAAAGATGATTCCGGAATTATCGATGCACCTATCGGCAGGAGCCTGAAGAACGGAAAAAAAATGGCAGTTACCGAAGGAAGAAGCAGGGAAGCAATAACTCAATTCCAGGTGTTAAAAAGATTTTCCGGCTATACTCTGATCGAAGCAACTCTTCGTACGGGTAGGACTCATCAGATAAGAGTACACCTGGCTTTTATCGGCTATCCCATTGTTGGTGACCAGCTATACGGCCAAAGAAAGCAGGGATTAAATATCAACAGGCAGGCTTTGCATTCTCATATTTTAGGTTTTGTACACCCTTCATCTAAAAAATATATGGAATTTTCTGCCCCTCTACCCCAAGATATGCAGGAATTAATTGATTCCCTGGAAGGGGATGAAAAATAGAGCATTAGAATTATTTTAGAGAAACTTTCTCCATGCTCCTGATCTCTTCCGAATTTATTTTTATCCAAAGACTCTTTTCTTGAGAATAAATAACCATTCCCGGCTTAGCGTTTTTAGGTTTTTTCACGTATTTTTTAAAAGTATAATCGACTAATACTTTATTATCTTTTTTAGCTTTACTAAAATAAGCGGCTAAATTTGCAGCCTGAATCAAGGTGTCAAGCGGAAGAGATTGTTTACCCCCTTTATTTTTAATGATAATATGAGACCCCTGAATGTTTTTTGCATGAAGCCAGGTATCATTGCCGGAAGCCAATTTAAAGGTTAAAAAATCATTTTGCAGGTTACTTTTTCCTACATAGATTTCCCAGCCATCTTTAGAGATATATTTAGCCGTCGGCACCAGTTTATTCTTTACTTTTTTGGGCTTTTTAAGGGGAGCAGCAGCCTTCTTTGCCCATCCCAATCTGGTTAGGTTATTATAAATTATGAGCAGATTGGGAAGAGAATTAATTTCTTGTTCATATAATTTCTGAAGCTCGGTCAGCTGGGCAAGATTATGCTCATGGCTCTTTAATTGCTCGAAAATTATCTGGAAACTATCTTTTGTTTTCCGGTATTTTTTGAAATATAGCCGGGCATTCTCTAAAGGGGTTAATTTATCGTTTAGCGGGATGGTTATATTTTCCTGCCGGGGAGAATAATAGTTAATGGCAGTAATTTCCCTGTCTCCTCTCTTAATACTGGAAAGATTTGCTTTTATCAGTTCACCGCTTGTCTTATAGTTTTCACAATTTTTCACTTCTTCCAGTTTTTTTTGGCAATCGTTTATCTTATTATTTATTTTCAATATATTTTTTCTGATTATCTGGTCTAACTTATTTTGTATAGATAGAATTTCTCGTTCTTTTTCCAGCTCGGTAAATAAGGATTCCAGGCAGGAATTCGCATTATAAAAAGTTCGCTTATGGTATTTGGGAAACTGAACTGAATCGATTATAGACCAGGCTTTTATTTTTTTAGATAGGGGATCTAAAAAGAGGGTTGGCTCAAAATGATGATTTTTAATATTTGTTACAATTCTATTAAAAGAAATCCAGAGTATTTCCAAATCTGCCTTGGAGGCTTCAGATACGTTCTTTTCCGGGGATAAGTTAGCCTGGAGAACCACCTCTTTAGCGCTCTGAGGGCTTATACCTATAAAACTGTCCTGTATCAGCTTCCGGAGGGCTAAATCTTTATTTTCTGCGGGCAAGGAATTAAAAATATTAAAGAAGCCTTCACGGTTAATGTTTAAAGGGTTTATTTTGTTTTGCGAAGGAGGGGGGATATAGAGCTTTCCGGGCATAATCTCCCGGTACCTATTGATATTGGAATCTATTAGTTTTATGGCGGTTTCTATGGTTTTATCTTCTTTAAGAAGAATCATATTACCGTGTTTGCCCATAAATTCCACTACCAGTGTTTTATTTTGTAATTTACCGAACTTCGGGTAGGGTCTGATAATAAAATGTAAAATACGGTCAAAATTGGGGTGTTCGATATCTAATACCTTCCCTCCTTTTAGTTGATTTTGCAGAAGAGTTAAAAAAGGAGAACTGATAGTCTTCTGTCTGTTTTCTAATTCGGTAAAGTAAATTTCAGGAAGCAAGGGGTCAAGGGAAATATGGATATAAAAGATTTCACTTTTTTTATTTAGGTCATTTGAGGTTAAAGGCTTATCGGGTTTTATTTCAATGATGATTTTATATTTTTTAGTCTGAATCAGGCTTATTATCTTTCCCTCTTTAAATTTATCCAGAAGTTCTTCTCTCATTGCTGCTAAGGTGATGCTGTCCAGGGACATATTAATCTCCTTGTTAATATATTTAACTTTAATATAATCTATTATAGAGGTATAATCAAGAAAATAAGAAAAATTAACCTATAGGTTAATTAGTATATCGTTATGAAATAAGTATCGAGTATCGAGTATATAGTTAGTGTAAACTTTAGTGGGGTACTTGGAAGAAAAAAGTATTATATATTAATAATGCTTTCTTTTGTTGGTAAGACAAGTAACAAGAGAGGGATTATAAAAATGTAATAAAAAGGTGTAGACTT
>Ga0268276_1003564_pt1 | contig 11927 bp, 9 predicted proteins | sample saktaG_4_FD_190145 | JGI IMG/M metagenome (GOLD analysis project Ga0268276, IMG submission 190145) | Saline water microbial communities from Sakinaw Lake, British Columbia, Canada - sak_2010_1_5_45m | ecosystem: Environmental > Aquatic > Non-marine Saline and Alkaline > Saline ...
GAGAGTACAAATTATGTTCCGGAACATAGCTAGTTCCCCCTTTCTTTCCTTGTTTAATTCGGATGAACGCAATTTGTAGAATGCGTGTCTAATCCGTATGATGTTAATTATGAATGAACCCTTTGTTTTTCCCTGTTTTAAGAGGAAAAATGTTTGTTTGAAAAATTTGTTTATTTCTATTTTGATACTACCATAGATTTGAAAAATTGTCAACTTTAACCCTTACCAAATTAAAATAAAATTTAAATAAAAAGGGGATGGCTAGAATTCACCATCCCTTGTCGAAAAAATTTTGAAAGTACTCACTTCTCCTTATTTGACGACTAAACGTTTATCTTTCACGACCATCGTAATTTTGGGCTGATCCGTAATGGCGATTATCTTGAATTTACCCATTATGCTTTCGGGGTAAACCACGTCTTCGCCATCTTTAATAACTTGCCCGTTATACCCCAACAACTTGTACTGATAATCGGGAGAGGATATTGATAGGACCAACAGAGTGCCCGGTGGGAATGTAATCCAAAAAGGTGTTTTCTTGCCGGCCTTGAGAGAAAAAGCATAGGTGCCGGGTTCGTAGACTTTGTAGTCAGGCGGTATTTCCCCGAACTCGGCCGCGGCCTGTCGCCAGAACGTAATGTCCTTTTCTTCAAACTTGGTTCTGGCAATAGCCAGGAATCTCTCCTTGATTGTTTCATTATGCTTGACTGAATACTTTTTCACTCTTCGATAATAAGGCAGACTCTCAATCTCATTAGCTTTTTCTCCAAGGGCAAAAAAGATATTGCTAATAGAATCACTTAGCGCAGGATTGGTATGAATTTTGATGAAATTTACCGTCAAAATACTGAACGTTGCGGCCAAGCTGAAATAATTATCTGCCTTATTAATCCGCCCTTGGCTCAGTTCGGCTTTTCCTTTGCTGAAGAATTCCTGCACAATTTCTTTTCTTAAAGCTGGCTGGTATTCCATAGCTTTGAAAAATAACTTCTTCGCATTTTCTATTTCACCTTTGTTTTTTTCTATTTCACCTTTATTTACTCTAAAGATAGCCTGATCCCTGTAAATTTCACTAACTTTATTCTTGTAGCTAGGTTTAAAAGTGACAGCCGCTAAGAATTCTTTGTCCGCGCCAGCGAAATTGTTGAGCCGCAAGTGGATGTTGCCGAGCATGAAGTAAGCCTTGGCGTCATCGGATTTCAACTGAATCTGGGCTTCCAGAACGGAGATGACATCGTAGTACCGGCCGATTTTCATGAAGTTCTCGGCCTTGGTGAAGTTGCTTTCTTCGGCAAAAGCAGGAGTGGCAATCAGGACGATCGCCGCAAGAATAACGATTATAGTACGGAACATGGTTAGTTCCTCCTTTCTTTCTCTGTATATTGTGATTTTAAAATGTGCGAATTATTTTTCCCTGTTTTAAGAGGGAAAATGTTTGTTTGAAAAGTTTGTTTTTGCCTGTTTTGATACTACCATAGATTTAAGAGATTGTCAACTTTTTTTTGAAAAAAACAAAGGGGTATTCTGAAATAATCAGATTACCCCTCTTAGTAAAAAACAGGAGCCCCTCTTTTCATCCCCGTCTGAAATGCCTTGCCGGAATAGAAACCGGGGTAATAATGAGGATTGCGCGAGAGCCGCTTTATTGCCTGGAGGCAAAGATGTAATCTACGTTCTTATCCGCCTCTTTTATAGTTACCTTCACACTTGACGGGATAAAGCTATAACCGGATTTTGAAGGCGTAATGGTGTAGGTGCCATCCATAATACCCTCAAGAGAGTAAACGCCGTTCGAATCGGTTATTACCGTCCTGTCAAACGGAAAGGAGGAGATACGGACAGAAACGCCAGCCAGGCCAGAACTGCCTTCAAGGATTGTGCCCGTGACGGTATGGACAATATTCCTGTGCATGGCCTCAATGTACCCGAGTAATACGTTATAACCATTTACGGTTACCTCCAAACTTGGCAGATAAAAAAAATAATCACGTTTTGAGGGGGTAACAGTATAGGTGCCGTTGGGAATACCTTCGAAAGTGTAACGGCCGTCGTTGTCAGTTATCTCCATTCGGTCTACGCCATTGCCAGCAATATGGACCAAAACGCCATCAAAACCACGATCGTATAACTGGATAATACCGGTAACGGTATATCCATTTACCGCTTCTGTGGCAATGATGGTTTCGGCTATTTTGTCAGAACCATTTATGGTTACCCCCATACTTGGCGGATTAAAAGTATAGCCAGATTTTGAGGGAGTAATGGTGTAGGTGCCATTGACAAGACCACCAAAAGCGTAAGCGCCGTTTGAATTGGTCAGCGCCGTTCGGTCCACACCACTGCCGATAATATGAACTGAAACGCCGGCAAGACTAGAACTGCCTACGCGGATTAAGCCGGTAATGGTATATCCATTTACCGCTTCTGTGGCAATGATGGTTTCGGCTGTTCTGTCAGAACCGCTTATGGTCACCGTTGCGCTTGCTGAATTGAATGTGTAACCGAATTTCGAAGGAGTAATAGCGTAGGTGCCATTGACCAGGCCACTGAAAGTGTAAACGCCATTTGAATCGGTTATTACGGTTTGGTCCACACCACTGCCGGTGATATGGACAGAAACGCCGGCAAGACCGGAATCGCCTTCGCGGATTATACCCGTAACAGTATATGTTTCCTCGTCGGGAGGAGCGACGGGATTTTTACCCTTGCTGCAAGAAATAGCCATTATGGCGAGCAGCAGGATAAAAGCGCAGAGAATTGCGGATGTCTTTTTCATTTTGCTACCCTCTTTCTGTTAAAGATTGTTTGAAAAGAGCTCGGTTTGTTATCCCTTTTAAAGGGACGCCTATTTTAAAATTTTGTTTTTTCTCCCCTAACGCTACCATAGATTGGAGAGGTTGTCAAGAGTTTAATCCAATTGTCAACGGATAATTCTTGAGCCCTGATTTTTGGGTTGAAACCCGCCCTTTTTATCCTTTTTTCCGCTTCTTCTGAGGTCATATGATAGCCAGCCGCCAAATTATTCTTTAGCATTTTTCTTTTAGCGCTAAAACCAATCTTTACTAACCGAAAAAAATCTGCCTCGTTTACCCCGTGAAATAATTTTGCCTCTGGCAAAATTCCCGCTTGGCGGGATTTCATGGGGTTAACTTTTAACTTAATAATCGCGCTGTCCACTTCCGGCCTGGGCCAGAAGCAATTAGCTGGTACAATATCTATAATTTCTGCTTCGGCATAAAATTGGACGGAAACAGCCAATAAACTCATCTTGGGCGGACTGGCAATAATCCTTTGCGCCACCTCTTTCTGAAGCATCAAAACCATCATCTCCGGCTTTTTTTCAGCGGACAAAAATTTTCGCAAGAAAATAGAAGTTATATTATATGGCAGATTTGCCACCACTTTATAAATCGGAAATCGGAAATCGGAAATCGGAAATTCTAAAATATCATCGTTCACCACCTCCACATTTTTTACCCTGTCAAATAATTTTGCCGAAGGCAAAATTCCGGCATCGCCGGATTTGACATGGTAAATCCCCTGCGATATTAAACTGGTTCGCAAAACTTCCGCTAACTTATCATCCAGTTCTACGGCCACAACCTTCTTCGCGATTTTTGCCAATCTGGTAGTCAAAAATCCCAATCCCGGTCCAACCTCTAAAACGATATCAGTCTTTTTAAGATTAGCCGCTCTTATAATTTCATCATAAATTTCTTTTTTAATTAAAAAATTCTGCCCGCGAGACCGGGCAGGTTTTATGTCATACAATTTACAAAGTTGCTTGGTTGTTTTTAGCAAATCCATACCTTTGTCATTGCGAGGAGTCCCGAGTACTCGGGACGACGAAGCAATCTCATGAACTGGAAATATTCGCTTAAACCTCACTCTTTTGGATTAACTTTTTTACTAATTAAATTTTTTTCTTTTATATTATTATAGCCATTCGTTAGATTGCTTCGTCCCGAAGCTTCGGGACTAGCAATGACAGAACGGTAAACTTAATCTATTATGCTTTCTCTCTTTATCACCTCTTCGTCAGCCAAAAAGTTCATAGACAGCGAAGCGATGGCGGCTAAAACGAATGTCCACTGAACATTAAAAAATGGCAGGAGAAACAAAACAAAAATCAGCATAAAACTCTTACCGAACTGAATCGCCATTTCATGAATAACCGTATATTCATCAATGTAATGACCCTGATCAGCCGTTTTCTCATAATTTAAAGCGTCAAAAGGCGTGCGGGCAAAAATTCTGGCTAAATTATGGTAAGCTGAAGTGATGAAAATCTGGAAAGCGGTAACGATAAAAATTTTAACAATCCAGCCCAGAGCGTAAAAAATGCTGCCATATTTAAGTATTTTACTTTTATTGCTTTTATCGGCAAACCGACCGACAGACAGTTGCAAAAATATCGTTATGACTACGATTAAGGAAGACAAAGCCCCGACTTGAAAATAATTTCCGGACAAAAGCTCCCAGATAAAAATCGGCCAAATGACAACGCCGATTACGCTTTCCGCTCCGTCCCCGAAATAAGCCAGCACCACTCTTCTCCGCCGGCGGGAAAAAAATTCCTTCCAAGCCTCCCTATAACTCCAGGAAAAAACTTCTTTGGTTTTCGGCAAAGTGGCAAAAGGAATCAGGGAAATAAAAAATGTTAAAATAGCGATTAAAAATAGAATGTCGTAGCTGTAATGAGTTAAAATCCACCCAGCGAGTAAGGGCATTACCGCTCCAATGGCGAGGACCGTTGCCCCCATTAAGCCTAATTGCTTTGCCCGGTTGCTTTTGCTGGTAAATTTCGCCAAATCGGTATGAAGCGGTATCCAGTACATCAAACGGTTAAGAGTTAAGAAAAATACAGACAAGGCCAGAAGAAAAATTACTTCTTTATAATTCCATAGCTCTCCAGCGATATTGATTTTTCGGTCAAGAAGATAAAACATCAAATAAAAAGCCGCTCCCCAGATTACACTTATCCGCAATGACCGCCGTAATCCCACTTTATCTAAATATTTAGCTCCCCAGGCCACGGAAATCCCATACAATAAATTTCCGATCAAATAATAATAAATGACCTTATTTAAATCAAAGGCAAATAATTTATACAAAAAAATAGGCAAAAATAAACCCAGTAATCCGTCCGAAATCCATAAAACCATCCGGCCGGAATAAAGCGAAACAAACCCCTGGGAAATTCTGCCTTTAAAATATTTAAACATGCTTTAGGCACTTAGTTAATTAGTTAAATAGGTTAAGAACCAACCAACTATTTAACTAATCACCCACTATTATATTAACTTTTTACTTTATAACTTTAAAACTTTGCAAACTCAATTCCCTATTACCACCGCCAACGGCCTTAGTTTAACAATCGGTTTGGCTAAATTCTTTTGCTGCTCAATTACCTCTTCAATATTTTTATAGGCCTGCGGGGCTTCGTCAAATTTGCCGTGCCAATGCCCGAATAAAACCCCGGCAATGGCTTTTTCCGCTTCTTTTTCCGATATTTTTTTGTTGGCTTCCCGGCGACTCATTTGCCGACCGGCGCCATGGGAGCAACTTTTAAAACTTTCCGGGTTACCCAACCCTTCCACAATAAAACTTGGCGTACCCATACTGCCAGGCACGATTCCTAATTGCCCGGCAAAAGCCTGCGTCGCCCCCTTGCGATGGACAATTACCTCCCTGCCAAAATGCTCTTCCCGCGCCGCATAATTATGATGGATGCCGACATAGACCTCTTGTTTCTTGCTTTCCGGATTATGCTGCCTATTAAAATTTACAAACTCTTCGCCAGTAATGTCGGAAAAAATTTCCATAAACCGCTTCATCATTAAATCGCGGTTAGCCCGGGCAAAATCAAGAGAGTATTTCATGGCCCGCCAGTATTCCCGCCCTTCTTCCGAGTCTAGGGCTAAAAAAGCTAAATCCTGGCTGGGCAAAGCCACGCTATTTCTTTCGCAAAATTGCTGGGCTTTCCGATGATAAAAATTAGCCACTTTTAAGCCAAAATTGCGCGAACCGCTATGAAGCATAAGCCAAATATTTCCTTCTCCTTTTATGCCCCATTTTTCGTCCCCCACCTCCTGTAAAATTTCCAGGAAATGGTTGCCACTGCCTAAGGTGCCGATTTGCTTGCGGGCCGAAGATAATTCCTGCTGAATAATGGGAACGTCCGGCGCTTGCTCAAAACCTTCCCACTTCTGTGGTTTCTTGTGGTGATTAAACCCGACTGGGATTTCCTTTCTCAACTCCCCTAAAATTTTTTTTAAAGTATTCTCTCCAATTTCCTTTAACAAAGATTTTGCTGCCACCATGCCGCAGCCGATATCAACTCCGACCGCATTAGGTACCACTGCGTCAATTGTGGCCAGCACTCCGCCGATGGGCATGCCATAACCAACATGAGCATCCGGCATAATAGCGATGTGATGGAAAGCGATGGACAAATTGGCTAAGTTTCTTGCCTGCTTTTCCGTTTCCGGCTCAATTTTATCCAGCCACATTTTTATAGGAATATTTTCCGAGTCAATTACTTTCATTGTTAAATTACTAAATTGTTAAATTGTTAATCTGGAATTGGTGAATTTAATAAGCGAATTTATCTCTTTAGGAAGTTTATTTAATTCACAAAAAATTAAATTATATTCTTTATTACTTAATAAATTGCGTGCCCTGGATTTTTCGTTCCAATCTAAAGATTCTTTAATCGATCCATGGCTATAGCGATAGAATTTTATTTTATCTTTCTTGCCATATCGTCCAAATCCTTCGGCAATATTAGCCGAGACTGAATCAATAGCTCTCGCAAACTGCTTGCCAACCGTATCTTTTTCAAAATAATTCCAATGAATTACAATTTTCCAAACATAATTAGATAAATTAAAGGAAATCTTATAAGCGGAAATGTTATTTAACTTTAAGTAATTGACCCCCTCCATAATAAATAATCAATTTAACAATAAAGCAATTTAATAATTTAACAATTTATTTTACAACTACATTAATCAATTTCCCTTTCACGAAGATCATTTTTACCACCTCTTTCCCCTCAATCCACTTTTTAACTTTTTCACTCTTCATCGCTTCTTCTTTAGCTTCTTTTTCCGAGATATCAGCCGCCGCCAGAATCGTATCACGCAATTTCCCGTTAACCTGCACGACTAAATTTATAGTTTCATCTTTTACCAATTTCTTATCATATTCCGGCCAAACTTGTTTGAAAATAGACTCCTTGCGTCCCAACCCGGCCCAAAGTTCCTCGGCCAAGTGAGGAGCGAACGGACTTAAAAGAATAATGAATAATGAATAATGAATAATGTCAATTTTCTCTGCTTTTTCCATTTCATTTGCCAATATCATCATCGTGCTGATCGCCGTGTTAAACTTAAAATCTTCTATATCCTCCCCCACCTTTTTAATAGTTTTATGAAGCAGGCTGCTTAATCCATTTTCTCCTTTTATTTTTTCGATTTTGGATTTTAACTTTGCCACCTTTTCCAAAAATTTCCTCGCTCCAATCAACCCGTTAGTGCTCCAGGCACAGGGCTGGGAAAATGGCCCCATAAACATTTCATAAACGCGCATAGAATCAGCCCCGTATTTTTCTACGATATCATCCGGATTAATAACATTGCCCCAGCGTTTGCTCATCTTCCGTCCGTCCTCGGCTAAAATTAAACCGACATGCTGTAATCTGGTGAACGGTTCCGGGTAATTTACTATACCAATATCATATAAAAACTTATGCCAGAAACGGGCATAAATCAGATGCCGGGTGGCATGTTCAGCCCCGCCCACGTAAAAATCAACCGGCGACCAATATTTTTCTTGTCTTTTATCTACCAATGCTTTATTATTTTTCGGGTCAATATATCTTAGCCAATACCAGCTTGAGCCGGCCCATTGCGGCATAGTATTGGTTTCGCGTTTGGCCGGCCCGCCGCATTTTGGGCATTTCGTGTTCACCCAGTCTTTAATATTGGCTAACGGCGATTCGCCAGTTCCGGTCGGCTCATAATGCTTTACTTCCGGCAATTTAACCGGCAGATCTTTTCCCGGCACCGCCACGGCTCCGCATTTGTCGCAATGGATAACCGGAATCGGTTCGCCCCAATATCTTTGGCGAGAAAATACCCAATCTTTTAATTTATAGTTAACCGCCTTTTTGCCCTTATTTTTTTCTTCCAACCAGACGGTTATTTTTTTGATCGCCTCACCCACCTTTAATCCATTTAAAAAATCAGAATTTATTAAAATTCCATCTCCCGACCAAACAGATTTTCCTTCTAAAATTTTTGCTGTTTCTTTATTAATTTCTTTTGTTGGATCAAAGTCTCCACCAATTTTGCCTATATGTGATACTACCGGACTAACAGGATATGGATTTATAACATTTTTAATATCAATTTTATATTTAACAGCAAATTCGAAATCCCTCTGATCGTGCGCCGGCACGGCCATAATCGCGCCTGTGCCATAGTTCATCATCACATAATCAGCCACAAAAATTGGAATTTCCTCATTATTAACCGGATTTATTGCCATCAATCCCTCTAACTTCACGCCAGTTTTATCCCTCTGCAGTTCAGTCCTTTCCAAATCAGATTTTTTTTTCGCCGACTCTATATATTCGTCCACTTCTTTTTTATTTTTTATTTTTAATTTTTCATTTTTAATTATCGGGTGTTCGGGCGACATCACAAAATAGGTCGCGCCAAAAAGGGTATCCGGACGGGTTGTAAAAACAGTAACCTTTTCTCCCCCAATTTTGAAATCCACTTCCGCGCCTTCTGATCGTCCTATCCAGTTCTTTTGCATTTCTTTGATTGACTCTTCCCAGTCCGGTAGTTTTTCTAAATCATTGAGCAATCTATCGGCATAATCTGTAATTTTTAAAACCCATTGCCGCATCGGCTTTCTTTCAATTTCCGAGCCGCAGCGTTCGCATTTCCCGTTTTCTAAATCTTCATTAGCCAGTCCGGTTTGGCAGGACGGACACCAGTTAATCGGCTCATAAGACTGATAAGCCAGGCCTTTTTTAAACATCTGCAGAAATATCCACTGCGTCCATTTATAATAGTCCGGGTCAGTCGTATTTATTTCCCGCGCCCAGTCGTAAGTAAAGCCGAGCTCTAGAAGCTGATTTTTAAAAACTTTAATATTTTTCTCCGTGGCTACTCGCGGATGGACTTTATTTTCAATCGCATAATTTTCTGCCGGCAAGCCGAAAGCGTCCCAACCCATAGGATGAAGAACATTGTATCCCTGCATCATCTTCATCCGGGCAAAAACGTCCGTAGCAATATAGCCCTTAGGGTGCCCGACGTGCAATCCGGCTCCGGAAGGATAAGGAAACATGTCTAAAATATAATATTTAGGTTTTTTCTTATCTTCTTTGGTTTTATATAATCCGCTCTCCTTCCACCTTTTTTGCCATTTACTTTCTATTTTTTTATGGTCGTATTTTTCCATATTGTTAAACGGTTTTTATGTTTTTCTTTTTCATTTTATCTCGAGCTACTTTTCGTAAATCTTCATGCTGGTCGTATTCATCAATAATTTCTGAACCAATTATCTCTTCTAAAACGTCTTCAATCGTCACCAAGCCGGAAACCATACTATGCTCATCTAACACAATAAATAAATGATTCTTAGTTTTTTTGAAAGCATTAAATAAGCTGTCTAAAGGTTTTTTGCTGTCAGTAAAAATTACATTATTGTGAACTATCTTAGATAAATCCTGTTTTCTATTACCTCTTAAAATTAAATCTTTAACATAAAGCAGGCCGACAACATTATCAAGTTTTTTTTCATACACTGGTATTCGCGAATGCCCTGATTTAAATATTTTTTTAATAGCGGCCGAGTCTAATTTCTGGTCAATTGATAAAGCAAAAATCGCTGTGCGCGGAGTCATAATATCCTGGACGATTTTATCTGAAAAACTTAAAGCGCCCTTAACTATTTTTCCCTCATCTTTATCTACTTCACTTTCTTTTAAATTCTCGTGCTCTTCTACAATTTTCATCAACTCATGTTTGGAATAAACCGTGGGAATTTCATCTCCTAAAATCTTATCTAATATCCAAGCCAGGGGCCAACAAACAGGAAAAAGTATTAATAAAAAAATTCTTACTAACCAGGCGAATTTTGCCCCTAAGATTAAAGCGTATCTGGAAAAAGAGGCTTGCGGAATAATTTCCCCAAAAATAACAATTAAGACCGTAGCCATAAGACCGGCCGCAAACCCGGAAACAATTGAACCCAAAAAAATAGACAAAGTTGAATTAACCGCTACATTGCCAATAAGTAAAGTGCAAAGAAGCAAATTACCATTTTTTCTTATTTTAAAAACCTTCTTTGCCTGCTTATCCCCTAACTCAGCTTTTCTTTCCAAGTCATCTTTATTCAAACTAAAAAACCCTAAAGTTAGGCCTGAAAAAAGAGCGGATAAAGAAACTAAAATGATTACTATTAAATAAGTCATAATAATAATTCGTATGTGCCGTCCCGCTAAGCGGGATAGTGCGGCTTTTTCACGCTAGTGAAAAATAACTTAATTATACTTTTACTTTAACCTAAAATTACCCAAAAAGCAAATGCCCGAAGATTAATCTTCGGGCATTTTTTATAGTATCAGAGCTCACTTTATATCTTTATTTCGATTCCGACCGGACAATGGTCAGAACCCTCAATTTTTTCCAAAATGAACGCTTTTTTTATATGTTTTATTATCTTAGCAGAAACACAAAAATAATCAATCCGCCAGCCGATATTCCTGGCCCGGACGTTAAGTCTGTAGCCCCACCAGGAATACTGGATTTTATTTTTATTAAAATAACGGAAAGTATCAATAAAACCGGCATCTAAAAATTTAGTCATCCAATTCCGTTCCTCGCTAGTAAAACCCGGGTTGCCAATATTATCTTTTGGCCGGGCTAAATCAATTTCCTCGTGCGCCACATTAAAATCACCGGCAATAATAAGCGGTTTCCCTTGTCCTGCCTGTCCCGAATTTCGTTGAGGGAAGCCCGCCGAAGGATTTTCCAACTTTTTTAAATATTTTAATAATTTTTTATTAAACTCTAATTTAAAATCCAAACGCGACAACTCATGATTGGCATTAGGAAAATAAACATTAACTAAATAAAAATTATTACAGTCCAAAACCTGTACCCGGCCTTCCTTGTCCCAGCCCAAATAAGGTAAAATTTTTGTCGTCAAATCTTCCCGGACCAAAATTGCTGTGCCGCTATAACCCGGCCGTTCGGCCGGGTGCCAATATTCTTTGTATTCTTTAAAATCGAATTCTTCTTTTTCTCTGGCCGTATCAGAAATTTTAATTTCCTGCAAACATAAAATATCAGGCTTGGCTCTTTTTAAAAAACCTAAAAAACCTTTACGCACAGCCGCTCTTATGCCATTTACATTCCAGGATAGTATGTTCATAATAATTTTACGATTTGAGAAAAACCTCTTTTTTGTCATCTCGAATCCCGCAGGGATGAGAGATCTATAATATGTGAAAGCTATTTTATCAAATTTTATCGACTGCGCTAAATATTACAGATCTCTCACCCCGCTTGAGGCGAGGTTCGAGATGACAAAATAAAACACTTTTGCTCATCTTTTATATTTTATATATCAGCCAATTCTTCTTATCCCTGAATCGCACCAAGACATACTGGCCCCTTAATTTTTTTCCAGCCAGGTTAAATTTAAAGCTACCGCTTCCTAAACTGCCCTCAATTAACTTCCATTTGCCTTTATCCCAAATTTTTACTGTTCCTGCCCCGTATTCTCCCTCCGGTATAACACCAGAAAAATTAATGTAGTCAACCGGATGGTCTTCTACCTGTATTGCCAGTCTTTTTATTCCCTTTCCCTCCGGCACGCCCTTGGGCACAGCCCAGGATTTT
>Ga0268276_1003565_pt1 | contig 11927 bp, 12 predicted proteins | sample saktaG_4_FD_190145 | JGI IMG/M metagenome (GOLD analysis project Ga0268276, IMG submission 190145) | Saline water microbial communities from Sakinaw Lake, British Columbia, Canada - sak_2010_1_5_45m | ecosystem: Environmental > Aquatic > Non-marine Saline and Alkaline > Saline ...
CTTAATGTTTTTGTTTTTCTTTGAGCCAAAAGGAACGTTGAATACGATTTTGAGATTTCTAGGCGCAGAAAGCCAGATTCAATTGTGGTTGATTAAACCGGTTTTGAACAACATGCTTTTGGCTTCAATCTCGATTTGGCGCTATATCGGGTTTAATATTGTACTGTTTATTGCTGTCATTCAGTCAATTTCTTCAGATATCTATGAGGCAGCAGAAATAGATGGAGCAAACCGGTCACAAATTTTGCGATTGATAGTTCTGCCAAATATTAAAATGATAATTGCTTTGAACATGATTTTAGCGGTAAAAGGCGCAATCAGCGTTTTTGAAGTTCCGTTTTTAGTTACCGGCGGCGATTGGGGCACTTCGACTTTTGTTATAGAAGCACTCAATATTACGTTTGGCGCCAATCCGCAATATGGGCTAGGATCGGCTTTTGCAGTTGTTTTGTTTGTTGTCATCATCTTTGTTACCGCACTTCAAAAACTCTTTGTGAGAGAGGATTAGAAGGTGAAGACAATGAAGGATAATTATAAAATAATTAAATTAAAAAGCACTTCAGCAACTATTCTCAAATACACGACCTTGATTGCAATGTCTTTGATAGTGATTCTTCCCATGCTTCCTGTCTTTTTCGGATCCTTTAAATCCAATACCGAATTTTATTCGACGTCAGTATGGGCGCTTCCTAAAAACTTTTTGAACTTTGACAACTATCGAATTGCTTTTACTCAGGGAAACATGTTGCTTGGATTTGGAAATACGTTGCTAATCATGGCTTTTTCAATCACCATTTCTGTTTTTTTGGGGTCAATGACCGCATATGCCTTGCAAAGATTTCGATTCAAGGGTCAAAAATTAATCACGTATCTATTTTTGTTTGCGGCACTAATTCCCAATATCACACTTAATATCGCTATTTTCAGTTTAATGGCATGGATTGGAAACAATATGGGAATTCAACTTATAAACTCCCGGCTGTCGGCAATAATTTTGTTTTCCGGAACTGACATAATTACTGTTTACATTTTCATGCAATTTCTCAAACATATTCCATACGCAATCGATGAGTCTGCAGTGATTGACGGAGCCGGATATTTCCGAATCTTCTTTAAAATCATTTTGCCTTTATTAATTCCTGCAATTACGACGGTTATAATTCTGAAATTTGTAGCGATATATAACGATTTTTACATCCCCATGCTATATATGCCCCAAAGCGATTTGGCCGTTATATCTACGGCATTGGATAATTTCCGAGGCCCGTATGGAAGCCAATGGGAAGTCATCTGTGCCGGACAGATGATAACTATTTTTCCGATTTTGGTTATTTTTATCGCTTTGCAAAAGTACATATACAGAGGACTTCTAATCGGAGCGGTCAAAGAATAAGCATTCTAATTATTTAAAAGCAAAGCAAGCTAGTACGATATATCTATTGATTCACACAATCTGAAAAAAACATAGACAAGAAACATATTTAACAAGTACTTTTCATCAACTAAATAAGCGTATTTCTAATTGTATATATATATACTGCTAGATTATTGAGCAAATCATAGATTCAAAATGCATTCAGAATGAAAGATATATATCAGAAAGTAGGCACATATGGCAACAATAATCAAAGCTGCAAATTCATGCAAGAACATTCCTTGGCAAAATCAACCCGAAGGTAATCATGATCCAATGTGGCGCTATTCAGAAAACCCCATTATTAATCGCAATCCGTTAAAGGGGGTGGCTCGCATTTTCAATAGCGCAGTCGTTCCATATGAGGGCGAGTTTATCGGCGTTTTTCGTGTAGAGAGCAATTCGACCATTCCGCATTTGCGAGTTGGAAGAAGCAAAAATGGAATCGATTGGACAATCGAAGAAAAGCCAATTGATTTTTGGAGCGAAGACAAAGTATTGTGGAATCCAAACTATGCATATGATCCCAGAGTAATCCCCATTGAAGATTTCTACTATGTGGTGTGGTGCACCGATTTCTATGGACCAACTGTAGGAGTTGCGCGCACAAAAGATTTTAAGCATTTTGAGAGAATCGAAAACGCGTTTCTGCCATTCAATCGCAATGGGGTATTGTTTCCAAGAAGAATCGATGGAAAATATAAATTGCTCAGTCGGCCAAGCGATAGTGGTCATACCCCGTTCGGTGATATTTTTATATCCGAAAGTATGGATATGATTTATTGGGGAAAGCATCGACACGTCATGGAAAAAGGCGGAAGCGGTTGGTGGCAAAACCTAAAGATTGGTAGCGGTCCATCTCCAATCGAAACCAATGAAGGCTGGTTGCTATTCTATCATGGCGTTACAAATACTTGTAACGGGTTTGTCTATTCCATTGGCTGCGCAATTCTTGATATCGACGAGCCATCGATTGTCAAATATCGTTCAAAAGATTTTTGTCTCACTCCGGAGAGGACATATGAAGAAGTTGGGTTTGTGCCAAATGTTGTTTTCCCTTGCGCGGCAATCACCGATGCCGACAGTGGCAAAATAGCCATTTATTATGGTGCTGCAGATAGTTATGTGGCATTGGCATTCACAACAATCGATATAATTATTGCATATTTAAAAGAAAACCATGAAATTGTTGGTAAAGACCAGAAAATCGGGAAATAGCTTTATAAACAGCGATTCTTAAGCAAGGAAATTGCTCAAGGATTGGTAAATATTCAAACATCATAATTGTTGCTGTAGCCTTGAAGGAGCTCGATGTTTGAATATGACACAAAAAATATGATTATAATCAAATAATTATCGAGAAAACAACAATATATTTTAGTATGATACAATACATTTAGATATTATTTCTACTCACAAACTTTACATAATACCGGGATCATTTGATCAAATGCAGATCGATGATTCCGGTTTTGTCAGATAAAAATGCAATTATTTGTGGTAAGCGTGTCTATACAAAAAAATCATCATCCAAATCTCGAAACATCGAGATAGTATGATGATTTGCATTTATGAAAGGTTTTCACTATTTTTCTTATGAATATAATTAATTAAGTCGAGGGCTAACAAATAATTAATATGAACCACAAAAACTGATAACCATACCTCTAAATACCTAATAATTCGCTTAGGAAGATTGCAACCGCATTTTCTTTGGATGTGTTAGGAAGTATGATATCGGCAATCTTGAGCAGTTCTGGATGGCTGTTTTTGACCGCTACTCCCAGTTTAGCAAATTGTAGCATTTCGATATCGTTATGTCCATCACCGATTGCAATCACGTTCTGGGGATCAAAGCCAAGTTTTTGGGCAACGTACTTCAAACCTTTGCCTTTGTTGGATTCTTTTGTGTAAATTTCCACGATTGAGTCATATTCGCCTTTCAAATCCCAAATCCTTGAAAGGATCTCTCCTTGGTATTTTGCAGAAACATAATCAGCGATATACTGGCCGTGCCCTTGTTTGCCGATGATTATCGCTCCGTTTGGGTCGCTTTTCAAAGTGTCTTTCAAATGGCCTATTTCCAATAAAGAAGAGCCCTTGACATGAAGCAAGGGTTCGATTTCTTTTTCTTCTTTATATAGATAGATTGCGTCCTTCACTTCGCAGAACGCATTGCGGATGTGTTCAATATTACTTTCAAAAATATCAATGATGGCTTCTTTCCTAGCCGTATAATTGACAATTTCAAAACTATCATCCAAAGGATGGGTAATCAGACCGCCATTGTAATTGATAATAGGCGTATCTAGTTGAAATTTTTCGTAAGCGAACTTTGAACTTCTGTAGGGCCTGCCGGTTGCAATTACGATTCTATGCCCTAAAGATTGAACTTTTATCATGAAGTTTGTCAGTTCATCGCTTATCGTATCAAAATCATAAAGTATGGTTCCATCCAAATCGATGGCAATCAAATAGTTATCCATTGTCTCACCTTTTTTTAATTATCTCATAAACTGTAGCATTTGACAAATGTCTTTTTTACAAATGACTCCAGAAATGCTTTGATCTACCCTACATTGAGAACTCTATCTACCTTGACATCTTATTTATACAAATGATATGATTGATTTGCATTTATCTTGCTTTCAAGTCAAGTTATTGTTTATTAGGAGGACTCCAAATGAAAATAGAATATTTTGATTCTAAAAAGCATGATTCCATCAAGGTAGCTAATCTAATTTACGAAACTGATATTGAATTCAATGAATTGATTTTCGGAAAGAAAGTTCAAGCCATCGCATTTATTTCAAAACTATTGACAATAAAGGCAGGTTTTTACACCAAGCCATATTTGCAATGCATCATCAAAGACAATGAAATCATCGGAATCGTCTCGGGATATAACCTTGGATATCGAGCGAAGATTGACCGTGCAGTCGGGAGTGCATTCATTCGCGCCTTTGGATTCTTTGGATTTCTCAGACGCTTGGGAGTTCTACTCAAACTAAATCGCGCTTTAAGCGGAAAAATGTCAAAATCAGGCTATTATATCGTCTATTTGTGCGTTGGCTCAGAGTATCGCGGACTTGGCACGGGAAAAAACGTAATCGAATACTTATCGAAAAGCTACCCACTTCTTTACTTGCATGTCAGCGTAATTAATTTCTCGGCCATACGTTTTTACGAAGCCAATGGATTCAAGAAAATTTATGAAAGCAAGGTTCTCATCCGCAAACAGGTCCACGCTACGTTCACGATGCAAAAAGAAACAATTACAGTGTAGTCATTGACAATACCGCAGTAGTGAGTCAAAGGGTCAAATATCCGAATTTTATCTTGCTACTTTAACTTCATTCAAAGACAAGAGATTGTCTTTATTTTGTGGAGCGATAGTGTCATATGATATCTTATTGATTATTAGCCCCTAATAAGATATAATTTTAATGAATGGAAGTGTATATGATGGCTTTGTTTGCGAATGCTTTCTTTATTAATTTATATTTCATGGCAATCTCATGGCCCGATATCCGAAATTTCCTGTTGGGAATGGCGACCGGCTTCGTTTTGTTGACGCTATTTATTGCCTTCATACTCTTAACAGGAAGACGGAACAAACGCAAAACATTTATGAGCAAGGAGATTCCGCTTAATGAAAAAGCGGTTCAGGAACTGATCCTTGCCAAACAAAACGAATTGATCGATACGGTCAAATTTACCGACAATGCATATTTCAGGGTAGCTTTTGACTTGTCATTTGAATTGATGCAAGAAATCGCCAAATACTATTTTCCTGATTCCAAATATCCGATGTATGAACTTTCAATCCAGGAGATACTGGATTTGAACTTTTATATAACAAAAGAAATCGAGAAACTTGTCAATGGGAAATTCATCCGACATTTCAAGAATAACAGACTATCCACTATCGTCAATATTCTGAACAAGAAAAAAGCAATCGATAATTCCAAACTCATGAAACTGAGTCGAAAATATCAGGTATCAAAACTTTACACTATCGGAAGAGCAGCTTTGAATTATGCCAACCCGATCTTCTGGTTCCGCAAACTTGCCATTAAACCATCAGTGACATTGGTCACCAGGGAAGTATGCAAATATATCATCAACATCTTTGGCGAGGAAACTAATAAGGTTTATAGCAAGAAAATATTTGAAGATCCCGATGATGTAGCTAAAGTCGAAACCAAAATCGATGAGTTGTTAGACAAGGAAAACGAATCATAGACAGGGAGGTTTCATGATGTTATTCAAGAAAAAGAAACCATTACCGCGGATAGTTCCAGGCAAAGACAGGACAGATGATACCAGACCTTTCTTTATTCCCAAGATTAGCAGACTTGAAGACAAAGAGACGATGAAACAGAAATTTGTTTCACCGATTTTTGGCAAATCAGTCAAAGATGACATCCTTGTGCCTAACGATCGCAAATTTTACGGCGATATCGATAAGAAATACGATGCTTTCCGGAAAAAAAAGAAACTAACCAAAGAGGAAGCCAAAAAACGGTACGGGAGTTCATATTATGAATTCCTGTCAGTCAATAATGAAGATATGGCCAAAATCCATGGCCACGATCTAAGTGCCGAAGATTTATTAAAGAAAAAACAAGCAGCGATGGAAACTTCTCCTGAAGAAGAAACAAAGACTCCGCTTGCTTCCGATGTGCCAATCGATGATTTCTTTGAAAAAGCCAAGGCTTATGAAGAACAAAAAGCAAAAGAAACCAGTGCTGAGGACAATGTGTTAAAAGATATTGACAGGCATCAAAATACCGATGATCTTGACATAGACAGATTCGGTCCAATCGAAGAAGACGAAGACATACTATTCCAACAGTGTGATCAAGAAACTCGGAAAGATCCGGAAATCAAACCCATCTTTTCCGAGGAATTCGAATATAAGGAATTCGAAGCAAAAGACTTCAAAAAAACAGAAGTTCCAAAACTTGACAGGCTTAGAGATCAAGTCGTGAACGGATTTGAAGGATACAATCTGCCTTCGATCCATCTCCTCAAACGCGGGAAGGCGAAAGAAGAGATTGAACCCGAATGGGTCAAACAAAACATCGATGTCATCAACCAGACCTTGTTGTCTTTCGATATCGACGGCGAAGTGACCAACTACACCAAAGGCCCTACTGTAACCAGATACGAAATCTCGCTTGGAGCTGGCGTGCAAACCAAAAGAATCACGTCGATCACAGACAATATCCAGATGAATCTTTCCGCTTTGTCGTTAAGAATCGAAGCTCCGATCCCTGGAAAAAACACGATCGGCATCGAAGTCCCGAACCTAGTCAGGGAATCGGTCTTCTTTGGTGATGTTATCGATCATCCGCAATTTCTCCACTCTGATGATCCTCTTTTATTGGCTGTTGGTCTCGACATCGACGCCAACCCTGTTTACACATCAATCGAGCAGATGCCCCACGGGCTTGTGGCTGGCTCGACACAAAGCGGCAAATCGGTCTGTATCGCCTCGATCATTGCCAGCATCCTGTTCAAAAACAAGCCTGACCAGGTCAAACTGATGCTGATTGATCCCAAAAAAGTCGACTTGCAACAGTTCGCTGATATTCCCCATCTTGTCACACCAATCATCGATGAGGTCAAAGTGGCCATCGAGTCCTTAAAATGGGCTGTTGGTGAAATGGAAAGAAGATACGAGGTTTTGAAAAAATTCAAAACCGTCAATGTCAAAGACTATTACAAACGCCGCTACAATGATCCTGAATTCGAAGCAATGCCAAGAATCGTCATTATTGTCGAAGAAGCATCGGATTTATTGATTACGGGCGGAAACGAAGTCGAAGAACACATCTTGAAATTGACACAAAAATCACGCGCTGTCGGAATCCATATGCTGCTCGCAACACAAAGACCATCAGCCGATATCTTGAAAGGCTCCATCAAAGCCAACATTCCCACGAGATTCGCTTTCAAAGTCCCGTCTTCTACAGACTCATCTGTTGTTCTGGACATGACGGGAGCCGAGAAACTCTTGGGTAAAGGCGACATGCTTTTATCGGAAAACGGACTGGTAAGACGGCTTCAGGGAGCGTATCTTTCCCCCGAAGAAATCGAAGAGATTACCGACTTTATCAAAGGCGAGGCCTATCCGCAATATATGTTCACCCATGATACTTTGGTCCAAGCAGCCAAAGCGGTAGACGAAAATATCGAGCTTGATGAACTATTCGAAACGGTTGCGAGATATGTTGTTTCAGAAGACAAATGCTCTTTGAACAAAATCACCCAGGAATTCGGTGTCGGATTTAATCGTGCCACCCAGATTGTCAATGCGCTGGAGATTCACGGCATTGTATCCGCTAGCGCCGGAACAAAACCGAGAGAAGTACTGGTTGGCTACGAAAGACTCGAAGAAGTTCTTTCCAGCCTGCTGAATAAATGAGGATGGAAATGGAAGAAAATTTACCTGGCGTTGAAGAAGTTGCCAATCAAGCGGTTGATAGAAGTAAACTTCTGCGTCTGACAAAATATCGCAGTCTTGGCTTTTGGATCATGTTTCTATTCATCATCGTCATGACCCTGATCCTTGCTAATGAACCTTTATATTTTTTCAATTTTCTGGAACCAGACCCGAACATTCCTTTGTCGAGTCAGTTTTTTCGTCTTTGTTTTTATCTGTTTATCATCCTGACATTTATCTATCAATTGACATTTTCTATTTACTACATTAAGAAAATAAACAGTAACGAAGTTGTTTCCGATGAAGATTTCACCAAGTTCAAGAAAAGATATGCTTGGTTCGATCTGTTGAACGTAGTACCAGTATTTATTGTATTCATCATCGTCATAAACGGTTTTTTTCTCGGATTCGCCTATGTCGAAGGACCTTCCATGATCCCTGCATTTCATGAAGGCGATTTCGTAGTCATCAATCACGCCACATCAAACTTTGATGTTGGCGATGTTATCATTATCCAAAGACAAGATAAATTGATCAAAAGAATAGTGGCGGTTCCTGGCGACATGCTGGCCGTTAATACAAGCGGAGTGTTTTTGAACGGCTCACTGATTGAAACGATTATCGACCCAGACACATTTTCTCCCTATTCCGGGATCATCCCCGCTGGTTATTATTTTGTGATGGGCGACAATCGTGGCGATTCCACCGATTCGCGAATATTTGGCTTGGTACCTGTAGATACTGTACTCGGGAAAGTGATCTATCCAATTACCAGTCTTGATTAAAAGAGGTGATTCATATGAGCCAGATTCAATGGTTCCCTGGCCATATGGCCAAAGCAAAAAGATTAGTGGAAGCGAAACTTCCGCTTGTCGATATTGTTTACGAACTTCGTGATGCAAGGATTCCGATTTCATCCGCGAACCCCATGCTAGACGACATCATCAAAAACAAACCCCGACTTGTCCTCTTGAATAAAGCTGATTTGGCTGACAAGGCTGTGACCGACAAGTTTTTAGCCTTTTATGAAGCCGAAGGAATCCCGGCGCTGGCCATCAATTCGCTAACCGGCAATCCTTTGAAAACAATTTTGGCAAAAACAAATGAGATTTTGACTGCTCTTCGCGAGAAGGAGAGCAAAAAAGGCATGAAACCTCGCGCTTTCAGAGGCATGGTATTGGGAATCCCCAATGTCGGTAAATCGCAATTCATCAACTGTCTGGCGGGGAAAAATAAAGCCAAGACCGGAAATGTGCCAGGGATTACAAAAACCCAAGTCTATCTTCGTGCCGGAAAAGATCTGGAATTGCTGGATAATCCCGGCATCCTATGGCCGAAATTCGAAGACAAGAAAGTTGGATTGAACCTGGCTCTTGTCGGTTCGATCAAAGATGATATCTACGTGCCTGACGAAGTCGTGCTTTATGGACTGCGTTTTTTAACAACCCATTATCCAATGCGTTTAATTTCCAGATACAATCTTGATAATGTCTCGCTTGAAGACCCTTTGACCATTCTTGATGCAATCGGGATAAATCGCGGATGTCTGTTACCAGGAGGCACTATCGATTACGACAGAGTCCAAAAATTGTTTCTCTACGATTTTCGTAATCAGATGTTCGGCTCGATTTCTCTAGAGCGGGTAGAAGAGCATGTATGAATATGAGCATGATCTGCTAAACCGAGGCTTCAAACATATTTGCGGCGTCGATGAGGCGGGCAGAGGGCCTCTTGCCGGACCGGTATTTGCCGGAGCAGTAATCCTTGATCCCAAGTTCGTAATCGTTGGTCTTAATGATTCGAAAAAGCTCACGCATCGGAAAAGACTCGAATTAACAGAATTAATCAAAAAACACGCTCTCGCCTATGGAATCGCCAAAATCGGCGAAGATGAAATTGATAGAATCAATATTTACCAGGCTTCAAAAAAAGCGATGCTTGAGGCTATCGCAATCTGCATTATTAAGCCAGACTTTATCCTTTCGGATGCCATGCCATTAAAAGAGACGGATATTCCCAGTCTTCCCATCATCAAGGGCGACCAACTCTCAGCTTCGATTGCTGCTGCGAGCATCCTTGCCAAAACTGCAAGAGATGAATACATGGTCAAAATGAGCGAATTATATCCAGGCTACGGATTGGAAACCCATAAAGGATATCCGACCAAAATGCATCTGGAAGCGATTGAAAAATACGGTGTTCTGCCGATTCACAGAAAAACCTACAAACCAATCAAAAACCGTCTGAAACAACAATTGGCACTCGACCTGGGAGATGGAGAAGATGAGTAAATACAAAGCAGTGATCTTTGATCTGGACGGAACACTGCTCAATACGATCGGTGACATTTCTTCCAGCATCAACACGGTCATGACAGAGATTGACAAACCGAGTTTTTCCGAGACAGAGATCAAATATTTTGTCGGGTCCGGTGTGAATATCCTGATCGAAAAAGTGATTGAAGCCAGAAAATTAGACAAGGAAATGTTTCAGTTTGTCAAAGCCAGATATCTGGAAATATACAGAACCAATTGTCTTATAAAAACAGCTCCATATCCAGGAATAGTCCATTTGCTGGAAAACCTGGAAAAAGCCAATATTGCCCTGAATGTGCTGTCCAATAAACCGGACGTGGACGCTATCTCGGTCACAAGGCATTTCTTTCCCCAAATTAAATTTACCAACATTTTGGGCAAGCGAAAGGAATTCCCAATCAAGCCGCATCCCGACTCGGTCGAACATATTATCAAGTCACTGAAATTGTCAAAAGCCGAAGTGTTATATGTCGGAGACACAAGCATCGATATCGAGACCGCAAAAAATTCCGGACTAGTTTCTGTTGGAGTCTTATGGGGATTTCGAGACTTATCCGACCTGCAAAACGCGCAAGCTGATTTTATCGTAGCAGAACCCGACGAGATTTTCAAATTAATCAGGGGGAATTGAAGTGGAAATAACAATTAAAGAATTAACAGACATCGATTTGAGGGGAAAAGTCATCATTTTTCCAACCGATACCGTTTACGGAATCGGCTGTCTTTATGACGATTTAGTCGCTATCGACAGAATCTATAATTTGAAAAGCCGGGACTATTCCAAACCGATGGCAATTTTAGGAGCGGATGTTTCGTCGCTTATGCCACTGGCGGAAGTGAATGAGGAATTCATGGAACTGGCCAAAAAACATTGGCCTGGCGCCTTGACTTTGGTTGTTATCAAGACAGAACTTGTCTCGAATCTGGCAAGCGCATCCAAAGACACGGTTGGAGTCAGAGTCCCCAATCATGAGATCGCTTTGGCGCTTTTGCGACGTTTCGGACCAATGGTCGTCACAAGTCTCAATCAAAGTGGAGAAACTCCGATTGTTAAGTTTGAAGAAGCCAAACTTTATGCCAAAAAAGTCGATTATTTGATAAATGGCGGGGATTTGAATGGTGTCGCCTCGACAGTATACGACATCGTCAACAAGACGGTGCTGAGACAGGGCAGTTTGATAATCAACCAGTAGGACGCTGAAAGCGTCTTATTTTTCGGTACTTGTTCAAATTTATTGTAATGATTCAATAAATTTGCTATAATTGTTTTCGGATTAAACGGGACTAATGGAGGATCAATATGAAAATCGCAATTGGATCGGACCATGCAGGATATCCTTACAAACAACCGATAATTGAGCTTTTGAAGAAACGAAAAATCGAAGTGCTTGATCTGGGCACACACTCCCTAGAAGCGACTGACTACCCGGTTTATGCCTTCAAAGTCGGCGAAGCAGTCAGAGATAAAATCGCTGATTTGGGAATCTTGATCTGTGGCACCGGAATCGGTGTTTCAATCGCTGCCAACAAAGTCAAGGGAATCAGAGCCGGAGCCTGTCAGACAGACTTCGCAGCCATGGCTATGAAAGAACACAATGACGCCAATGTCCTTTGTCTCGGTTCGAGAACGAACACACTCGAGGAAGTATTGGGATTCGTAAGCATATATTTGGATTCTGACTTCTCTGGTGGCGAAAGACACCAAACAAGAATCAACTTGATCAAAAAATATGAGGAGGAAGCCTAA
>Ga0268276_1003566_pt1 | contig 11923 bp, 8 predicted proteins | sample saktaG_4_FD_190145 | JGI IMG/M metagenome (GOLD analysis project Ga0268276, IMG submission 190145) | Saline water microbial communities from Sakinaw Lake, British Columbia, Canada - sak_2010_1_5_45m | ecosystem: Environmental > Aquatic > Non-marine Saline and Alkaline > Saline ...
AAACACTGTTTTCGGTAAAAGTAAATGCCCAATCGGTAAAAGTAAATGACCCTATGCGCCATGATGACCCGCTTTTAGAAGCATTTACTTTGACAGGTGACCCAGTTACACTCAAAAAGCAATCGAATGAAAGCAAGTTGTCCTTGTAAAAGACAGTGTCAATTAGATGCCTGATGGCAGATATGCAGACCTATTTCTCACAAGCTCGTGAAAAGAACGATTCTGTTATTCGTGGCCGGCGGTGTCGGTGCGAAGAGTGCGAGCTTTCGGTGCATGTTGTGGAGACGCCGACGCCGACGGTATGCCCTTACTGCCAGAAGCTTTTGAAACACGAGGGCACGGCGGTTAAGCTGTCGCCGGAGTTCCCGGTGCCGAGCAATCAGGAGATACGGAATCGCCTGGACAAGCTTTACGCGCGCCCGCCGCGAATAATTGTGCTGTTGATTTCGGCAACGGCTATGTTCATGCTGGGATGGGCGGTTTTTTTGCAACTGCGCGGCGTGGAGAACTACTGGTACCAGCCGATGGTGAGCATATATTCGTTGTTGGCGGGAATCTTTGTAGTCTCACGTTTTATCATCGCGGCGTTTTATGTGGCACCCAAGGATTGCGGTTATGCACCCACGGTTACGGTGCTGGTGCCCTGTATGAACGAGGGCGCGGTCATCCGCCAGACGATCGAGCGTATTTTCGCCGCCGGCTACCCGACGGACAAACTGGAGGTGGTCTGCGTCAATGACGGTTCCACCGACAATACTTTGCTGGAGATGCTGGCTGCGCAGTCGCGACATCCGCAGCTGGTGGTGGTGGATTTTGAGCGAAACCGCGGTTTATGCCACGCTTGGGGGGTGGCTGTGCTGATAGCGCGAGGCGAGTTTATGGTCTGTGTGGATTCCGACACCTTCATTTTTCCGGGGTCACTGCAAAAGCTGATGCAGGGCTTTGTCGATACCTCGGTGGGCGGCATCTCCGGGCATTGCGATGTCGAGAACGCGGATTTCAACCTGCTGACCCGCATGCAGGATGTGCGCTACTATTTCTCGTACAAGATCATGAAGGCGGCGGAGAGTGTGTTCGGTACGGTGAGTTGCCTGCCGGGGTGTTTTTCGGCTTACCGCCGGGTGTGCGTGCTGCATGTGCTTGACGATTGGATGAACGCCACGGTGCTGGGCAGCCACGGCAATTTCGCTGATGACCGCTCGCTGACCAACCGGATACTGAAGGACTACAAGATACTCTACGACGACGAGGCGCTGGCCACGACCATCGCGCCGGAAAACTGGATGCAGTATACACGCCAGCAGTTACGCTGGATGCGTTCCTATCTGCGTGAGATCGTCAAGACCGGCCGGTTCATGTGGCGCAAACATCCGGTGCCTGCGCTGTCGTGGTACGCCATGATGTGGATGCCGATCTTAGAGCCGGTCGTGATGATACAAGCTTTGGTCATCGGGCCGATAATGGCCGGACAAGTGACCGCCTCCTACACTATCGGCGTGGTCGCGATAACAGCGGTGTGGTCATTGCACTTCTGGGCTTCGACCGGAAGGCGCTGGTGGTGGGCGGGCTTTGTGTTCACGCTTTCGTACATCGCCTTCTACAGTTGGCAGATCTATTGGGCGTTGTTGAGCCTGCGCGGCAGAAAATGGGGGACTCGCGGATGAAAACACCGGACGGCACGGAAATCGATAAAGAGGCGGTTGCTGGCGCCAGTGGCGCTGACGGCGAGCCGTTGGATTTGGAAATGGACAAAGCTTGGGCGCGGCCCGTGGCCATGGCCAAAGACCGCAACGTGCGGGTCTGGCTGGTGTTTCTGGGGCTGGTTTGTCTGGGCGTGGCCCTTTGGACCCCTTTGCGGGCGCTCTATTACCGCTACGGTTACAAAAAGGTTGAGGTTGCGGTGATTCGCGACGCGGACACGTTTGTGGCCATCGCATATTACGGGATTAACAGCGAGGCGCAGCCGGGGTCGCGGGACATCACGCGGGCGGCATTCGAGCAGCATCTGCGGCTGCTTCGCGAGCGGGGCTACATTCCGATCAGTTTGGCGGATGTTCGGGCGTTCTATAAAGAGGGCAAGCTGCTGCCGCGCAAGGCTGTGTTGATGACCTTCGAGCAGTCGCGCAAAAGCTCCTATTTCGAGATCCGCAAGTTGCTGCACAATTACAAGTGGAAGGCCGTGATGGGGGTGGTCACCACTCCCATGCACAAGCGGGATGCGCAGACTCTGCTGTGGCCGTATCTGCGAGATATGGTGACCATGAGTTACTGGGATCTTGCGGCGCAGTCCGAACGCGGCTTCGAATTTATAGAGACTAGCCCTTCTGGACGTAAGGGACATTATCTGTCCAATCCTTTGTGGAAAAGCGACGAGTCGCGTTACGAATTGCCGTCTGAGTTCAATAAGCGTGTGGCAGAAGACCACACCAAGGTGATCGCCGAGTTTCAGAAAGAGGTCGGGTTCAAACCAGTGGCATTTTTCTTCCCCTTTGGCGATTACGGGCAGTACGAGGAGCAGGCTAAGGTCGTGCGGGTGAGCAACCTGCATCAGGTTGGAGCCAACTACGATCTCGGCTTCACCTTGGGTCAACTGGCGCTTAACAGCCGCGCCAGCGATCCGCGCCGACTTAACCGGCTGCTGGTAAATCCAGAGTGGACACCCTTGGAGTTTATTAACAAACTTGACTCTTTCTGGCCGCTGGATCCGGTTCAGGAAGGATATGACCGTGGCTATGAGGCGGAGCGTTGGATCGGAGAGTGGGGCGATGTTTTCATCCGTGACAACGAGCTGGTTCTGCGGGCCATACCGCCGGTCAATCCGGTCATGACATCCCAGCAGGCGCCCAGCACGTCAACCGCGGGCGCCAAAGCCTGGTTGGCAGGCAGCGACACTTTCAAAGACGGATTCATCTCGATCCGGTTCCAGCTTAAGCGCGGTCTTTTCGGTGTCTATCTGCGTTCAACGCCTGTGGGTTCGTATGTGTATTTCAGCCTCGATGACGCAGGGCAGGTTTCGGTGCGGCAGCGCCTGCCGGACATGGACGAGCTGATATTGGCCACCGACGGGCTGATCGGCGATCTCTCATCGAGCCACGAACTGCTGTTGAGCATTCGAGACAACCTGCTGTTCACGCGACTGGACAACAAGACGCTTTTCGGCGGACGGATTCTTTTGCGCGGCGAGGACAGGCCGGGCATGATAGCGGCTGGGGTCTGGGACACGGTGCCCGGAATAGCCGAAGCGATCGTGATGGACACGCGGGTGTTCGGCAGGCGCGACGCGCTGGTGACATGGACGCCGGACGTGGCCAAGGACATAGGATATCTGACCATGTGGTTGAACGAGCACGGGTATCAGTTCAATGTGCTTTCTCCGCCATGGTTGGACATCTTTCAGAACACTCCGATAACCTTCCCGATTTGGGATCGTGAGGCGTTAAGTCTGCTGGCCAAGGCCAACGAAATGCGCGTGATGCCGCAGGTGCTTATCCGCGACGCTTCTTTACTGTTGCAAATCTCGGCTGAAGATCTTGTGGAAAAGGCGCTGGAGCATAAAGGCCAAGGCCTTTACGTGGACACCTCCGATTGTACCCCGGAACAAGTCACGCCGCTGGTCACCTGGCTGATCAAATTGAATGAGGCTCTAAGCGCTAAAAACCTGAGTTTGATTCTGACCCTGCCGGTCTCGATCGAGACGCTGCCCTCCGCTGGCAACATCTTGAACCTTTTGCCCGGGGTGGTCCTGGCGGGTAGGTTCCAGCGCCCGCCGTTCGGCTTGAAGGACAGCGAGGTGATGGGGATCACGCATGTGGTGCCGTCGGCCAGCGACGAAACGCTGTCGCTCTACTACCAGTTGTCGGACATGCTGGCGGTATATGATGATGTTTCGCCGGATGCCAAGAAGGAGGAACTGCGCCAGAACGGCTACGATGCCTTCACGACGGGTGATTACGAGGCGGCCATACGCCTGTGGCAGAAGTGGGCGGACGAGGATCCGCGCAACGCCGAGGCATTGGCGCTGATAGGTGACGCCTGGCTGCGGCTTAACGACCGGCAGAAAGCTTTGGAGTATTACAAATACAGTCTCGACATCAATCCCGGCCAGATGAATCTCGCCATCAGGCAGTCACGTCTGCTTGAGAATATGAACCTCTTGGATGACTCCGCCAAAACGCTTAATGTGTATGCCCGGGCGTTTCCGGACAGCCCGGCCCTGACCATTGCCCAGGCGCAGTGGCTTGACCGCAACCGGCAGCGACGGGAAGCCCGCAATGTGATGAAGAGCCTGGTCGAGCGGCATCCCGAAAACATCGAGGCACGGCTGATACTTCAGACGCTGCTCGACGAGTCGGCGGCCCGTTATGCAAACATGCAGGAGTTGTTGGCTATCGGCCGTGGAGCGGAGACCCAGCTTTTCGGTTTCGGGCGTGACATTTTCGCTGCGGAACTTCTGACGATTCCTGAAGCCAGCGTCTTCTTCGATTTTGTGCGCGAGACCGCCATGGGTGCCGCCAGCAAGAAGACCTCCGACCTGTACAAGGGGTTCCTGCCGCTGACAGAGAAGGTCACGGAAAACTTCATCTCCGACAAGCTCTCGGACAACTGGATCGCGTTCGGCGGGTTCCGTCCGGCGGCATACGGCAAGTATGAACTGCGGGCCGGGTCGGACATGTCCGAGGCTTTTTTGCGGTTAAAGCACTCCGAATTGTTGCGCGACGGGTTTCTGGAGGCGACTTTGGACGAGTCGGCTGGTTCATTCTGGCTGTATGCGCGGCGCAGTTCCAAGTCGATGGTGCGTTTCGGTTACGATGACGAGGGCTTCATACGCATCCAGACATGGTTTAACGGTGAACTTCGCACTTACGACAGCCGTCCCTGGCTGCGCCCGCCCGGTATTGTCCGCTTGCGGTTGGACGTGCGCGGCGACGGTGCGGTTGGTTACGTGAATGACCGGCAGGTCTTCACGACTCCTCTGTCAATCCCTTCCGATGTATGCTATGGCTGGTGGAGCATCGCGCCTTTCGCGCCTGAATTGGGGCTGGCGCGTGTGCGCATTGCTCGCATCGAGTGCGGCCCGCTGGCGCCGACTGTGATCCTGCTGCCGCGTCTCGAAGATAGCGAGCTTTCAGGCGCTTTGGATCTGTTACGTCGCCATGTGCGCGAGATATCGGCTTTGTCGCCAGTGACCTTCACCCAGCTTCCTGACGGCACGGTGCCGACCGAACCCGAGATCGCGCTGGCGGCGGTCAGGATGTTTTGCACTTTCCACCGATTGCGTATGATTCCGATCGTGGATTTGGCATATTTCTCCGATATGCTGCCGGAGCATCTGACGAACTTGATCCTGAAGTACCGCCTGAACGGACTTATCCTGCGTGTGCGCACCATGCCGGATAGCGAATGGTTCGGCAAGATGGAAAAAGCGCTGGAGCAGACTGCGGCTGACATGATTGTGGTTCAGCAGGAGGACTCGTATTGGCCGGTGGTTGAGGCCAAAGACGATTTGGATACGGCGCAGTATATCCAACGGTTAAAACTGATGGCCAAAGCGAATGTTCGCGAGATCCAGCGTGGCAGTCTGCTGCTGCATCCGAGTAAAGAGTCTTGGCAGGTGCACGCGCTGAGTTATCCGGCGTGGTCCGACAAAATAGATAATTCGGACAGGGAAGGCATTGAGCCGCGTCTGGTGATCTTGCCGCGGAGGTATAAGGAGCTGATGGGAGCAGACGGTGCGGTCAAGCGGAAGTTTGTTGAAATCGCGCTGCCGCAGGCGGCTGAGCAGGACAAAGCTATCGGGCTGACAGCGAAAAAAACGGCTGACAAGGAGGCGGAAGATCCTGCGGTTAAGGACGACGAAAAGGATACAGCCAAGGATGTTGTCAAAGAGAATCTAAAAGAGGTGCCGGTCCCGGATGACGCGCTGGCAGAGCCGCTGCCGGATGCTGCCAAGAGTCTTACCAACGCGCCTCCAACAGAAGCCGAATCACCGCAATCGCTTTGGCAAAAATTGCGGTCCAGGATCGGTTCAGACAGTTCCAAGACCAACAGCCTGCCTGTAGCCGGCCAAAAGTGATCCTGCAAAAGATGTGACGTCGTATGCTTTTCCCCACAACGGTTTTCGCTCTGTTTTTCGCGGTGGTATTCGCCTTGCACTGGGGGCTGGCGGGCTATCCGCGCCTGCGCAAATTAACATTACTGTGCTCGAGCCTTTTCTTTTACGGTTACTGGAGCTGGAAGTTCGCGCTGATGCTTTTAGGGTCGGCCCTGCTGAATCATGCGGCCGCGATGAGCATGGACGCGGCGCGGGATCAACATGCACGCCGTCGGATTATCGCGCTGGCGGTTGTCGGCAACCTGCTGGTCTTGGCGTTTTTCAAGTACACCGGCTTTTTCTTCACGCGGATGCTGGTGCCGCTGGCGGTGCCTTTGTGCTCCTGGCTGGGCACCACTGAACAGTTGATCAACCTGCAGGAACAGATACTGCCTTTCATCGAGCGGATCGTTTTGCCGGTAGGCATCTCTTTCTACACCTTCCAGGCGCTCAGCTATGTCGTTGACGTTTATTGGCGCAAGACCCCGGTGGCCGGGTCGGTGCTGGATTTCGCCAACTACCTGGCCTTTTTCCCGCAACTGGTGGCCGGCCCGATCGTCAGGGCTGTTGATCTGCTGCCGCAGATGGCGGTTTTTCCCGACCGCAAGACCCGTATCGACACCGGACGGGCGGCGACCCTGATTTTGGGCGGTTTGTTCAAAAAGATGGTGGTGGCCAACTGGCTGGCCGAGCATTTGGCCGATCCGGTCTTCGCGATGCCGGAGTCGTATGCCGGCCCGGACATAGTGCTGGGGGTTTATGCCTACGCCATTCAGATATATTGTGATTTCTCGGCTTATTCGGACATCGCCATCGGGTGCGCGCTGTTGCTGGGTTTTCATTTCCCGATCAATTTTTATGCTCCGTATTTTTCGGTAACGCTACAGGAGTTTTGGCGGCGCTGGCACATATCGCTGTCCACTTGGCTGCGCGACTACCTGTACATACCGCTGGGAGGCTCAAAGGCCGGTGCGGCGCGAACGCGCGTGAACCTGTTCCTTACCTTCCTGCTGGGCGGGCTGTGGCACGGCGCGGGCTGGACCTTTGTTTTGTGGGGGGCTTACCACGGGGCCTACCTGTCGCTGGAAAGGGTGGTCAGGCGGCTGTTTGGCCTGCCGGAAAAGCCCTCGGAGCAAACGCCGCTGGTGTTGGCAATGTTGGGGCGGGTCTGGATTTTTCAGGTTGTATGTTTATCGTGGGTTCTTTTCAGGGCACAGAACTTGTACAGCGCGGGCGAACTGCTTAGGAGCCTTTTCCGCTGGGATGGTGAAAGTGTGCTGTTTTCCGTTGCGGCGGTGACAATGCTGGCGGTCGGCTTTTTGTTGCAGTTTCTGGACGGCATGCGTCCGCGCCGCATTTGGGATGTTGTGAACCGTTGGCCGGTCTGGGTGCAGGGTGCTGTGGCTGCGGTTATTCTGACCGTGATTCTCGGTATCGGGCCTAGCGGCGTGGCACCGTTCATTTATTTTCAGTTCTGAGGATGGGGTGACAATATGAAGAGTGGCTTATACATTGAAACGGGCGCGGGAGTCAAGGTTTCGGAAGAGGGCTTTTAGCGTAATGAATACGCGGTGTTTTTCGCTCGGTTATGGGCAGTGTGCTGAAAACGTGATGTAGGAAAGAAAAACTTAAACGCTAACAGCCTATGCGTCCTATGGGACGCTACTGAAACAAGATTAATTAATACATATAGGCTTGTGAGGGGGATAAAAGAAGAAACCGTGAAACCCCGTGTCTGCATCGCAAGTTGTGCTTGACGCTGATTGGCAAAGGCGGTAAATTTGTCGTGATAAAAGGGAAAACCGGTCGGACGTGTGGGCGCGGGTGCGCCTGCACGGAGAACAACGGAGGGTCGGATGTGTACGGATTTTTATGGACGGCTTTCGGTTGCGGGGTTGCGGTCGGTCGTGCCCGGTGTTTCAAATAAAAAAAACGTAGGGGCGAAAGATTTTTCGCTCTCTAAAAAGGAAAAAGAGATGAATAAAACTAAAACAGTAGCAACATTGGCAGCCACAGCAGTTATGGGAGTTGCGGGCGCGGCGTATGCCGTGCCGGAGGTGAGCAATGTGACAATGACGCAGCGTGTCAATTCAAGGATAGTGGATATCGGGTATACGCTCGCCGGCGAGGAGGCGATTGTGACGCTCTCAATTGAGACCAACGGTGTGGCACTCCCTGACTCAGCGGTAACGCAGTTGTCAGGGGATGTTGCAACGGTGGTGCAGATGGGGTCACGCTCAATTGTATGGAATGCGGGTGCGGACTGGCCTGAACACTCTGTGACGGATGCGCGGGCGCGGGTGACGGCGTGGCAGACTAACTCACCGCCGCAGTGCTGCGTGGTGGATCTTGCCGGCGGTATAGTTGCGGACACTTATCCCGTGACCTACTATGTGAGTGTGAATGCTCTGCCGGGTGGAGTGACGAACGACCTGTATAAAACGACTCGGCTGGTGATGCGTAAAATTCCGGCTACAGGAGTACAGGGTTTCAAGATGGGCTCGCCGTCGAGCGAGGCATACAGGGACAGTAATAGAGAGGACTGGCATGATGTGGAGCTGACAAAGGACTACTATGTGGGGGTGTATGAAGTGACGCAGAGCCAATGGCAGCAGGTGATGAGCGATGTCCGTTCGTGGCCGGCGAAGTGGAGTAATGCTGATTATAAGCTTATGAGGCCGGTGGAACAGGTGTCGTACGATGATATCCGCGGTTCATCGGCTGGTGCGGGCTGGCCGGCGAATGATAACGTTGATGTGGACTCCTTTATCGGAAGGTTGCGGACAAAGGCCGGGAGTGCGGGATTCGATTTGCCGACAGATGCGCAGTGGGAATATGCATGCCGGGCTGGAACATCAGGAGCTTTGAATGACGGCACCATGAATCTGACGAATTCGAATTCCGATGCGCGTATGGATCTGCTGGGTCGGTATCAATTTGATGGTGGCAAAATATGGAGCGGAACATCGTGGTCGGATCCGGCGACGGACTGCACCACGGCGAATGCCACGGCGGCAGTCGGCTCGTATTTATCCAATGCGTGGGGTCTTTACGATATGCATGGTAATGTATGGGAATGGTGTCTGGATTGGTACAGTGAAAAGTTGGGGGTGGATGCTGTGACAGATCCTGTTGGGGCGGAGGGGGGTTCGGGTTCGAACCGTGTGAAGCGGGGTGGAAGTTGGAACTATTTACCGCGTCGTACTGCCGTTCGGCGAATCGGTACTACTCCCCCCCGTCGTTTCGGAGCAACAGCATTGGCTTCCGCCTCGTGAGGACCCTGCCATAGCGCGGTAGCGCTACTCTCTTCCTGCGGGAGCAGGAGTATTCCGGGAGTGTGCGGTGGCGGGTGGAAAAGGCGGTAGCCGGCACCCGTCAGCGTCACACGGACGGTTCTCGTGGAGAGGTATGGAGTAGCAATATCAGGTTGTTTTGCTACCAGCGGATGCACCGCGACGTATTGCGCAGGGGTGCAGGGGGTGGCAACCCCCGCCGTAATTGAAAGAGGAGAAAAGTGGACGTTAGAGTGATCACATTGCGATATCAGGAGGGATTGCAGGGTTTTCCTGAGGAAGCATTGAAAAAAGCGATTTCCGGGCGTGAAGTGCTGGAAGCACGTGAGCATTTCTTCACGCACGGAAACGTGCCGCACCTTGTTCTGACGTTATTGCTGGGTGATGCCCCGGCGGGCGGCGACGGGGTTCGTCGTCGTGGAGGGCCGGACCCAGAGGAAGGGCTGGAGGAGGCAAGGCGTCCGCTGTATCGGGAACTGAAGCGCTGGCGCAATGACCGGGCGCGGGCTGACGGGAAACCGGCATATGTGATTGCCCGGAATACGCAATTGGCGGAGATCGCGCGGCAGGTGCCTCATTCGCTGGCGGGCCTGAAGGAAATAGACGGCATCGGCGAAGCGTTCTGCCGTGACTACGGGGCGGCGGTGCTTGGATTGATGCCGGAACCAACTGCACATGCATCCGATAAGCATATTGCCTCTTTGGAAAATGCGGCACCCGATGAACACGAAATAAAGGCCGCTTCCAAAGGATCTGAATGATGAGATCATATGGGCAACTTTGGAAGCGGATAATATCATCGGAGAATCTTGCAGCGGCGTTTGCTCGTGTTATAAAAGGACGTAGTGGCAAAAGGGATGTGGCGGTGTTCATGGCGCGGGCGGATCAGGAGTTGGAGGTTTTAAGAAAAGAGTTACTTACGCAAATCTGGCAGCCGGGGCCTTATGGGCAGTTTCGGGTGATGGACCCGAAACCACGTACAATAAGTTGTGCATCGGTGCGGGACCGGGTAGTGCATCATGCGCTGTGTAATGTGATTGCACCGTTATTGGAGAGAGGCTTCACAGAGGACAGCTATGCATGTCGCAAAGGAAAGGGAACTCATCGTGCGGTGTCGCGGGCGCGGTATCTGATACGTCGGCACGGCTGGACGTGCAAGCTGGATATTCGCCGGTTTTTCGACAGCGTATCACATGATCGATTGCTGGAGCTGTTGTTGCCGGTTTTTCGCGAAAAAGAAGTGCGTTGGCTGATTGAGGTGATTGTGCGCCACCCGTTACCGGGGTTGCCTCCGGGATACGGTTTGCCGATCGGGAATCTGACAAGCCAGTGGTTTGCCAATCTCTATTTGTCGGGACTTGATCATTTTGCGAAGGAGGATTTGAAAGCACCGGGATATGTGCGATATATGGATGATTTTGTTCTTTTTGCAGATAGCAAAGCGGAAATTTGGCGGTTGCACGATGATGTGTGCGAATGGGTGATGCAAGAGCGTAAACTGGAGGTGAAAGACGAAAAAACAGTCGTTGCACCGGTATCTGAAGGTTTGGCGTTTCTGGGCCTTCGGGTTTTTCCTGGTGTTTGGCGTTTACAAAGGAAGCGGCTGATTCGATCAAGGAGAAAGTTTCGCATGAAAGAGCGGCAGTGGCTGACGGGAGAAATTGATGGAGAGCAATTAAGAGCTAGTGCGATGGCAACGGATAGTTGCGCACGCTGGTACGGATTTAAAGGAATTTTAAAATCAATGGAGATTTGAATGATGTAAAAGGTTTTTGGGCAGACGGAGAAGAGGTGGATTCGGGATCGAACCGTGTGAAACGGGGTGGAAGCTGGAACAATACCGCGTCGAACTGCCGTTCGGCGAATCGGAACAACAACACCCCGTCGAATCGGAACAACAACATTGGCTTCCGCCTCGTGAGCACCATGCCTCGTACAGGACAAGCAGGGTCCCATCCGTTTATGCCCGTGCCCCGCTGATGCGGGTACGAACATGTTTGGCCTCGGGCGACCAGTAGCTTTCGTTCTATCGGAGAAGGCGGCCGCCGTGCCGGGGCTTTTTACCTGACTTAAGAAAACAGAAAGGAAAGAAACAATGAAGAGAAAGAAAAGAACGGGAAATGGAATGATGATTCTGCTGGCGGCCGGAACGCTGCTGACTGGAACGATCTGCGCAGAGATGACAGAGATGTCGGATGTGACATCTCTGGACACGCGCAGTCTGTCGCAGGTGGTGGCGGTGGACAACAAGCCTCTCGACAGCCGCAGTTACACGGCGGACTGGTCGGCGGCAGGCCGGCTCAACACCAAGCGGATCATGGGCACGATGATCCGCGTGCGGTAAAGGGCGCGGGTCCGGTCGGTTCGGGCGTTTTTTGAGACCCGGCGTTGACGGAAGGCGGGCCTCAAAAAACGTATGCTGTGCGGATAGGACGTATAAGCTGCGTTTTCCGGCGGGTGCGGGATACGGCAAAGTCGAATAACGACGCTTCTGTCAAGTCGGTTCGGGCATTTTTCGGCGCTGGGGGTTTGACGGTGG
>Ga0268276_1003567_pt1 | contig 11923 bp, 10 predicted proteins | sample saktaG_4_FD_190145 | JGI IMG/M metagenome (GOLD analysis project Ga0268276, IMG submission 190145) | Saline water microbial communities from Sakinaw Lake, British Columbia, Canada - sak_2010_1_5_45m | ecosystem: Environmental > Aquatic > Non-marine Saline and Alkaline > Saline ...
GGGATCCTTTTATCATCATGTTTGCCATCCCCTTTACCTTCATAGGCGTAATCATAGGGTTTATAATCACCGGGACAACTTTGAGCATTATTACCTTTTTGGGTATAATTATGTTAATGGGTATCGTAGTGAATAATGCCATAGTTCTGGTCAGTTATATTATTATATTGCGGGCACGGGGATTTTCGATGTATGAAGCAGTGACTAATGCCGGCAGGGATAGGCTAAGGCCGGTGTTGATGACCACAATCACTACTCTCATGGGGCTCCTGCCGTTAGCCTTATCCAGGGGGGAAGGCTCTGAAGTCTGGCAACCTCTAGGTATTACCATGATCAGCGGTCTTTCCGTCTCAACTTTGATTACTTTGCTTTTTGTACCTACTATTTATGCGGTATTCCATAAAAAAGCGGCTCTAAAAGGAGGTTAAGAGATAAATGCAGAAAATGGCGATGCTGGTGTATAATGAAGCGCTGGATATGGAAGTAATGGAGCTTTTAGCGCAATGCGGGCTGAAAAATTATACTAAAATCCCCGGTGTATTCGGCCGCGGCGAAACTTCAGGCACCCATTTAGGTAATGACGTTTGGCCGGGCAGGAATAATATTTTATATGCCGCCTGCGAGGAAAAACAGGCCAAAGAGGTATTATCAGTGGTCAGTGAATTAAGAAAGAAGCTGGGGCGGGAAGGGGTTAAGGCCTTTGTCTTGGCGCTGGAAGAAGAAAGTTGATTTTATTATTGAACAATACGGTATTTAGCGCTAAAATAGCAATTTGATAAAGATGAGAGACCCGCACCGGAAAAAAAAGTTTCTCGGGACATCGGTACAGAAGAAGCTATTATTTCTGATTTTTGCTTCGGCGGTGATCCCCATGGGCATTGCCACGATCGGGCTTTACTACCTGATCTTTAACTTGCTCGCCTGGCAGGTAGGGCTTCCCGAAGATATAGCCTATAGCCTGGCCCCGGTGGTGCGGAAGATCAACATGATTATGCTCATCGTCCTGCCGGTGCTCCTGCTCTGCTTATGGATAATAGCGCTGGAAATATCCCACCGTATCGCCGGCCCCCTGTTTAGGTTAGAAAGAGAACTGGATGACCATATCGCCGGCAAGGGGGACGGCCATATCAGATTACGCCCCAAAGACGAATTAAAGGCCCTCGTAGAAAAAATCAACAAGTTGATTTTTAAATAATCCCCCCGTTTGCGTAAAAAAACAAAAATTCTCTTGACAAGGGTATTTATTTTTATATAATATGATAAAATTTAAATAGTAAAATTTTACTATATATTTAAACTCGGTGCCCCTTTATATTATGTCTAGAGAGGAAACTCTTAAGAAGGAAATAATTAAGACAGGCAAAAAGCTCTACCAGGCGCGCTTATTTGCAGGCCGTGCGGGCAATTTAAGCGCCAGGTTAGATAAAGGCCATATGCTCATTACCGCAACGGGTAGCTGTTTAGGCGAATTAAAGGATAAAGATATAATTAAGGCGGATATAAGCGGCCAATCCGCGGCCAAAAATAAATTGGTTAGTTCGGAGTTTCCTTTACACCGGCTTATTTATAAGAATTTTCCTGTAGAAAGGATAATTCATTGCCACCCTCCTTTAACCAACGCTTATTTTGCGGTTTACGCTTCTCTAAAAGAACTGACCTTGGAGACGAAATTTTATTTAAGGGATATACCGGTAGTTAATTTAAATACTCCCACGGTTACAAAGCCTAAGCGGGTAGCGGACGCTTTAAAAACGAATAAATTAGCCGTAATTAGAAATCATGGTGTTGTGGCGGTGGGGAAAAATTTTAAAGAGGCGCTGTCTTTAATCGAAACTCTGGAGAGCTCCGTAAAAGTAGCAGCCATCGCCAGATTATTTAAAAGGGATATTCTTGATGCTCTAGATACGAGATTAAAAAGGGATTTAACTTAATATGGATATCGCTAAACTTTTAGAAACTAAAGCTAAAGAGCGCCCCGATAAGCCAGCGGTTATCTTTAAGGACCGGGTCATAACCTTTGGGCAACTGCGCGATAACTCTTCTCGGCTAGGAGATAGTTTAAGTCAGTTAGGAATAAGAAGGGGCGACAAAATAGCGATATTCCTACCCAATATCCCGGAGTATATTTTTAGTTTTTTAGGGATATTTTTGCTTAGGGGCGTCTGCATTCCTTTGGATTTTATGCTCACTGAAGAAGAATTGGTCAATTTTATCCATCATAGTGAATGCAAGGTCCTGATTGCCCAGGAAAAGAAGGGCGTAGATTTAAAGAATATTAAAGATAAATGCCCCTCTTTAAAAAGGATCGTGATTTTCGGCGAAAATAAATATCCAGGCGCCCGGGAAGGATTTTCGCCTTGGGAGGAATTATTTCAAAAGAAGCCGCATTTTGCCAGAGCAGAGGTAAGCGATAAAGACAGTTCTTCCATATTTTATACTTCTGGTTCGACCGGCCATCCCAAAGGCGTGCTTTTGACTTATGCGCATATGGATAATCCTATAAAATGCCTGGAGTATTTTATTCATCCCAGCGACAAAGATAGTTTTCTTTGCGCCGGCGTTCCTTTTTCGCATATCGGAGGATTAGATTATATGCTTTTTATGCTTTATTTTGGTTCAACCCTTATTCTCATGGAACGCTTCCAGCCCCTGGAATTCTTAAAGAACATAGAAAAATATAAAGTAACTATCTTCTGTATTGTCCCGGCCATGTATGTGGCGATTTTATCCATAAAAGAATACGATAAATTTAATTTATCCTCTTTAAAATACGCCGTGGTCTTTGGCGCTCCCTCTTCACCGGTCCTTTTAGAGAGATTTCGTCAGGCCTATCCTAATGCTTATCTATTAAATGGCTGGGGAATGACGGAGACCGCAGCTCCCAATACTTTTTTGCCCACCGGAACCAAGACCCGGGAAATTGAGCATACCGGTGAATTTCCGCCGGGCACAGAGGTAAAAATTGTGGACGATAACGGCAGTGTTTTGCCGGATGAACAAGAAGGCGAGTTATGGATAAAGAGTGAAGCGGTGATGGCAGGTTACTATAAAGAGCCTGAATTAACCCGTCAAGTCCTTACCGAGGAAGGCTGGCTGAAAACCGGTGATATTACCAGGCGCGATAAACAAGGCAGATATTATATTGTCGGCAGAAAAAAAGATATGCTTAAGGTTTCCGGCGAGATAGTTTTTTCTCCGGAAGTGGAAGAGGTGATTCAGCGGCACCCCAAAGTAAAAGAAGTTGCCGTCATCGGCGTCGAAGACAAATTAAGAGGAGAGGTGCCTAAGGCACTTATCGTTTCAAAAGAGAACGAGAATTTAGAAGTAGAAGAGTTACGTTATTTCTGCCGCCAGCACCTAGCGCACTTTAAAATCCCCCATTATTTTGAATTTAAGGATAGTCTGCCTAAGAACCGCATGGGAAAAATCGATAAAGAAGCGCTCAAAAAGATATGAAAGTAATTGAGCTTTTAGAAAAATGGGCCGAAAGATTCCCCAGTAAAGCAGCTGTTATTTTTCAGGAGGAAGCTGTAACTTTTGTTCAGCTAAAGGATAACGCCTTTAAACTTGCTCGGGCCCTTTCGGATTTGGGTTTAAAAAAAGGCGACAAGGTCGCTATATACCTGCCGAACTGCCTGGAATATATCTATGGTTATTTAGCGGCCTTTTCTTTAGGGCTAATTGCCGTGCCTTTAGATTTTACGCTCACCGAAGATGAGTTGCTCTCCTGTTTAGGCCACTCCGAAACCAAGGTCTTAATTGCCAGACCCAAGGAAGGTCTTTCTTTAGAAAATTTGCAAGAAAAACTTCCCTTTTTGGAAAAAATAATTTTACCCGCTGAACTTACCTTGATTTTGAAGAAAGAAACAGCGCCGGTTCCGCAAGTTAATATTCAGCCAGAGGATCATTCGATGATTATTTATTCCTCCGGAACGACCGGCAGGCCCAAAGGCATCCTCTGGAATTATCGGCACCTGGATTCCGGCCCCATAACCCTCGGGCATTTTGTAGAGATAAATGAAAATTATAGACTTATTTGCGCGATTCCTTTTTCTCACGGCGGGGGTTTAGTCTATATTCAGTGCATGCTTTACTTTGGCGCAAACATAATTTTAATGGAGCGTTTTATCCCTTTAGAGTTTTTAAAGAACATCGAAAGATATAAAGTAAACGCCTTTTTTATTGTTCCCTCGATGTATTACGCGCTGCTTTCATTGAAAGAGCTAGAGGGTTTTGACCTCTCCAGCCTAAAATGGCTGAATAGTTTCGGCGCAGCTAACTCTCCCGAGGCCTTAAGGAAGTTCCATAAAGTTTGTCCTCAGGCGATGTTTTATAATGGCTGGGGGATGATGGAAACTGCCCCGCCCAATGTTATTTTGCCGACAGGTTCAAATAAAATAGAAAGTATAGGAAAGCCGGTGCCGTGGCTGGAGGTAAAGATTTTTGACGAGAATGAGAAAGAAGTGCGGGTTGGAGAAATCGGACAGCTGGTAGTGAGGGGCTGGTCGGTAATGGAAGGTTATTATAAAGACCCTAAGTTAACTGCCGAGGCGATGGTTGGCGGCTGGCTGCACACCGGCGATTTAGCTAAAATGGATAAAGAAGGTTTAATCTATATTCTGGGAAGATTCGCAGAAAGAATAAAAGTGGGCGGGCTTCTGGTTTATGCCTCTGAGGTAGAGTCAGTGATTATGAAACATCCCGATGTGGGGGAGGCTGCGGTAATCGGTATTCCGGATAAATTAAAAGGAGAGATCCCCGAGGCATTCGTGGTTTTGAAAAATGGACACGCATTATCGGGAAATGACCTGCGTTATTTCTGCCGCAGGCACTTAGCGCATTTTAAGATTCCGCGTTATTTTGAATTCATGCCCATGCTTCCTAAAACCAGAACCGGCAAGATCGATAAACAAAAATTAAGGAGCGAGTTCGTATAGATGCAAAGATTCATCCACTGGTTCAGTCACGGTTTAATCAGGTACAGGTATGGGTTCCTGGGCCTTTGTATAATTATTAGCCTATTTTTCGGCTACCAGCTAAGGAACCTTTCTTTTAATACAAACCTGGGCGATTTTTACCCCTTAAAGCACCCCTATCTAAAAATCCAGAACAGATTAAACGAGATTTTCGGCGGCCTGAATCAGGTCTCTATTGCCATCGAAACAAAAAAGGGCGATATCCTTAACACGGTTACTCTGGAAAAAGTCTGGCAGATCACCAATGACCTGTATATGACCGAGGGCATAAATGCCGGCCGCGTAGTTTCTCTTTCGGCAAGGAAAGTCAAGCACGTAGAAGCAAACGCAGAAGGTTTTACTACCGACTGGCTGATGTATGAGCCGCCTAAGACTCCCGAAGGCATTCAGAAGTTAAAACAAAGAATACTGCGTAATCCTTTAGTTTACGGCCCTATCGTTTCCCAGGATTTTAAAGCCACTTTAATTCAGGCGGATTTTGAATCCGAAGTCCCGGTAAGAAAAATATTCCAGATACTGCAGGAGATCAAGGTCAGATACGAAGACAAAAACAATGTTGTTTATATCTCGGGACAGCCGGTTTTACAGGGCTGGCTGGATTCATATCTGCCAAAGATGGCCAGCCTCTTTATTCTGACGGTATTAGTGATGGCTTTGATTTTATGGAATGCCTTTAAATCCAAAAGAGGGGTATTCCTGCCTTTATTATCCGCGGCCATGGCTACGCTTTGGGGATTAGGGATTACGGCGATGGCAGGATATAAAATGACTCCTGCGACAGTGCTTGCGCCATTTTTAGTCTTTGCTTTAGGCACCAGTCATGCCGTACAGTTTATCAAACGTTATTATGAATACATGAGCAGGCATAAGCAGGACTCAAAGTCGGCGGCAATCAAAATTACCCGCACGCTCTTTGTGCCGGCATTTACCGGATTGCTTACCGACGGCATCGGCCCGCTTACGCTCTTCTTTGTGCCCTTGGGCATGGTACGCAGCCTTTCCGTAGCCATCGGCTTCGGGATATTAAGCATATTTTTTAGTACCGTGATTTTAGTGCCTAATTTGCTTTCTTTTATGCAGCCGCCGAAGCGGCTGGAAGTACTTAAAGAAGAAAGGACTACCCTGACCAACAGGATCCTGGCTTATTTTGCCAAATTAGCCGTAAATAGAACGTCCCGCTGGGTAGTGATTTCAGGTTTTCTTATTTTGACTTTCGTTTCTCTCTTGGGGATCAGCCAATTAGTGGTCGGTGACAAGAGGCCGGGGACATCTTTACTGAAAGTCAACAGCTCTTATAACAGGGGAGAGAAATTTATCAGCGAAAAATTCGCTACCTCCGACCCTTATTATATTTTCGTAGAGGGCAAAGATCAGGACGCGATATTAAGCCCGGAAGTCCTTAATGAAATGGATAGCCTCCAGCGGTATTTAGAAAAGAATGTCGGGAGCGTCGGTCGCACCTTATCCTTAGTAGAATCGATGAAGGGCATGAATATGATCATGATGGACGGCAAGCGCGAAGAATTCCGTATTCCCCAAAATGACCGCACCATTCAGGAATATATGTTTCTCTATTCTCTTACCGGATTCCCCGGGGATTTCGACCCCCTGGTTAATTCAAATTACCAATACGCCAATATAAAGGTAGACCTTAAGGACCACAAAGCAACTACGATCAACGCAGTGATCGGCAAAACCCAGGATTGGCTTAAGGATAACCACAAAACAAAAATTGCCGACTTTTATTATGCCGGCGGCACTATCGGGATGCTCGCCGCGGTTAATCAGCTGGTCAAGCCGATGTTAAGCGTTAATTCGCTGGGGACGGCGGCATTGGTATTGAGCTGCCTGGTAATTGCTTACGGTTTGGTAGTGGGAGCGGGGATTTTATTCCTGCCTTTGATCTTTCGGACCACGCTATTATTAGGTATGTTGGGTTTCTTAAAAATCGGATTAACCGCCGAGATCATCCCGGTCATCGCTTTAGGCATCGGTTTCGGCGACGACTTCGGAATATATATCGTCTCGCGCGTTAAAGACGAGTTAACGGAAGGAGGTGGAGAGATAAAAGAAGCCTTGGTTGAGGCAATGTCTACTTCGGGGAAAGCCGTATTTTTTACCGGCCTGAGCCTTACCGTTGGTATAGCGGCGTGGATGTTCTCCCCGATATTGATGCAAGTAAGGCTCGGCGCGCTGTTGAGCTTTCTTATTTTCTTTAATGTCATCGGTACGCTGGTGGTTTTACCTTCGATGATTATGATCATTAACCCGAGATTCTTGAAAAGTATAAAAGGAGGATAAAGATGAAGAAGCTTGCTTTGTTGTTTGTAGGCTTGTTCCTTCTTGCGGGGCTGGCTCAAGCGGCCGAACAACTGGAATACTTCCAGGTTTATAAGCCTCAAGAGGGGATGAGCGCTGAGGAGATTATGCAGATTGAATACTTCGTCAAGTACACGCTCTTTGCCCACGACGCGCAGTTTGACGGCAAGGCCTATTTTGTGGATAAGGGGGGAGGCACCCGCGAAAAGGAAACCGAAAGAATAAGGATTACCTTAGGAAGAAAATCCGACGGCATCGCCTATAAAGACCTGGTTATTTTTACCACCCCCCAGGTAAAAGGCATGGGCACGCTTACCTGGACCTATATCGAATCCGCCAAGCAGCCGGATTCCTGGATCTGGATACCCTCTTTGAAGAAGATCCGCAAGATATCCACTGCCAACGGCAATGATACTTTTATGGGTTCGGATTTTACGGTTGAGGATATACTCTTGCGCAGGTTTGAAGATGAAACCTACACTTTGATCGGCAGCGAAGATTTCAAGGGTTATGCCTGTAAATACGACAAGAACACCTATTATCAGGGAACGCCCTGTTTTGTGATCGAATGCCGGTCCAAGAGGCCCAATTGGTATTATTCCAAAAGGAAACTCTGGGTTGAGAAAGCCACCGGTGCCGGTATTTACGAAGAGACATACGACCCCAAAGGCAAACTCTACAAGGACCTGTTTAAGAAATTCCAGGTCTTTAACGTAAACGGGAAAGAGTACCCCATCCAGACGATCATCGAAGGGACCGATTTTCGTAACGGCCACCGCACGACCATATTAAATACGGATACTAAATTAGACCAAGGCTTATCCGAGGAGCTGTTTAGCGAAAGGGCCCTGACGGAAGCCGGCAGATGGTAAAATTTCAAAAAGAAGGAGGTAAATAAAAAATGCGCAAGATTTTAATTATTTTTTTGGGGCTGCTGGCGGTGACAACGCAGGCACTGGCCGGCCAGATCGGTAACCTTACTTATAGCGGATATATCAAGAATGAGACCTCTTTGAACTATCAGACGCATCAGCTGACTAAATTCAAAAATATCGTCCAGCTGGGGGCGGAATATAAACTTAACGACAACTTCACCTTTTTCGGTTCCGCCAGATACTGGTACGATAATGTTTACAGCTGGTACGGTAAATATGACCCGGCGCAGGACCAGATGCAGCATGTCCAGCGCACCGATTGGCTCAGAGATCTCTATCTGGACTTTAACAGCGGACCCTGGTTTATACGCGTGGGCAAGCAGCAGGTAGCCTGGGGCCAGGCAGACGGCATTACCATCCTGGACAGGGTTAATCCGGTTGATCTGACTGAATATTGGCTGCCGGATGCGGTAGATATACGCATACCTGTGGGAATGCTCAATATTAATTATTCGCCTAAAACAAACTCTAACCTGCAGCTATTGATTATTCCGGATTTCCAGCAGTCAACAGGTGCGCCTCCGGGGGCGCCTTTTGCCTTCAGGTCGTATAGGCTTTTTGACATAGCTAAACAACTTGCAGGCCCTAATCTCAACACCAACATTTATTATCCGCCGATGCGTTTTAATACTTCTAAGTTTGGCGCGCAATGGCAGGATAGATTTCATGATTGGGAATATACTTTGAATTATCTTTACGGCTACGATTATTTAGCCAGGACTTATGCTGATAAGCCATTTTCTCGTTTTGTACCGCCACCTTGGTATTATAGCCGTAGGTTTAAAATCGACCAGTTAGCCGGAGGTTCCCTGAACCATACCTTTGCGCAAAAAGGGATATTGGAAGGGCTAACAGTAAGAGGAGAAGGCGCGGTGATTATTAATGAGCCTACCTATTACGGAGACCCGGCAGCCGGTAATTCCGCAGGGGTTGCCCGCTGGAATAATATTTTCTGGTTGGTAGGTTTAGACCGCTATTTCTTTACTAAGTTGCTGGCGAGTTTTCAGTTTGCCCAGTATATCATGGAACATGACGGGCCCGGTATTGCCGGCCACCCGGAATATAAACCGTTCAATACTTACACCTACGGCGCGCAGGATAAAATGGAGAACATTTTTTCGCTGAAGCTCTCCGCTAACTTTATAAATGACAGGTTTAAGCCGGAGATAGGCTGGAGCTTTACCGACGATAACCAGGGCAAGATTTCGCCTAAAATCAGCTATGAAATCATCGACAACCTGGTTTTTAGCCTCGGGGTGCATTACTTTTACGGGGACGAACGGGATTCAAACGGCGAGTTTCGCAAGCAGAATCAGGTTTACACCATGCTGAAATACAACTTCTAAAACTAAACAGAACACAGTTGTAAGAAAAAGCCCCGCCTTGTGAGCGGGGCTTTTTATGTTATAATATCGGAGATGAAAGACATAAAAGAACTGACTACGGAAGAACTGAAAGGGGTTTTATCCGGCTGGCAGGAGCAGGTTTTCCACGCCGGGCAAATATCTTCCTGGATATACAAGCGGGGAGTGGTGGATTTTGATTCTATGAGCGATTTATCCGCGGATTTAAGAAAGAAGCTCACAGAAAATTTTTATGTTTGCGGCTTGAAATTAGCCGGGAAAGCCGAATCTATAGACGGGACGGAAAAGTTTCTGCTTGGCTTAAGAGACGGCAACCTCATCGAGGCGGTAGTGATTCCGGCAGAAGGCCGGGTGACGGCCTGTCTTTCCACGCAGGCAGGCTGTAAATACCGTTGCAGTTTCTGCGCCAGCGCGCTTTCCGGATTTAAAAGGAATTTAAGCTGCGCGGAGATCTTAGACGAGTTGCTCTATTTAAAGAATAATTCTGGGGCACAAAAAATAACCCACGTGGTCTTTATGGGCACAGGCGAACCGCTGGATAATTACGATAATGTCCTGGAGGCCATACGGATTATAAACTCCAAGGATGCATTTGACATCGGCGCCCGGCGCATTACCGTCTCTACCTGCGGTATTATCCCCGGTATCAGGAGATTGGCGCAAGAAGGGCTGCAGGTTGAGCTTTCCATATCATTGCATGCTGCGGATGATAAATTAAGGTCGGGCCTTATGCCGGTAAACAAAATTTATCCCCTCAAAGAGCTTATTGCTGCAGCGCGAGTTTATACGCAGGAGACCAAACGCCAAGTTACCTTTGAGTATGTTTTGATTAAAGGGCTCAATTCGGATTTGCAAAATGCGCAAAAATTAGTTAAAATATTAAAGGATTTAAGGCTCTCTAAAGTTAATCTTATCCCCTCTAATTTTATTAAAGAATGCGGGGTCGAACCGCCGAATAAATTAGAGATATTGTTTTTTAAAGATTACCTGATCAAACACGGGCTGCATGTTACGCTTAGGAAATCGCGGGGAGAAGATATTGACGCGGCATGCGGGCAATTGAGATTACGTTATGAGAAAAAATAAATTTTTGCGTTTTTGCGGTATTCTTATTTTTTGCGCTTTTGCGATGACGGGGTGCGCCCAGAGGCAGATTAAGAATCTTGATTCTCAAGGCAAAACCATCGTTTGTTTCGGCGATAGCCTCACCTTTGGTTACGGCGTCTCGCCCGGAGAAGATTATCCTTCCCAGCTGAGCAAAATGCTGAATGCCCCTATTATAAATGCGGGCGTCGACGGAGATACTTCGGCAACTGCGCTGACGCGCCTGGAAGCGGATGTTTTAGAGAAAGACCCGTTTCTGGTAATCGTGGAGCTTACGGGCAATGATTTCTTAAAAAAGGTACCGATGGAAGAAACCAGGAAGAATATCGAGGATATAGTGGACAGGATTCAGGCTAAAGGCATCATCGTTGCCGTAGCCGATGTCAGCGCAGGAATGTTTTTGGCGGAATACAGGTCTCTTTTAGCTAAGATCTCCAGGGGAAAGCGCGCGATTTTTATTCCCGGATTACTCAACGGTATAATTACCACCCCTAATTTAAAAAGCGATTTTATCCATCCCAATGCCGCAGGATACAAATTAGTCGCCCAGCGCGTTTACCGGGTCGTCCTGCCGTATCTTAAATTAAGGAAAGATTAGAAATGATAGCACAAGAGCTGCGTACTACGCAGCTCTTGTGTAAATTTTCTGAAGTAAGAGAGGAAAATTTATGCCTAACTCCTCGCTTACGCTCGGAGTCGGCACCGACAAGTAAAGTTATGGTGCCGAGGGAGGGAGTTGAACCCTCACGGAGTTGCCCCCACCAGTTTTTGAGACTGGCGTGTATGCCATTCCACCACCTCGGCATTATTTAGTTGACGCAGACTATTTTATATTCTAAAATAGCAAAGGTCAATAGCTAATATGGGGCTGTAGCTCAGCTGGGAGAGCACTTGCATGGCATGCAAGGGGTCAGGAGTTCAATCCTCCTCAGCTCCACCAAATTTTCCCGACAAGGGAAAATTTGGTGGCACTCAAGCGAGCGTAATTTTGCGACAAGCAAAATAGCGAGCTAATCCCTCGGCCTAAAAGGCCTCGGGATAATTCACTGACATGTGATAGCGGGTGAATTAAGTGCATACCATTACAGCACCGCGCTGCGCGCGGTGTAATTCACTGACAGGTTAGAGCGGGTGAATTAAGGGCGGAAGAAATTCCGCCTTTTTTGTTCTCACTTGACGCTCGCCAATAGCTAGAGTATAATTTATCCAATATGCGATTAGGCGT
>Ga0268276_1003569_pt1 | contig 11920 bp, 14 predicted proteins | sample saktaG_4_FD_190145 | JGI IMG/M metagenome (GOLD analysis project Ga0268276, IMG submission 190145) | Saline water microbial communities from Sakinaw Lake, British Columbia, Canada - sak_2010_1_5_45m | ecosystem: Environmental > Aquatic > Non-marine Saline and Alkaline > Saline ...
CCGGGCATAACGCGCCGGAGAAGCTCCTCCGTATGTCCTCCGAACCCCAGGGTAGCGTCGAGGCCGATCTGGCCGGGCTTAGGATCGAGAACTTCCAGGATCTCTTTTACACAGATCGACCGGTGCATCCCGGCCGGGGTTTTTCCGCTCTTTATGATCTTCTCGATATCATGCGCGTATTTTTCGGGATTCAGCTCCTTGTACTTTTCGTCAAAACGCCTGGGATGCTTGCCCTTATAGCGCACGCGCCGTTTTCTTTTCGGAGCCTCATCCATCCCTGAAGGAAGACTCATAATTTACTATACTTTGTGTGTCTGCCTTTAGCTTTTTCTACCGGATACTTCATCTCGTTCTTTTTAAGCTTTTCTTCCATAGCGCTGATCAAGTCAATTCCGAGATTATCAGCCAATTCAAAGAGGTACAACGCGATATCGGCAATCTCATCCTTGATCTCCGGCTTATTCTGCATGACATATTTCTCAACCTCTTCCCTTGTCTTCCACTGGAAATGCTCTAGAAGTTCAGAAGCTTCGAGGATTATAGAAACGGCCACATTCTTAGGATCATGGAACTGCATCCATTCACGCTCATCCCTGAATTGTATTATCTTTTCGGTGATTTCGGTTACTTTATTCATGAATATCTCCTCCATGATCTTGGCGCCGTCATATTACTCTATTCTTTTACCGCATTTTTCACATTCTATCCTGATGTTAAGGTTATGGGTTCCGCATTTGGTACATACCCATGCCCCTTGAGGAGGATTATTAATATGCATCCATCTCTTAATATGCGGAATAATTCCATAAGCTGCCGCGGCGTATCCTAAACCGAGCATAATAATCATAATCAATAATCTATAAATACTAGGCATTGTATAATAAGGGCGTACGACAGCCAGGTCTATGCCATGAGCTTTTAGCCTTTGCCGGACCAATACGTAAGCATCATCATAATTTTCAATATGGTAAGGTGTCATGCCTCTCATAAGAGGCCCGGATATCCTGTAGTTACCTTCAGAAAAAGCCTTGAGTTTGTTCAAATAACTTTTATAGAACCGCGCCGATAGCTTATAATTGCCCGTATCCTCACTTACCCTTGCCAGAAGAAAATCAGTACCAAAATATTCCGGCCAGATCGAGAGCGCTCTCAAGAGTTTTTTCTTAGCTATTTCCGGATCTCCCGCCGATATGGCGCGTATGCCATCAGCAAAATTCCGCATAAAAGCTTTTATATTACCCTTGATATCCCTGTTCCCGGCCGCACTTGTCAATATATCCAATTGTATATAAAATCTTTCATATGAAAAAAACGGCTCCTCATGATCGATATATTGAGCAACAGCATGGGTTGGAGCATAGAGATTAAAAATAATCGCGGCTAGTAATAGTATCGGGAGGATACGTGCTTCTTTTTTCATTTTTATACCTTTTTTGAGTATGTTTGGGGACGGTCCATTTGGTGCCACCCCATGAACTTAAATTATACGCCACCGGTTAGTGACTGGCAACTATAATTGCCCGCGTCGTCCTGACGGATTGTCTGCCCCGTACAGTCGTCTGGCTGCGGATTATTATGGCACTTCGAGCGCTTTAAAACCGAGAAAACACCCCGAAATCACACCAGAATAGTGGTTTTCCCTAAGGATATGCCGCAACAATAAACACTCGCGCCTACACGACTAGCTGGATTAACCGGCTAAATGTCTTAGAATAAGCCATAAAATAATAAGATTTTACAGACGTCCTATTTTGATACAACCTATAGGATGTACCTTTTTAGGCCGTCTGCTGCCCCTATTATGCGGCGGTAAGAGCTGCTTTGGCGAGCCTGTTAAATTCCTCTATCTGGTCTGTGTTCATGCGCAGTGATTTGTGTAGGCCCGGCACAATATGTCTTATGACTTTCAATATGTCTTGAGGGCTATCAGAGATAGCGAGTTCCTCGCCTATTATGGCTTTGTACTGATTCTTGATGTAGCTCATTAGTGGTCTATCCATATCGACATCTTCTTTTGAGAGATTATCGTGTATATTACTTGATGCTGGAGCTATATTTACCATGCCTGCAATCCTCAGTAGGTATTCTTTTAATTCGCCGTCAGGTATAGATACGTCCACATGACCTTCGCCTTTAAAGTCCTTACCGGTGCAATAGACAGCTATGAGTGATTCTTTGGAACCTTGGACGCTTGAGAAAGGTCTTAATTTTATACTATCGGGATTCGATGACCTCAGCTGTAAAAGTCTCGCATATTCTTCTATGATCTCTATCCGGGAAGTTGCTAATCGAGAAGTGTCATATTTTATATCATAGATCCTGTCTTCGTGAAGTTGAGAATAAAGACAGGGTAGATACTCATATTCTGTATATTTTCCTGATCTTCTTCCGTTCTTTAATAATAACGGCCTCCCCAGCCTCCCCAGCCTCCCCAGCTCTCGGAACGTATATTTCCCATACGGTTGGCCTCTTTACTCGCCATAAGGCCCTGGCTATCGCAGGGGGGCGCGTATTCCTCTCTCGCCTCCGCGGCTGCCGCTATTTCATATTCCTTGGGATCTATGTTGCATTCTTTCCAGGCCTCAACCTTATCGTCGACCAGATAGAACAGGATCTTATCATTGGGGTCGGAGGAGAGTATATCGTCGAATACCATCACCACTCCGTCGTCTTTTTTTTCGTACTTTATAAGATTGCCCGGATGATAGATATCGAACAGGTCTTCTTTCGACATACCGACAAAGATAGCGGATTTTAATTTTTTATCGTCTGGGAAGATGAATTTGCGCTTATTCCACTCCGTGACTTTTCCGTCAACCAGCTGGAATGTGATCGTATCGTCAGGATCGGAGGAAGATGTATTGTCAAATACCAGAAGTTCCTTATTATCTCTTTGTTCATATTCCTTGATATTGCACGGGTTATAAAGCTTGAATAGATCTTCCTTTGGCATGCCCACATAAAGAGCGCTGTTCACTTTTGCCGCGGGCGCGGCGTCCTGGCTGTCCGCGTTCGAGATATAAGCAAAAGAAATAACCGGAACCATGACTATGAAAACCGCAATGACGCAAATAGACGCCGATATCTTAATTTTCATTTTGCTCCTCTATCTTGTATTTATACCGAGACGTATCTAAACAGGACTTCTACCGCTGTCGTCTAATAACGCCCTCCATACCGCCTGCCGTTATTCCGATAACACAACCCCCCGTTGTAACTCCAGTTACTGCTGCGTACGGATGAGATGCGGTTTTGCTGCTTGGCTTTTACGATATCATCTACTCCCGTAGAATAATTCTGAGAGTAGTTATTGTACCTGCTCCTTTCCTCCATAGCTCTCGTTCTCGCGGCGAGATCGGTCTCAGCGCTCGATATCATCGCTTTAAAATCGGCCTCAGCCTTAGCCTTTGATCTCGCATCGGCCTCAGCCTTAGCCTTTGATCTCGCATCGGCCTCGGCGGATACGGCCTTTGATCTCGCATCGGCCTCAGACCTGGCTTTTAATACTGCGGCGGCCATAGTTTCGTCTATAAATCTTACTCGGGCAACCGAAGCTTCCGTATTCAGTTCCCAGCTGCTCACCTTGCCGCCAATCAGATAGAATGTGACCGTATCATCAGGGCCGGAAGTCAATATATTCGGAAAGGTCTCGGCTTCCGTATCGCCGCTTTTTGCGTACGCCTTACATTTTTCGAGAGGGAACATTTTGTGAAGCTCTTCCCTGGTCGGGAAGACCACCCTGCTTCTTTTCCACGACTTAACCTTGCCGTCGACTAAGTAGAATGTGATCGTATCATCGGAATCGGAAGTCAATATATCATAAAAAGTCCCGACCTCCTTGTTGCCGCTTCTTGTGTACGCCGTAAGGTTTCCGATATTATAAATTTTAAGCAGGTTTTCTTTCGATATGCCGGAACGTATGGCCGATCTCGATTCTTCATCGGTCGGGAAGATCACCTCGTTCTTGTCCCACGACTTAACCTTGTCGTCGACCAGATAAAATGTGATCGTATCATCGGGGGCGGAAGTCAATATATCATCGAATACAAAGACTTCTTCATTACCATTTTTTTCGAACTTTCTGATATCGCCGCGGTTATAAATTTTAAACAGAGCGTCTTTTGACATGCCGGCTTGAACGGCATTACCGGCCTGCGGTGCGGATACGGAACCCTTACCGCCCTCTTCCGCGCAAACAACCGAAACAGCGGAAATCATAGCTATGGAAACCGCGGCGATGAAGACGGATACCGATTTTTTAATGCTCATTTATCCCTCTTTTACGGTGCTGTCATTATGCGGATACGTGGCCGGGGCGCTTTCTAAATTAATGCTTTCTGCGGGACGCGTATACAAAAGGTAAGAAGTACTTCCGCCAAGAATACTCAGAGGACATAAATTGGTTTGCCCCGAAAAAATAATCAACGATCGCTTCTCTCATTCGGCTGACTTCTCTCAGGTGTGCATAGTTTTTGTCATTGTCCAGGGTCAGGTCGATCAGCTCCAGGGCCCGCTCAAATGCCTTTTGAGCATAATCGGTATTTTTCTTTACCCTCCAGTTAAGCGCCCGTTCAACCTCGCTGCCGATATTTGCCATCTGCTCTAAGAATGATAGCCGGTTCCACCGGCCCGCCGCCAGATCTTTATGCTGATGGCTCATCGCTTAATCCTTTTCGCGACTATCGCGATGATCCTCTTACGCATTTCTTCATTATCTACACCGCGGCTCCTATTACCTTGCGACGGACGCATGTTGATCATGGAATCAAATTCGACAAAATCGTCACCCTTCATCTCCGGATAAAAATTAATACCCCAAAGGCTTTTATGTTTTGAGCCGTTCTCAAGCAGCAAAGCTTCCAAGTCGGAATGAAGCTCCGCATCAACCGCTATAATTTCTCTATCGATATCAACTACGGCTTTTACCAAATTGCCAAAGATAGCCGCAGCCATCCGCTCAAGTTCGTCCGGTAGTAATATTTCTGCTATAATTTTCACAGATAAATTATACCTCAACAAAAAGCCCCCTGCAAGTCATTTGCTCGCAGGGGCCTTTGCGCTGGCTTAACCGGCTTTTTGAATATCGGAAATTAAGTATTGTGTTCCGGAAATTAATAAGATAGTAGAATGTTATAGAAGTTAATTTAAAATATTTTTGATCCGGCTCAATAACATTTCCGGATCAAAAGGTTTATAAAAGTACTCTGCTGCTCCCATCCTCTTCACTTTTTCTTCTAAACCTACCTCCTGCTGCGCCGTTAATACTAAAACCGGTATATCGGAGGTCTTGATGGAGTTATTTAAATTCTCCAGGACATATAAACCTCCGCCTGCGGGCAAGCCCAGATCCAGAATGATCATGTCCGGTTTTTCTTTGTGCGCTAAGCTTATTCCAAATAAACTATCATAAGCTGCGATGGTTAAATAACCCTGCGATTTAAGTAAAGTGGCCAAACCCAGCACCATCTCCCTCTCATCATCTATTATGAGTATCTTCTTAAGCGTCTTTTCTCCCATAAAATTTACCTTCTTCCCGACCTAAGATCGCAGGGCAATACCATAATAAACTTACTGCCTTTTCCAACCTGGCTCTCTACAAAGATCTTGCCTCTGTGCATTTCTACTATATCCTTAGTTATGGCAAGCCCCAAACCGGTGCCTTCTTTTGAAGCATTGAGCCGTTCAAACTTATTAAAGAGCAGGCCGATCTTATCGCTGGATATGCCGGGGCCCATATCTATACATTCTATTTTTGCGAACTCATCATCGGAATAGATTCTCAAAGTTACGGCGCCATTTTCGGGAGTAAACTTTATTGCATTGCTTAAAAGGTTAGTAACTGACCGAACCAACCCATCTTCATCTCCCCACACAGATAAGCTTCTATCCAAAAAATCCTTAACTATCTTTATACTTTTTTTGTCGGCTAAAATCTGCAGCTCTTTTATTTGCCTATCCGACAACTCTGCCAGGTTGCATTGTTTCCTTTTAACATCGATCACCCCTGCTTCAATTTTATGCAGATCCAGCAGGCCATTTACAAGGCCAATCATGCGTTCAATTATTCTATCGCAGAGCCCAAGAGTATTTTTTTGTTCCTCGTTCACCTGTCCTATAAGGCCCGCGAAAATATTATAAATATTGATCTTAATGGACGAGAGCGGATTCTTCAGTTCATGCGATACAGTCGCAACAAAGGTTGATTTCAACCGGTCGCTGTGTTTTGCCTGCGCGGCAAAAAATAAGATCTTATTAAAAATATTTCTTAAAATACTAAAACCGATGTAAAATCCGCATAGAGAAATAACGAAAGAAACAAACAGTATAGCACCGACATTACCGGCGAGAATATCAAGACTAAATAATTTGCCAGTTAAGAGATACAAAAATACTAAAAACGGCATAATAACCATTAAGGAAAAGGCGATGTTAAATTTCCTGTAAGGGTCTTCTTTTAACTCCTGCATGATCAGTTCATGATCTATTTTATTTGCTTTGTTTTGTTTATTCATAGTTCCTTTTGGACCAGATCTGCAGCATGCGAACTTTGGTAGTATTCCCGGAATGGTATCTTGCCATGCTGTAATTATATCATAAACAATGAATTATGGCGTTTATTTTTATCTGAGGGTCCGGCCCTTCCATAAAGGTATCAAAATCAGCCGTAGAAACAAAACCCTACGTAAATACCACTATCTTATCCATCCAACTTTTCGATGAGATTGTACGCAATCTCTTAAGTACATATTGATTAAAATCTGATAGGGCACGTCCATTCCATCTGCCAAATGCTTAAAATACGCTATAACATCGGATCCGATCCGGATCGTTATGGGTTTTTTTAGCTTTGCCGCATATGTATTGCGCCTACCTTTCAACTTAGAAAAATCATATTCTGTTCTCATATCTTACCCCTTTCGATAATTTTGAGCCTCATGACGGGTCGCTTTCCTTGCCGAAATTATCCTTATAGTATTCCCCTTTCTCGTACAATAGCACACAACCAACATCCGCAGCTTAAAACTAAAACCCAGCATAATAAACCGGTCTTCATCTTCTGAATGATCCGGGTCAAAATATTCTATAGCATTCTCGTCATAAAATACGGTTTCTGCTTCTTCAAAAGAAATGCCGTGCTTTCTTTTGTTAAGCGATGCTTTCGAGCTATCCCATATAAAACGTATATCACTCATATGTACACTGTAAATATACCATAAATACGGATAAATGCAAGTGTTTTTATCGTTTTTCTTCGCTTCAAGCCCTCTTCACCATTATGTATATGTTTCTGCTTACAATAAGAAGGGCTTCGCAGGATAATTTCTGCGAAGCCCTACCATCGCTTGCCCATTGAAGGACGAAGCAGAATGGCTCCCCGAAAGGGGTAAACACCCGAACTTTTCTATAACCTTATATGCGGGATTAAATAACTCGAAAAACGGAGAAAGGTGGTCTTTGGTAGTCTAAAATATCTAAAGCAGTCGTCTGGCTGCGACTCCCCGGGCAATTCGCTGACAGCTGCCCGGTATATATTTACTTCAATTCCGCGAGCTTCAACTCATCCAATATCCAGTCAATATTAATGTCCAGTTTTTTATCTTTATTCAGCTTTTCAATGCCTTTCAGGTGCAGTTTCATAAGATCGAGAAGCTTTGACCGCATCGCCGGGTCTTTTGCGGCTTGACGCGGCGTCATGCTGTCAATGGCGGGAATTTGCTCATCGATAAACTTCCCATAGCGATTTTTGTAAAAATCCTGCTCGAGCTTACGCTTGATTTCTACAGGGATAGGATCGGGTCGCGTTTCCGCTTCTTCGGAAAGCGCTTCATCGCGCAGGCCGCCATCATCAATTTTTCCCGCCATCTGCTTAGCTAAATCAACTACCATTTCATTCTGCAGAGTAACTGTTTCTTTGAAATATTTCTCGATCATCTTCTTGGCGAATTTAAACTTTTGCTTGGAAAATACTTCTATAATAATTCTATCCGGGCAAAGGGTAAGGTTGCCTATTGTGCCCACGCCAAGACTTTCATCATCGTGACGGAAAGCGGGATTCATCGCTTTTTCAAGCGCCTTTGACTCGCCCCGGCGCAGCCATGAATAATAGAACGCGCCTTCAATAGGTTTTTCTTCGGGATTTCTTTCTCTGCCTTGAAAATCAGGGTAGCTGTCTATGGTAGCTTTAATCGCGGCGAATTTACCCTCTATCTTATAAAACGCTTTACATTGATGCATATCCATACGTTCCAACACGGCAATGTGTTTATCGCGCGCGAGATTAAACGCCATTTCACAAAAAGCTCCGAAATTTTCCGATAAATAGTCCTTTACGGTGAAATCCTGGCGTTTCTTGGATTCTTTTTTGAAGCTTTTTTGCGCTTCGTCCATAAATTCCTGGAAGATAAAATCCGAAATTTCTATGCTGTTATTCTTTGGCCTGGAAAAATTGGGATAATGAGTAAGCCAGGTCAAGAGTCGCATAAAACGTATTGCGTGACCAGCTGTAGAGCGATCGATTAGAATAAATGTGCCTTTGACGGGATCGAGTAAATCGATGCATTCCATAGCCTGGTTATCTAATACCTTCTGTATCTCAATAATGGTAGCGCGAGAATTAAAGCGATGGTTCATCATGACGCGTTCATCATTATTAAGCCCTTGCCAGTTATGGGTCTTCCAGCGATCAGCTAAGGTTTGATTATCTTTGTCACGTTCTACGAAAAGGAGGTAGTATGCAGCGGCTCCAGCTGCCGTAGCCTCCTCGTCTTCCCCTTCCTGCAGGCCGCGCTTAAAGGACATATGACGTATTATATTTCTAAAATACTCTTCGCCATATACTTGGTCAATGTACCGCAATATCTTGAGCGCAAGATTACTATCTGTTTTAAGCCATAGATCGTATCCTTTTATACTAAAAGGAGAATACGAGCAATCAGAACTGCAATTTATCTCTGACCCGCGCCTTGATCCGCAACAAGCAGAACAAATAACTCTACCAGCGGTTGGGCATAAATTCCTGCTTTTACCGTTACAGATATAACATCTATCGATAGTTTTATTCATGGATTTTCTTATTTTGATTTTTTTCTTTTTGGGGATTGCTTTTCTAAGGATTTAGTTTTCTCAACGAGTTTGTCAAAATCGCTAACAGGTTGAGCGGCCTCAATTTTTTTCACTTTTTCTTCATACTTCTCAAATTCTTTCTCTGCCAGTTCTTTAGCTACTTCGGCCGATACTTTGCCGGGATTGGTCAAAACATCTTTCTCATTAAATCTTAAGAACGCGTCAAGTTTGGTGATCCAATCTTTCATTGTCATCGCCCGTTGTTTTTCTGCCTGCATCTCCGCATAATCAAGATACATGGTGACGAAGCGATTCAGTTGTCGAAGCTCATTTTCTGAAAGATAATTTTTAGCTATAGAAACATCTGTTTTACGAATCCTGCCTTTAGGAGAATTCTTCCATGTGGTTAACCCCATATACGGCTTCGAAGCGCTTACCCGTCCTGCAATAAGCTCAGCCGCGGTATGCCCATGAATCGCCCAATGAAGCTTGTTCTGTACTGTAGCATAGAATTCTTGTGTCACTTCCAAATAAGGATCATAATCTACGCTGCACTGCGCGTAGATATCGGTAATCTTTTGATAAAAAAGCCTCTCTGAAGCGCGAATATCGCGAATGCGTTCCAGTAATTCATCGAAATATTCCTTGCGCAAAAACTTACCGCTCTTGAGGCGCTCATCGTCCAATACAAAGCCTTTGACAATATATTCTCTTAAACGTTGAGTAGCCCACTGACGGAAGCGTGTAGCGATAGCGGATTTTATCCTGTATCCGACCGAAATAATCATATCCAGATTGTAATATAATGTCTTATAGGATTTCCCGTCCGTAGCAGTTGTCAAGAGTTCCTTGACAACTGAATCCATATCAAGCTCTTCTTCTTCGAAAATATTCTTAATATGCAGACTTATATTCTGCTTGCTCGTCTGAAATAATTCCGCCATTAATTGCTGGGTAAGCCAGACCGTGTCATTTTGGAAACGAACATCGATCTTGACATTGCCATCTTCCGTCTGATAAATGATCAACTGCGATTTATTTTTCATTTGTCACCTATATTTGTTTTTCTTAATCAGGCATCGCGTCTTCGAAAACCAGCGAAATTCCATGCTTCTCGTACAGCGTCTATTCACAAGTCATAATCGTTCTTGGCTTTTTCTATAACATCAAGTAATTTTGTTTCTAATTTTAGCATCTCTCTCACGTGATGTAAATAAGCAAATCCAAGAAGCGATAATTAGTGCAGATAACGCGCTCCTTGCCGCAATCCCCGAATACAAGCTACGTAGTATCATCAATGAAGCCGACTGGCGGCAAGGCCAACTGTGGCGCGATCTCCTTAATTCCTAGTTAATGGTTAAAATCTCGCTCAAAGAGCGCCAAATACCATCGATAAAACCATTAACTAGGAAGCATTAACTACGAGGCGATTCGGAGATAAAGAGATGCTCGGGCGAGATTTATTCGGCTATTTTTCAAGTAATAGATTGCTTCGTCGCGCCTTCGGCGCTCCTCGCAATGACGAGGCACAAATATTTTCCATAACTCTTTGAAACGTCGCGAGATAAAAATAGCCCTGATTAGTTTGTATAACCAAGGCTATTTTTATCTCTCATTATGGATTTTGAGAGATTTAATTGGCTCCCCCGCGAGGACTCGGCCATCCGGCGTCCGGAGGCCGCCTCCTGGCCAGCCAATTTTCTGTCGGCCGGAGGCCTTTTCCTCCTATTCGTCGGCGAAAATTGGCTTCGAGTCCTTCAACGCCAGACGCCAAATTTGGCCACAAAAAAGGCACCAGAAAACTGACTTCTGGTGCCAAATTTGGCTCCCCGATTATACAACCAAGCGCACCATTTCCAGCGCCAGGGTACGCTTTCCGGTCTATGTACAGTTCGTCAGGCACCAGCTGGTAATCGTTACCGATCAGCCGCCATATGACATTAAAACCACCAATAGGATAACCCGCAGGGTCATCCAGGAGGCCAAACCTAAGGTTCGGAAGCCTTCCCCTTTAGATCAAGCACTTAAATACGCCGCGGTACTGAATGAGCCGTCTATCGTGTCAAAGACCCAAGTAGCTATGCGCTTTGGAGTATCCCGCGCCCGGGTCTGTCAAGTACTCAGCCTTCTTGAGCTGGATTCAAGCATCATACAGCACCTGAAGTCCATTGAAGATATTGATGAGCATAACTTCTGGACTAAAAGAAGGCTTAGATCGATTGCCCTGCCGGAAAAGAAGGAAGAGCAATTAGCTGAGTTTAACCGGTTACGGCGGGAGACAAGCCGGGAGATGGTACTGGTTTAGTGGTTTCCTGTAGCGGACGAGTTTTGCAATTGGTGCATGATAGAGGAGGCGGAGAAATTGTACGAAGAGTTAGCTATCTTATTAACTAAACATGCTGTTCGTCATAAAATCAGCAGCACAATCATAAAACCAACTAAACTTGATATAATACTGCCATTATTCGTTTATGTTTGTAACCAGCTTAACATTTAATAATAATTGCTAAGTCTGACCAAAATTGAATGGAAAGAATATCGCCTCGTTTATGATCTAAATCATGTATAATGTTTTCAAAGAATTGATCCATATCCCTGCGTTCATTATTCAGGTTCTCACCTGAAATGTTATACTTCATGCCTGGCCAAATCTGCCTGACACCCTTTCTCCCATCACCGATAGAAATTTCTTCTAACTTCTCGTAAGAACAACCTAAATCCTCTATGATATATAGACCTCCTTTATTAAGCCTTCGTGCCCTTCACAAAATTATTTTCTCGTCGGAGAATATTAAAACCTCACTTCTTTTCTACCTCCTGCCATTTTTCCGTCGGAGAATTTCTCCGGTTCTCGCCA
>Ga0268276_1003571_pt1 | contig 11918 bp, 13 predicted proteins | sample saktaG_4_FD_190145 | JGI IMG/M metagenome (GOLD analysis project Ga0268276, IMG submission 190145) | Saline water microbial communities from Sakinaw Lake, British Columbia, Canada - sak_2010_1_5_45m | ecosystem: Environmental > Aquatic > Non-marine Saline and Alkaline > Saline ...
GCCGAGCGGCATCTCTTGCCCCACGAACTGCATTCCCTTGGGACCCTGCGTCTTGCGGGACGCCGGCACCATAAGGTCGGTCATTACCACCTCGAAATCGGGGTGGATAGTGGCCGCTTTGTACGCGATCTTTGAGGCCTCGAAGTACTTCTTCCGGGCCTCGTCGGTGACGTCGGCGCCCCACGCATCGAAGTTGAAGGGATAGCCGGCCTCTTTCAGAAACAGTTTCGCCCTGGCCTCGTTCACGTGCGAAGCGAGCGCCTCTTGTGCCTCGTCGTACGTCGCTGCCACCTTGACGTCGTGCCCCTTGAGGAGCATTTCCGCAGCCTTCCTGTGCAACTCGTTGTCATCAAAAACCAGAACTTTCATGGCATTCTCCTTTCGTTAGAGTTTCGGCATGCCTTGCCGTCCGCTTTTGCGGAGTTTTTTGTTGTAAGGGGATAAGGAAATATCTTCATCCTGACTATATTAATTATAGCACAATTATAATGGTGTGTCAACAGCTTAGCCTACCACTTCCCTACCAAAAAACTCTGCCCGCCACAATGCAAAAGCTTTGGGAGGGCGCCTCGATTAAAAAATAAACAAAACGGCCCGTACTAGGAAAAGCCTAGTACGAGCCGTTTGAGTCACGTTTAATGGCTCTATTTTTATTTGGGCCTACAAACCTAATTATTTTTTATAAAGTTAGAAGGTTTGTTACTATTTTTATCAACTTTTCTTTTTCAGACATATCGCTTACGGCAATCAAAAGCGCTAACGCAACCAGTGCATTATCGTTAATTTTTTTTTCTCCTGATTCTTTATATAAATAATTGTTTTTATCTAAAAAATACACGAACAAAAACGAAGCACTTCTTTTGTTGCCGTCCACAAACGGATGGTCTTTAATAATAAAGTAAAGCAAATGCGCCGCCTTCTCTTCAATAGAAGGATAAAGCTCCTTTTTATCAAAGGTTTGGTAGATATTTCCCACAATGCCTTTTAATCTTTCACCATTATCCTGGCCAAACAACTCGCTGGCCTCTTTCTTTTTTGCCAATTCTTTTTTCACCCCGACAATAATCTTTTCGGCAACAGAATAATCCAATATAAATTTACCCTTGCCTTGTTTTGCCAAGGTAATTTTCTCAGTATCGTATTGTTCAAGTAGGGTTAAGGTCTTAGAATAGTCGGCGAGAAGATTTAAAATTTCCTGTTCCTGCCCAACCATCAATTCATTACCCACTTTTTTCTTTAAAAAATCTATGGCTGTCTGCAATTCCTTAAATTTGTTCTGCGCCTCAAGCAATCTTTTCTCGTTTATTGCATAACCTTTTACCAAATAATTTTTCAAAGTATTGGTTGCCCAAATTCTGAACTGTGTCGCCCCTTTAGAATTAACTCTATAACCAACAGAAATAACAGCGTCAAGGTTGTAAAATTGAGTTTTATACTTTTTCCCGTCCTTGGCAGTATGTTCCAAAATGGAACATACTGATTTTTCGTCTAACTCTTTCTCTTTTAAAATGTTATTTAAATGTTTTGTAACGGCCGGCCTATTAACTCCAAAAAGCAAAGCAATTTGCGCTTGCGTAAGCCAAATAGTTTCATTTTCCAATGAAACATCAATTTTTACTTTCTTGTCGGGAGTTTGATAAATAACAATCTCTCCTTTACCCTGAGCACCTGCCCTGAGCGTAGCCGAAGGGGCGTCGAAGGGCCTTTTTATTTCTTCGTTCTTCATTTTTTATTTATTCAAATTAACATACGCTAACCTGCATCTTTATTTTCTAAACAGTTCTATGTATTCAAACAATTCAAAGGAACGGTTTCTTGAAAATCCCGTAACTTCCTTTAAAATTCCTGTCTTTTCGAATTCTTCAGCTAATTTTGCCGCTGTGGGGAAAGTAATATCTAACTCTTTTACAATTTGATTAACGTTCATAATCGGCTGAGAAAATAATGCAATCAAAAATCTCTGACCAAGCTCGGCCCTACGACCCAATTTCATTATTTTTTGCTCGTATTTCTGCCTCAAATCAATTATTTTTTCAAAGGTTAGTTTTCCTTTATTGGCGGTTTCGATAACTCCCGAAAGAAAAAATTTGATCCATTGCTCAATATTATTTGAAGATCTCACCATGGTTAAAGAATCATAATATGAACCCTTGTTTCTCTCAAAAAAATCAGAAAGATAGAGTGTCGGCTTCTTTAAAACCTTGGCATCAACTAATTGGAGCGTCATCAAGAGACGACCAATTCTTCCATTTCCATCCAAAAAAGGATGGATTGTTTCAAATTGATAATGGCTCATGGCAACCTTAATTAGCAAAGGGATTTGAATATTTTTATTATGCCAAAAAAGCTGGAGGTCAGAAATTAGTTCTCCAAGTTCGTCTGGATGGGGCGGTATAAAAAATGCGTCTTTTAGGTTTGACCCGCCAATCCAGTTTTGGCTTGTACGTATTTCACCCGGAGTTTTATGTTCGCCCCTAACACTAGACAAAAGTATTTTATGCGCGCCCTTAAGAAGCCTCATCGAAAGGGGCATCGTGGCCAATTCTTTTATAGAATGATTAATAGCTTCTATATAATTCTGCACCTCTTTCCAATCATCACGTTTTTCTGGATTAATATCATCTTTGGAAAGCAAAGCTTCATCAATTCCAGTTTTTGTACCTTCAATCCTGCTCGAAGTGGTAGCTTCCTTTGTAATATGCATACGAATAAAATAGTCAACATCTGGGACAAGACTAGAATAAGCGTTAAGCTCACCCAAAAGCCTCATTGCTTCATCAGATAGCATGTTAATTTTCTTATCCTCCCATTCAAATGTTTTATTTATCGGAAATGGGCTAAAGCTTTTGTACTCTAGTTGTTGTTTGTATATTCCCGCTTTAAATGTTGATTTCATAACCTTTAATACTGTTATCTATATTTAAAGTTTAGCATGTAAGTTTAAATAAGTAAAGCCATGCTAAAAGTTCGGCTTGGAGCTGGAAACTGAAGGTAATACCAACCCCATAAAATTATTTCGGCCCTGCGAACGAAGGTTGTTATAGAGAGTCTACAAACTCTTCCTGCCCATCGATATTTCTATCTAGCTCCCCTATTCTCCTTAGGGTTCCCTGCCCAAACGTGCCGTCAATTAATCTTCCTACGGGTAGTATGTTTCCTGTCATCATTCCATTACAAAAAACCTCAAATACTTCTTCCTTATCTTTAAATTGTCCGCGATTACCTTCAAATATTTTATCAGCCAAGATATTAAAAATTTTTCGTTCCCGACGATAGGTAAAATTTTGGCCAAACATCCTTTTTGTGCCAAATACGCGACCTACCGCCTGCTTCCAGGTTTTTACTTTATCGGTTGTAGCATAATAGGTATCTTCATTAAAAAGCTGACCGCCAGAATCAGCTCGCGTATGCGGATGTTTTTTTATCGTAAGCGCTGTGTTTTTTTTCTCATCGGCAAACAAAGGATCGTCAGACAACTCCAATACCATCCTTCTTGTTAATTCCTCCGTTACGGCTTCATTAAGATTAATAAAGTAACGATTTTTATCATCTCTTGTATGCGCAACCAAGCCTATGCGATATTCATTAAGTTTGCGATCCGCCCCCTGTGTAACTTGCAAGGCCTGATATGATTTAAAATGCAACATCTCGTGCAGAGCGTGTCTTAAAAAAACAATATTAGCCGGCTGCTCTCTCATGACAACACCTTGTTTCATGGAGTCATAAACAGCACTATCCTTTAATGGCCAATCACCCTCTTTAATCACGTGAATATTTTTAGGGGGTATTTCAAAATCACTTAATCCATATTTTCGCCTAAGCTTGTTCGTAGCTTCATTCGCTACGTCTATTATTTTTAGCTCAACCTCTGTTTTTTCTCTTTCCTGTTTTTCTAAATCAACAAAGCGTTGATCATCAAATCGTTCTCCGGCTGCTTGAAGAATTTGTTCTTTATCCGTTTCTGAGACGTCCCCTACGACTCTTTCAAAAGATGAAAATTTTTCTCCCATAATTTAATTATTTTTATTTCTTAATTATTTTTCGGGTCTGCGGACCTGTTTATTTTTTTTCAACCGAATATTTGCCGTTGTGGTAGACTACTTTATAGCTATATCCATACGCGTCTTTAAAAGTGGCAGATCCCGTGGCCGCAGCCTTTTGGAAGGCAGCTTTTTTGTCTTCGTCTTTTGCCCATTCACTCATGTGCCTTACCCCCGGGGCGGCTTTGGCGTCATAAGAAATGGTGTGGCCATTAACCATTCTTGTGCTTATTTTCTCTTCCGGCTTTTTAACTTCCGATTTCTTAACCTCCGACTGCTTATTATTTTCCATAAATTTATTTCTTGGCCCTGCGAACGAGCCACTCTATTAATTATTTTTTAGAAACGATACCACTTTTTCCGGTTACACGGCTTGCACGCAAGCTGTAAATTTCTAATATTGTTTGAACCATAGCTTTCAGAAGGAACTTTTTTAAGCTTGCCGCCTACTCTCAATGGCTTCATTTTTCTAAATTTTTTGTTTAAATAATTACTTCCAAGGGGAATAATATGATCGAGCTCATTCCCTTCTGCAGATTTACAAATTTGGCATGTTCCGTTCGCCCGTTCGGAAATTATGGGGAAAAGAGTTTTTCTTTTCCCATTGAATTCTCTTCTTTTGATGGTAACCGATCTAAAATCAAAAGATTCCTTGAATTTAGTTCGTAATTTATTTACATCACCTTCGCAGAACATATCTGCAAAATATTTTTCGTCTTCCGAATATTTAAAATCCACGTTTTTATTTCTCAATTAATTTTTACTCTTTAGATAATCTTAATCCTTTTAAGCCAACGGGGCAACTGTCTTGCCACAATTGCCCCAATTTTTCCGGTTAGTCCTTAAACCACCTTAATTTCAAACCTACGGATAGTAGAGTTGTTTGCCCATCTTTGAAAAACGGCTTTCTGCGCTAATGCGTGCGTGGCACTGACTGAGTCCTGAGTTTCAATTTCTATTATATATTCTTGACCATTGTGATTAGCATAGATGTCTGGTATAAACCCCCCAACTACTGGGGGCTTTATGTTGCCTGGCAAATCAGACCAAACCCTACTCCAGCCGGCCACGATTACTTGCCGGGCCCAATTACCGACTGCGAGATCGTGTTTTCCTTGGTTTTCCTTAGTTCTTATATAGATCATTTTATTTAATTAATTTTTTATTATTATTTGACCTTTAAAAACAAAACGCGAACCCTTCCCGGGCACGCGTTCAAAAATTAGGACAAGCTAAATTTATCTACGTACCCGGAGGTGATTAGGTTTGACGTCAAAAAATGTTATTGAAATTAAACCTCCGTTTTGATTATTTTTACCTACGACTACATTTTACTACTTCAAACCGCCGTGTCAAATCCCATTTTAGAGCTAAAATCTGTGGATAACTAAAAACAGTACTCAGCCCTGTTTTCCTATTTTTCAATCCAAACTCTCGATAAAATCTCTTAACAGCAAAGCGCTTAACACAATTTCATTATTCTTTAACTTAGTAACTGATTCATATAGACTGAGTCTCTTTTTCTCTTTTAATCTCGCCTTTTCGGAAACAATCCAAACAACCCCGTCGAATATTGCGATCTTAATTATGGATCTTTTTTTATCTTTAGCTCTGATAAATGAAATTCCTTCCCTGAAACTTTTATCCTGCGTACCACCATTTGTGGTTATTAGTTTGGTTTCAGCTAATATAAATTTATCTCCTACTCTTAAAACTGCATCTAACCCCTTTTGCCCACCGTACCCTAATTCTTCCCTCGCAAAGTTTACCAATGCAGCGTCGCCGCCATCCAAAAATGCTATTTTATCCTGATTCAAAAATTCATTTTTAGACAGAACGGGATATCCAACTTTATGAATCCATTTTCTGAACATCTGCCCAACTTGACGCGATGGGGCTTTTTCCTTGCTCGCACCCATTATTAAATTTTCCAACCCCATTCTATACAATCTACTACTTATGCGCCTTACAGTTTTAGGATTTCTGTTTATCGCTTCTTTATCTTTTCTTAGAAATCCGACGTATGGATCATCTATTGGAAACCTATCAAGCTTTAACAATTCTCTTATCAGCTCTTTGGATTGCTTTCGATTAAATAAATCTTGGATTTTCCCCTGTTCCGCAGGATCAATAGTCCTCGCTAAAGTCAAATTCACGGGATATATAATCGCCAATTTGTCGAGATAACCGCTAGAATCTGCTAAATTTATACTTTTTTCAACCCATTTATTCATTTTATTTTAAGAAAATAATAATTTTTGCCTATTGGTAGAGTCTTTTTCGTTAGTATATATATAATTTAAAAATTTATACACCAAATCAAAGGAAATCCTTTTCCTATTATTGTCTCTAAAGTTTGTCAAAAAATATGAAGAATATTTTTCTCTTTCTTCATTCAGTTTAACGTTAAAATCAATCATCAGTTTCTCTTGGTCGACAATTGGTATCCCTTTTTTGAAAATCAAATGAGCCATGTTCCGCGAGGTCTTCTTGCCCACAAGCCCCTTTATTTTATAGTCTCTAATATCTTCAAGTTGAATCTTCTTCCCATTTTTACTGTCGATAGCCCTTAAAAATAATATGTTATTCCCAATTAACTTCTTGAGATCAGAATTAATATGAAAAACTTTTTTGTCTTTTATATTCTGAAGGGCCATTTCTACTTTATACTCCCCAGATCTTAAATATTCTTCCGTGAGCCTGAAAATACCTAAATAATTTTTAGTTTTTTTAACACGATTTACAAATTCTCCACCGAATTGCCAATTATATTGTTTTTCTAAAATAAGTTCAACTTTCTTTCCGTCAGGGAAAATAGTTGCAAAAATTTTATTTTCCGAAGAATCGTCTTCCCTCTTTTTAAAATAGAAGGATATGACATTATATGTCGTATCTTCAAAAACTTGCTCTGAAAATATATTTAATTTCAAAATCTTAAATTTATCAAAAAATAGATCTCTAATTTTTCCTGAATTTTCCGCTGATAGAAAATTGAGCGGGACTATTAGTATCCCCTCATCAGAATCAAAAACAGATTTAATTGAAAGCTGATATAGGTCCTCAAATTGGGAATTATATCCATTAAAATATTTTTCTTTTGTGTTTCTGTCTGCCTTATTCTTATGCAAGTATGGCGGATTAGTTATAACAAATTTATATTTTTGAGGAGAATTTATGCTATCTTTAAGAAAAACTATTTTATTATCTACATAGTTTTTGTCTACATCGAAACCTAAAATGCTTTTAACGCCACTTTTCTTCGCCCACACTATTAAATCTTTGTTTCCGGCGTAAGGATCAACTGCATTCTTATTTTTTATATATTGAGAAAAGCCACTCAGTATATAATCTGAATTTTTCGTAAAAAACTGCCCATTTTGTTTTTTTATTTCTGCATTCATTATCTTATTATATCACTTTATAATCCAAAGCGACATTTAATTTTACTTCCGCCAAGATGCCACGTCAACACTCTATATGTGGATAACTTTAAAGCACTCTTCCCGGATGGCTCAACGAGATTAGCAGTTTAAATTTGGCAAAAATTAGGCGAACTAAATAAAGATGATATGATGACTAATCGCCGTGAAGCAATGTGAGACAACTAACACTCTAAGGTCGTGGTATAATAAAGCAATAAATTAAAAAATTTTAATTATATGGAAATAGAAATTTATATATTTATTTTGGGGTTAATTGCAGGAGCTGTGGTTGTGTTTTTATTTTTAAGAAAGCCTAAAATAAAAATAAAATCGCCGGCTGAGGCGGGGCGAGAGAATTTGGCAACGTTTAATGCCCAGCGCGACAAAAAAGAAGCCGAGACCCTGGCGAAAATTTTGGACTTTGCTGAGGGTAAAGAAAAAATCACAAACGACGAGGTCCAAAAATTACTTAATGTCTCCGACACGTCAGTTGGCAGATATTTAGATGAGCTAGAAAAACAAGGCAAGCTAAAACAAATAGCCGACACCGGCCGAGGCGTCTACTACACAAAACCCTAACCCCGCCTTTTCGGCGAGCAAGAAAACGCCCCGTACTAGGCAAACCCTAGTACGGGGCGTTTATCTAACAATAAAAAAGGCGACAAGGTTGTCTTTACTAAGACTTCCGTGTCGCCATTGTTGGCTTGCGATGTTTCGCGCTTCTCGGGACAGTCCAACGTGCCCGTGACCTAAGTCACCTGTTATCAACCACACCCACAATTGGCGTGGACGCTCTTGTTAGTTCTTCCCGGTGACAACAGCCATTACCCGACAAAGTGGACGCAACTTTCCACTTGCGCCGCCATACCCACTGGTCTGAGGGTCTAAGCGCGGAGTACGCCACTTCATCTTAGAAAGAACATTGCCCTTGCGCACAGGTTGCCCTTATTTTTACATGGTGGGTCCCGTAGGGCTGGCTCAGGCCAGATTTACCATGGTTTGATTTTGCGCATCAGCACCTCCTTTCTGTTATCAAGGGTTAACAATTTATTTTAATCTTATCAAAAACTAACTAAATTCTCAACAAAAAACCGCCTCGATGAGAAGCGGTTGCGTTTAATTTTTATTCAGCCTTTTTTGACTTAAAAATAACACTTCTTCTCCACGTCTTCTGCCAACCGCTTGCCATGGTTGAGTTATATTCCCCTTTTTACCGGTATAAAACGTCACCGCACAATCCAACCGAGGTTTAGTTTTGGTAATATCTTTTATATACTTTTTGTAGAAAGGTGCGTATTTTATAAAAAAAGCCCTAATACAATCATCAAAATCTCTAAATATCTCTGCTTCTTCTTCTGCTACCCTATAAATTACATAATCTCTAGCAGCGTCTCTACTCCTTTCTACAATATCTTTCTCTGATTCCAAATCTTTGTAAAAAATATTATTCTTTGCGTTGGACACCAACTCATCAAAGCCAGCACTATTATAAACGTCTGTTGCAATGCACTCTGCCAAAACTAAACAATTTAAGAAATCCTTAGAATATTTTTTATACAAAACCGATACCGGTATTATCGAAAATAGTCCATCATATCTATCGGCTATGGCCGTAAGGGTTTTTACATATTTTTCTGTCTTATCTTCTGGTATCTTGTTAACATTTTGCACTCTTCCATCACCAGGACAGATATAAATCATTAATCCTGGTTTATAAATTTTAACCACTTCCTCGTTAAGCCTGTTCAGGTTATTCAACGTCGCCTCATCACACAGTTCAGCATAGTCTATTGGTAAGTTCGGATTTTTACACCCTCCCCAGGCTTGAAGCAATTTTACAGGTAAGTTTTTAGAAACCTTGTTTTTAATTTTTTCCAAAACAAGCTCTTTTGTTGCCTCAGATGGAATCGCCTTAGCCCTAATTTTTCTACTGATTAAGGCTCTATAAATTTTTTCTGACACCTGATTATTTTCTTTTTCCATAAAGTTATTATTATCCTACCAAAAAACCGCCTCAATGAGAAGCGGTCTTACTTAATTGAATACTAGCGTTTGTGGTTTTTTAAATCCTTTTTCGCGCTTTTTAAAAATTTTCCAAATTGCCTATCTTTCTCTCTTTTTTCAAGCTCGGTCATTTCATAATGCTCTGCTTCTTTTTTTAAATTAACGTAATTTGAATATTTATCTTCATCCAGTTTGCCCGCTTTCAAAGCTGCAAGAACTTCGCACCCCGGCTCATGCGTATGAGTGCAGTCAACATATTTACACCTCCCAACCGAGGCGGTTATTTGGTCAAATAAGATATCTACGCCCACAGTTGCATCTGCCATTCCCACTTCTCTTATGCCGGGATTGTCTATTACAATTCCGCCGTTTTCCCCGCCCGCCGGCGAGGCAGGCAGAAAATACATTTGCCTGCTTGTTGTTATGTGCTTGCCCCTGTCAGCGTAAAGGCCAATGCTTTCTGTTTTTATAATATCTCTCCCAAGTAATTTATTTATCAAAGAAGATTTTCCTACGCCAGACGAACCAAGAAAACAATATGTTTTTGCTTTTTTTATATATGCTTTCAATTCATCAAGCCCTTCATTAGTCAAAGTGCTTGTTGAAATAAAATCAACATCGCCAAATCTTTTTTTTATCTGAGCCAATTTAGAGTTTAAATCATCCTTTGATATTAAATCTGTTTTATTTAAAATAATAGCGGGCCTTACGCCTCCGTCGTTTGCTAGGGCAAAATATCTTTCAAAACGATTTAAATTAAAATCTCTATCAACAGACTCAACAACAAGTGCCACATCAATGTTTGTTGCTATAACTTGAACTTCATTTTTACCGCTGTGCTTCCTTTTTATTATTGTTTTTCTTGGCAATACACTGTGAATCACCGCGCGATCTTTATCTGCTTTACTAATTGCAACCCAATCTCCCACCGCAGGATAATCTTCTCTGGATAAAGCGTTAAATATTTGTTTTCCTGTTATTTGTGCAAAATATTCGCCATCGGTATTTATAACCTTATAAGCCCCTCTGTGTTCTGCAACAACCCGAGCAACCGCAAAATCGCCCAAGCCCAGTTTTTTCCGGTTAGACTCAAAAAAATCACTGTAACCTAGATCTTCAATTTTTTTGGGAATCATTTTTTCCATGTTATAAATAGCTACTGAGAAAATTTAGAATCGTTAAGGTCTCCATTGTTGTTATAGCCCCGGCTTTCCCAAAACCCCTTGTAGTTAGTATCGCTTGATAACTCAATTTTGGTTATCCATTTAATCCACTTGTATCCCCACTTCTGTTCAGCCACCAATTGGAATGGGAACCCTCTTTCTGGTGGCAAAACCACTCCATTCATTTTGCTAGCCATCATAATGTTGTTGCTCAAAATATAATCTAATGGAAACGAAGTAGAATAGCCGTCTGCAGCATAAAAGATAACTGATTTAGCTTCTGGCTTAATTGTTAGGTCTTTAAAGAGGTCTTTTACTAACGGCCCGGCACAAAGCACCTTTACGCTCCAACCCTCAACACAATTAAGTGTTACAACTTTCTGGTACGCGGGCAACTTTAAAATCTCGTCGTAGCTGTATGATATCGGCTCAGAAACCAAACCCGTAACCTCCAGTTTATAAGTATTTTTATCTACATATTGCACGCCCTTAATAGAGTTTTCTCGAAAGTCGTTTATGGAGCCCAATTTCTCACCCTGATAACTATTTATTTCCACCCCAGACAAGACTAACGGCTGGCTTCGATAAGATAAAAAATAAAAAGCTGTGATTGCTATAACAGCTAAAAGCACTAATACGGTAAACGCTAACACTTTCCCATTTTTAGGCTGACGTAATTTTTTAACTATATTATCAAGCCAAGGAAACAATACTTTTCTATTGATTATCAAATGAATAATAATTAAAATCACCAGCGCAGCCCCACTATAATCGTGCACCCAAGATCTCTGCGCTGCAGAAAAATAATTATATACAAAAATAAAAAATCTCTGCAACTCCGGAAATTTTATTAAACCTGTTATAAGATTTAATAAAAAAGTTATAAGCAATAAAAGAATCAACAGTTGCTTTGCCCACTTCTTAATATATTCTTGAATCATATAGTTTATTTTAATTTTTTGGTTCAAATCTCAGCGCGATTGAATTTATACAATATCTTTTATTTGTTGGTGGCGGGCCATCGTCAAAAACGTGACCTAACTGTGATTCGCATCTGGCACATATAACTTCTATTCTTGCCATCCCAAAAGATTTATCTTCGCGCTCTTCTATATTCTCGGGGTCAATGGGGTCAAAATAACTTGGCCACCTGGTCCCAGATTCAAATTTTTGCTCATTGTCTTGCATATTTTATTGCTCGTTTTTATTTTCTTCGCTTTCTTCTCCGATATCTTGCTCTTCTCCTTCTGGAATATCCATTTCCGGCCCTCCTACGCCCAATCCTCCCA
>Ga0268276_1003572_pt1 | contig 11917 bp, 4 predicted proteins | sample saktaG_4_FD_190145 | JGI IMG/M metagenome (GOLD analysis project Ga0268276, IMG submission 190145) | Saline water microbial communities from Sakinaw Lake, British Columbia, Canada - sak_2010_1_5_45m | ecosystem: Environmental > Aquatic > Non-marine Saline and Alkaline > Saline ...
TTACCCTTTTTACGCCACTTGGCGCCGGGGCCGCGGCCAACGCATTCGACGATACCCCGCTCTTTGAGGGTGCGCAACAGGTGCCGGATCATGTCGCGGCTGACATTCGGACACAGGCGTTCCACGTCCGTGACGCTGAAATCCTGCGCTAGGGATTGGATGGCCAGCTCGACCAGTTCGGTCTTCTCGCCGCGCGGGGCGGCGATTTCTCCGGCGCGTTCCTCGAATTCGTCGTAGGCCTTTTTGATGATGAACAGCAGGTAGCCGATGTATGGCCAGGGGTCGTGCTTGCCTTCGTGCCAGCCTTTGGAGCTTTGTTCTAGCGTTTCGTAGTAGCGCACCTTGTTGTCCTCGATCAGGCGCTCAAGGCTGACGTAGCGCCCGACGTCGATACCAGCGAGGTAACAGGTCTGAAGCAGCAGCAGGCGGGAGACGCGGCCGTTGCCGTCGCGGAAGGGGTGGATGCAGAGGAAATCGAGGTTGAAGGCGGCCAGCAGGATGAGCGGCGAGATGACGCGCTCGCGTATGAGGTCGGACCAGAGGCCGGTCAGCGTGCGGGTGAACGCGGGCGTCTCGACCGGCGAAACACTGCGGAAACGGACGCGCTGGTCGCCGTTGGGCAGACGCTCGATGATGTCGACCGGCTTGTCTTTGTATTGTCCGGCATCCCATATTTGGCTGCGGCAAAGCTTGTGCAGGTTGAGGATGGTCTCCTCCGAGACCGGGAGCTTCGCGCCGCGCTCGTGGATGAGGTTCAAGGCGTCGCGGTAACCCGCGACCTCCTCCTCGTCCCGGTCTTTGAGGGCGGGACGGCCGAAAACGACGGTGCCGATGCGGGACTGGTCGATCTCCACGCCCTCAATGCGGTTGGACGAAACGACGCTTTGAGCGATGGCGTGTTCCCTCAGCACTTTCAGGCGCTGGGGCGACTGCCGCTTGAACAGATCCTGAATGCCTTGGGCGCGTCCAATGTCGGAAAGATACCATGACACCGTCATGGGTATTTGAAGGCGATGGTCTTGGATTTGCTGGAGGGTTTTCACGGAGTATCCTTGATGACCAGCCAGGTGACGAGTTCGAGGTCGGTCTTTTCGTGAACCTGCTCCTGCTCGTTGGGCAGGATGAAGCCGCGGGCGGACTGGAGACCGGAGGCGGCGCGTTTGCGGAACGTGGCGGCAACGGACTCCACGGCCTTCTGCAGGAGCTTGTCGTAGTCCTTCATGTCGCTGCCGTGGTTGGTCTGCTGGTCGAAGAGGTTGCAGAGCCGGGTGTAAGCCTCGCTCTTGCCTGAACAGAGGACGCGGTAGATATCGAGGATCTGCTTCGGGTTCGCGAAACCGAAGCGGACGTTGCCGTCGGCGAGGACGTAAACGAGGAAGTAGGGCTGGAGCGGATTGATGGACTCGTTCGGGCTGGGCTTGGCACCAACTGATCCGCCGCACTGCCCCTCCTGCCGGAAGCAGAAGATGACGCCGGGGTGGATGACTTTGTAGTCCGGATGGGGCGGCACGCAGGTGTAGAGGCCGAACGGGGCGGCTTCGAGGGCGGCGCGGTTGGCCTCGATGTATTTCAGGAGTTCGAGGCGGAAGTCATCGAGGGTGAACTCGGTGAGGGAAACGCTGTCGCCCAGGTCTTCGAGGTCGAGCACCTCGTCCTTGAGACGGAGAAGCTGTTTGTCGCGGTAGCGGAGGTCTTCGGAGACGATGTCCTCGATCTCCTCGTTCTTGAGGACGTTGTCCTCGAAGGTGGCCGCGATGTCCACGAGGGCCATGCGGGCTTCAACGCGGTTTTTGAGGTTGATGTACTTGTTGAGATCCTCGGTGGGCCAGAAATTGACGAGCTGCACGGTGTGGCTGGCGCTGCCGATACGGTCGATGCGTCCGAAGCGCTGGATGATGCGCACCGGGTTCCAGTGGATATCGTAGTTGATGAGGGTGTCGCAGTCCTGCAGGTTCTGGCCTTCGCTGATGCAGTCGGTGGCGATGAGCAGGTCGATCTCGCCTTGCTGCGGCATGGAGGGGATCTTGGCGCGGTTCTTGGCCCGCGGGGAGAAATTGGTGAGGATCTGGTCAAAAGCGCTGCCGCCAAAATTGGTGCGGGTGTCGCCGCCGCCGCAGACAAGGGCCATGTTGATGCCGAGTTCCTTGGCGCCCCATTCGAGGAGCGAGCCGTAGAGGTAGGCGGCGGTGTCGGCGAACGCGGTGAAGACGAGAACCTTCCTGTTCGGCTCGCCGAGTTTGTTGACGGTGGGCTTGGCGACTTTGGCCGCGATGAGCTTCTTGAGTTCGGCGAGCTTGGCGTCGGTGGACGGCGAGACATTCTGCGCGGCGTTCAAGAGGATGCGGAGCTGGTCCTTGTCCTTCTTGAGGTCTTTGAGCCAGTTCTTGCCGTGATCCAACTCCAGATGCTCCAGTTTGTATTTGAACTTGCCGCCGACGAGCATGGCCTCTTCGAGTTCGTCGTCGTGACCGGGATCGTCAAGTTCGAGTTCCAGCTCTTCAGACTCGGGGTTCTGGTCGGGTGCCGCCAAGAAGTTCTTGATCTTCCGTTCCAGGCCCTCGATTTTGGCGATGGTGCGTTCCATCGTGATTTCGAACGACTTCACGGAGCTTTCGAGGCGCTTGAGGAAATTCACCTTCATCATGCCGATGAGCCACTTTTCGCGGTCGGCCTGGGTGAAGGGATCGTGGTTCGACGACTGGTAGCTAGGCTTGAACTCGTTTTTGACGTACTTCGAAGGGTTGAAGAGCGAGAGTTTGTAGGCCTCGATCTCGTCGTTGAGCTTATCGTAGGAGAGGAAACGGCCACGCAGATCGATCTCGGGGTAAATGGAGACTGGCTTCTTGCGCTTGGGAAAACCGCCGAGGGCGGCAATGCTCGCCTTGTAGTACTTCTGGATGTGCTTGCGGGAGCGGGCGATGGTCAGTTCGTCGAGCAGCTTGAAGAAGGCGGCGTTGAGCTTTTCCATCAGCTCGCTCGTTTTGCGCTCTGCGCTGTGCTTCTTGGCCCAGAGAGTGAAGACCTTTTGCGCGGTGGAGAGCGTTTCCTTCAGGCTGCCGATGCCGATGGACTCCGCAAAGGCGTCGTCGCGGTTCTCGGTCAGGAAATAGAGCTGGTTCCGGAGATCCTTGAGGTCGTTGTTGACGGGGGTGGCGGAGAGCAGGAGAACTTTGGTGCGGACACCCGACTTGATGATGTCATCCATGAGGCGCTGATAGCGGCTCTTGCGGATGAGGTTGCCCTCGTCGTCTCGCTTGCCGGGGGTGTTGTTGCGGAAGTTGTGTGACTCGTCGATGACGATAAGGTCGTAGTTGCCCCAGTTTAGCGTGGCGAGGTTGATGTCGCCCGAATAACCGGTCTCACGGCTGAGGTCGGTGTGAGAGAGGACATCGTAGCGGAAGCGGTCCGCGATGAACGGATTGAGGAGGCTGTTTGCTTTGTAAACGGTCCAGTTTTCGCGCAGCTTCTTCGGGCAGAGGACGAGCACGCGCTCATTCTTCAGCTCAAAGTATTTGATGACCGCGAGCGCCTCGTAGGTTTTGCCCAAGCCGACGCTGTCCGCGATGATGCAGCCGTTGTGCCGCAGGATCTTGTTGATGGAACCCTTGACACCGTCCTCCTGAAACGCGAAGAGCGCGTCCCAGATATCCGTCTCGAAAAGGCTGGTCTTTCCCAAGTCCGCATCCGTCTTGCCGGTGTCGCCAAGGAACTTCTCGAAAATGTGGTAGAGCGTCTTGTAGTAGATGAACTCAGGGGTGTTGTTCTCGTAGAGTTGCTTGAGGTAATTGAGAACGTCCTGTTTGACATCCTTGACAAGTGTGGGACTCGACCACAGTTCATCGAACCACTGCTTGAGTTCCTGCCGATCGCGGTTGCCGTCAACGACGAGGTTTAGTTCGATATTGTTACCGCCGGTGCCAAGGCCGAGGCCATGTACGGTAAAGTTGGAGCTGCCAAGAATGGCATCCTCCACGCCTTGAGTGGCGATGTGATACATTTTGCCGTGTAGTAGATTGGACTGCTTGATGGTCTTGATGTCCACCTTGCGCTCGATCCAGTCGGCGCACTCCTTGGCGACGCGCTTCTGCTGGAGCTTGTTGGCGAGCTCTAAGCCGGACGCGTCGATAATGAACGCTTTTTTCTCGGTCTTGCTCGGGTCGAGGCGGTTCACAAAGGTGGGTTCGCCAAACAGGAAATCAAGGTGTTCGATCGGGTCCAAGGTTTCTTTGAGCGCGTCATAGGCGTAGATCGTGAAATAGGCGGAAACGATGGAGAGGTGTGATCCGGACTTAATCTTTTCGCGGAGAAAATCGGCCACGGTTCCGCGCGTGTGGTTGTCGCGGATACCGGAATTGGAACAAGACGGTAAAGCAGTGTTCATCAGACGGGTTCCCTAGCTCCTGCCATTGTCCGAGCCGTTTCAGTTGTCGGTCGTCCATTCATCGTGATCCCCCCAAGGCGTCGCATCGACACAATCATTAATCTTTTGGGTAATGTAGTCCAATCCTTGTGCTGGGTCAAGCGGTTTTATATCATGCAAATGATCAAATAACCAGATGTTCGTGTTGTGACCATTCCGTGCACAGCGACTCTGTGTGCCCACCGGCACCAAGAAAAAGAATGTATGAGTAAGCAGGCACCGTTTACGATCAAGATCTTTGTGGCCGCCGGCGATCCGGATGGGCTGCGCGTGGTGGAGCGGATGGGGGCATTGATCTTATCCTGAATGGCAAAGGCCAGAAGATCATCGTCCAGTGCAATAGCAGTGTACACGTCGCCCTGGTAACGGGTTAAGAATAAAAAACGCATCCTTAAAACACCCTGTTTCATACTGTGACAGGGGGAACGAAGAGACAGACCGTAAACACAAAAAACCTAGAAAACATTGGCGTTTACGAGGTTTATTGCTTGAAAAACATGGTCGGAGCGGAGGGATTCGAACCCTCGACCTTTTGGTCCCGAAGCAGACGCGCTACCGCTATATTGCTATAATATATGGCATTTAGTTTGAATATTCAAAATGTTTTGGCGTTTGTTTTGGTTTTTCGCTTGATTGCTTTTCCGATTTAAAGCAGACTATCTCATATCTTCTCAAACGGTTGGAAAGTGAGGTGATTATGGGTTTGGAAATACGCAAAGGCAGGGACGGCAAATTGATAGAACACTGGTTCGGCAGATACACCGACGAAAAAGGCGAGCGTATTTGTAAAGCGCTGACAACGACGATAGATGGAATTCCTCCCGCCTCACTCTCATTAAGGGACATGGGCGACCAACTTTTTGAGGATTCACGCAAATCCGCCTTAAAAGAACTGGCGGGATTTAAGATTGATGCGCAGAAAAAGGGACGGGCTATTCACCTCACAGAAGACTTAATCGAAGCCAAGACGGGGCGCAGATGGACAGAAACACCCATAGACGACCTGCCCAGCTTTACCCAGACCATGAAGGGCAAGCGGTCTAAGGATTGGCAGACGTGGCAGGTCGACGTTATTAGGCGCTTTGCCGAGTGGGCTAAAGAACGCGGGCTGCGGTCGGTATTGGAGGTTACGCCCGAATTAGCGGAGACCTATATCGAAAAGCTGGGCGAACCAGACGATACGGGAAGGACGAAAACGCCGAAGACCATCAGGCACATGAAAAGCATTTTCAGTTTGGTTTTTGGCCGCGTGTTGCCGGCAGGAGTTGAGAACCCGTTTAAGAATATACGCGTTGAAACCCCTGATGGCGGAGAAATGGAGCACCGCAAGCCGCTAAACGCCCTAGAGGTGGACAGGTTGTTAAAGGATGCAAAGGCTGACCCGTTTGTATTCCCTTTGATTGTAACGGCGCTCTCCACGGGTCTGAGGCGCGGTGACGTTTGCTGCCTGAAATGGTCGGGGGTTAATCTCAAATCCGGAACCCTTACCATCAAAACGGCAAAGACAGGCGCGGCGGTGACGCTTCCCATTATGGAAACGTTGCGCGGTGTTTTAGCGGAGGCACTTGCCGAGCGGGAAGAGGGTGCGGTCTACGTGTTTCCCGCCGCAGAGAGGATGTTGCGGGAAAACCCCGACGGGATAACGTACAGGGTTAAGAAGGTGTTTGCCCTCGCCTTTGCAAAACAACAGGATGCCACACTGGTCGACGCAGACGCGCCCGAGCGCGTAACCCTTGCCAATGTACTGCCGGACGTGTTGAAGGCCGTACAAGCCGCGAAAATGACCCCTGCAAAACGTGAGAAGCTGACCGACCTGCTGACAGAGTACGCGGACGGGAAATCATACCGCGACATTCAAGCTAGGCGGACAATTTCACGCGGCGCGATATCTGGCCTTTTGCATGAAGCCGAAGCGCTGGTCGGGGTGCGGTTTCTTCCTGATACCGGTGCGCGGGGTGACAGCGTGAAGTCTTCAATCCGGGCCGTTACCCGCAGGGGGCGGTCGATCGGCATGAGGGACGCCAGCAAGTATGATTTTCATGCCCTGCGGACAACTTTTGTAACGCTGGCAATCGGCGGCAAGAACCCGATGCCCGTTGAAAAGGTCATAGCGTTGACCGGTCACAAGACGGTAGAAACCGCGATGAAGTTTTACTTCAAACCTGAGGGCTCAGACTACAAAAACGAGCTAGAGGCGGCGATGCCTCAATCGCTTACAGGACGAAAGGGCGCACGGAAGGCACTGCCGGAAGCTGACTTGGTGGCGACCATGGCGGCACAACTCCAAAACATGACCGCCGCCGACCGGGCACGACTGGCAAAACTGTTGGACGGAGTGGGCAAATGAGGCACAGGTTCTATTCACTTCAGGTGCCCCTGCTACACATGGTCATGTCCGCTGAAAAGCCAGCGACATCTTTTCCTGTTCCGCTTTCGACAGTTTCCGGCGGGTTCAACCCTCTTGCTAGTCAGCTAGCAGAGAACGTCCAGCAGCCTCCGGACAGACAGATAAACCATTTCGGGCGTAACTGTCTCCGTTGTCACCGTATTGGTAAAGGCCTCGCGTTGAACTCGGACGGCTGAGGTCGGCCCTTCGGCCACTGCGGACTTGAACAGCCTTTCGGATGACACCCTGAATGAGGAGAGCCACTTCGCCCAGACCGGCGAGTGGACTTCCATCGCCTTGTAGGCGCGGTTCAGTTCGCCCAGCGACTTCCGGAAGATCACCGCAATTTCGTACATGTAATAGCAGTCTTTAGCCATCAGTTCGGATTCACGCCTTTGGGAGCGTATCAGAATTTTCTGGATGAAATAGGCGGCCGGGTTCGGCACCCGCACAAGCAGGCCCGACAAGTCGGCGAACCCCGGAACGGTGGCCAGGTCAACTTCCCACGGCTGGTGCAGGAGCAAATCCAAATAGCGCAGCGGCTGAGCGTACAGGCCTGACTGCACCTCCGTCGAGGTGGCATGTCCGCCACGCGCCCCCCTGACACCTGACAAGGGGCACAGGAACTCCACCTCGGCAGTCGCCGCCCCTTCGCCAGACCGGGAACGGTACTTGACAACCGGTTTCGTACCGCTACCCGTAAGTTCCTCAATGAACCCGGCCTCAGCCATCAGGTCTGTCAGGCGTTTGGAGGAGCCGGTCAGCGGCAGAGGCTGGCGCACGGCCCAGTCCACATCCATTGTCCCGAGATATGCCGGCCATCCCTCCGCAGCGAGCGGATGATGACGGTAAAGCGCATTCGCGCAACCGCCGATACACACCAGTTCGGAGGCGTACGGCTTTAACGCGACTGCCATTCGTTTGAACAGGCCGTCAAACGCGGTATCCTGCAGAAGCATACTCAGTTCCTTTCAAATTGCGGCCGCAGAACGCGCTCGTAAATGAACTCGGCCTGCTCGTAGCCTCGGGCGTGGGACGGCCGCACATCGAGATAGCACTGAAGCGCGTCGGCCACCGGAACGCCGTCCACGCTCACGCAGCCGCGGTGAATGCTGTCCGCCAGGCTGTCGGTCACCAGCGCGAGCGCGGCGGCATTCTCGGCATCCGGCACGAGATCCAGGGCCTCCATGACTTCGGCAACAGGACGGCCCGCCAAATGAAGTCGCGCGGAACGCTGATTGGAACGGCCCAGCCCCAGCAGGTGGCAGGCCAGATGAGAGCCGACCACCACGGGCGGGAATTCCGAAGGAGCAGAATAACGTTTGCAATATTCGCGGATACGTTTAAGCAGTCCTTCATCCGTGGCTTCTTTATAGAGCGGACGGACGCCGATGACCTGCCGCCGCAGGTGCTTAACCGCGTACACCCAGTCGTCGAGGAGTTCCCGGTGGTTGACGACCGTCAAACGCCCTGCCCCCCGGCTCAGAAAGCCGGCGGCCTCTGCCCGCCCGACAAAGGCGGAAACGGCAGGCTGCGACACGCCGGACCGGGCGGCTAGTTCGGAAACGCTGCGGGGACGGACCGGTCCCCCGCCCCAGCGACTTTCGTCAACCCCCGGCATCAGCAAAAGTTTCCACAGCCATTGGCTTTTGGGCGAGAAAAGACGGCTGGAACCGGCCGGCCGCACGCAAGCGGCACCGGCGTCACTCTGCGCATCGCAAGGGATGGTCTCGTCCCCATGAGGAGCCAGATGCAGTCGGGCATCCCCTCTGTCGGGAACCAGGAGCCAGCAGAGATCGGGAAGGTGTTTCGCGGCATACTCACAGAGATCAGACTCTGCTTTGTGACCCATCCGGCCGAACCGTACGGCCAGAAGCAGGCGCTCCGCACCGCCCGACGCACGAAAGCGCAGGATGGCGTCCCCGATCAGGGCTCGGAAATCGCCCGCGCGATAGATCGGCACGGAACGCGTCTCGACGGCATAGCACACAGGCCCCTTTTTATAGAGGACGCGTTCACGCCGCACACCCGCAGGCTTAAAGCCCCGGTGCCGGAGTATTTCGTCCATGCGGTCGGTCGGTTTATTTGTCAAACTGCTCATCGCTTCCATCCCTCGCTAACCTATCGCCCCTTAATTCGTGGACACAAATATATTCGTGCTCACAAATATAGTCAAGTGCTTTCGACTGCTTCTTCGCGCGGGGACAGTTCGGTCAGTGGCTTCTTTTCGCTTCGAAAAAAAACCGGGGCCGGATTTGAACCCGGCCCCGGGCGCTGCATGACAGGAGGAAATATAGTTTCGTCAGGAGTGGTCTGTATTAATTTGGGGGTTGTGTGGTCTGCATGTAATTCACGTCATTGAAAAAGTGGCTGCTTGCATCATCTCCGGCTCATACACCTATCCTTTCGCCCGAACCGACTCTTCGATCTAGGCAACCAGCGTGCGCATATCCATCTGCATATCATGTTTTTCATCGTTCCTTCTTGTTTTTCATAGTCCCTTGAGAGTACTGAGTTCTGGCCGTTATGATGACTAGGGTTGTTTCTTCTCGTCTTCGACCAACGCCGGCACCGATGGCGCATCGCTGGCCGCATTGTTACTGATGTGAACATGGGTGCCGTTTACCAGGCGGACGACGGCCTCAAGCCGGGAGCGTTCGACCCGGTTGTTTTGTACTTTGGCATCGCGGACATTGCTAAGGTCCACCATGACCACAGGCTTCCCGTCGGTTCCTAAGTTGGAGGCGGTGTTTCCGTCGCATTGCAGTCCATTGATCCAATCGGTCTTGATGGCGGGTGCCGGACAGTTTTCAACCCGGTTGCCCGTGATGGTGAGATTGCCCGACCCTGTAACGGCAATGGCGGCACTGGGAGCCTTGAGTTTAAACAGGTTTCGGCACGCATTGCCAGTGATCTGAACATTGCTGCTGTTCTGGACGAGGATGGCGCCGGCACTAGAGCCTTCAATGCGGTTGTTGCGGATGACGATGTTGTTGTTCGGATAGCGTCCGGGAAAACTGCGGATGGGCAGTACAGTGCCGCTGTTAACACTGATGGCAGCACTACCCGAACCCCACAGCGCCCCGTAGTTGCAATCGAGGAAGACATTGTCAGCGATGAGTACATTGTTGACGGTGGCCCCTTGCCACCACCACGATTCGGTTTTTACGTCCAGTCCCCCGGCGAGACGCACGAAATGATTGTTTGTGAGCTGGAGCCGTTTGCCGCCCTGGATCATCACGCGAACGCCCGCGTCGGACCAGACGCAGTTGCGCATCACGAGATCCATCTGGCGGTCGGCGACATCCTCCACGAGCGTTCCGGGGTCCAGGGTGAGATCCTTGTCGAACGTCAGGCGCCAGAACGCTCGATAGCCGGTCGGTGCTGAGAATTTTAGCTTGGTGCGGATGAGTTCCGCCGCAGGCTCAATCCAAAGCTTGGCCTCGTCGTCCGGAACTCGCTGGGCCGCCACAAGCTTAGCGTTCGTGATGGGCGTAAAATCCTTCTCGTAAAACTCGAATAGGCTTCCAGGCTCATCATCCTGGTAGCGGTGCGCAAAGTTGTCCCAGACGACAATCTCCCGTGCGCTCGTCTGCTGCCACACCATGGCCATGCTGCTGGAAGCCATGTCCAGCAAGTCGTCATACGAGGTCCGGAACTCGCAACTGTCCAGCGTCACCCGGCCCTTGCGCGTGCCCGATTGCCAGCCTCCGCCGCCATAGAGGCGGTTTGTGCCGGGACACCTTCGACCGCGCACACGGGTCATGGTGCAGGTCTCGGCTGCGTTCCCATAGCAGAAAAGGCCGCCGTAGAAATCCAAGTCCTGCAACGTCACATTGGCGACTTCATCAAGGATAAAGAGCCAGGTGGGCCAATACCCCAAGGCGGCGAGGTTGCCGGGGCTGTAGAGCCGATCCCAATAATCGCGTGTCAGATCATGGCCCGTGGAGAACGTCACGGTGCGGCCGCCTGCGCTCAGTTCTGCGCCCTTCCATTCGAACTGTGACCATGACGGATTGGGGAGCCAGATGCCCGCGGGGCTGTAGGCGTAAAACACTTCCGTCTTCTTGGTCCCGGCCTCCAGGGTGCGATAGCCCGGCAAGATGTCCACCGTTATACGTCTTCGTTCATAGTCACTGGCGACGATGCGCCCCTGCGAGCACGGCAACGGATCGACATCAACCTTTACCGGGCCGACAATCGTGAAAGATCTGACCCGCCAGAGGGGGAAGAGCGGCTTCTCCACGCTCTCCATGATAATTTCGCAATTCGGCAGATAAAGCGTGAACGCGTCATGCTGACCGATAGCGAAATTCATGTCCTTGGGCAGACGATACACGCCGGGCTTAGCACGATACTCGGACTTCTTCTGACTGATGGCGTCTTTATAATCCTTTATAAGCGCAATTCCAGCTTCGCGCTGCGCCGTCTTCTGCTCCTCACTATAAGTAACCGGAAAGAGGGGGGCGTTCACGTTGTAGGGTTCAGCAGGGTCGTAGAGGGTCGAGCCCTGCCGCTGAACGGGTACAGAGGAGTTTGATGGAGCCGTTGCCCCCATCTGTGGGGATTCAGCAGCCAGCACGGCCGGCGGAGCCAGCAACAATGCGGTGAGGAAAGTGAGGATGTGTTTCATGATGTTGTGACTTGCGTGCAGAGAACTGTAGTTGAATGGATTGCCGATATCGTTTTCATTTGGCCCCTTGCGGTTAAACCAGAAATGCCTGACTTTTAAATTAAGTCCTTCTTCGCCATTAAATACCATGTATAAATCATGTACGCCGCTGGCATTCATTATCGGCCCCGTCTGTTTTTTCCAGCCGGCCTCTTTGTCTTTTTCACCAAACCCAAGCCGAATCTCCCTGGCCAACATTCCGTAAGGTTCTTTCCACAGGGGAATATCCACTTCGAGACAAATCGGCTTTTTGGTCTTTACGATATCTTTCATCATGTCGAAGGGGTCTATCAATGACGGTTCCCCCTGCGCAACCGACACTGTCAATCCGCCCATAAAGGCAAACACAATGAATAACATTCCTGCCCGCCAGCCAGCGGCCAGTGCAACACTGGCCGCTGGCTGGCGGGGAAATCGTTCCCTCGTGTGAAAGCAAGGG
>Ga0268276_1003573_pt1 | contig 11916 bp, 8 predicted proteins | sample saktaG_4_FD_190145 | JGI IMG/M metagenome (GOLD analysis project Ga0268276, IMG submission 190145) | Saline water microbial communities from Sakinaw Lake, British Columbia, Canada - sak_2010_1_5_45m | ecosystem: Environmental > Aquatic > Non-marine Saline and Alkaline > Saline ...
CCCAGAGCTGGGTAGGGTTCATCTCTCCCAAGCCCTTATACCTCTGTATGCTCATACCCTCTTTGCCTACACTCTTTACAAAGTGCAGGACCTCTTTGAGAGAAGAGAGGCCCTTGGTCTCCTTCTCCATCTTTATGGTATACACAGGTTTTGCTGACTCTTTTTTAGAAACCTTCTTGTCCTTTGGGCTCTCTTCCGGGGCATCATACTCATCCATATCGACCCCAAGCTTATCTATCTTATCTATGATCTTCTCGATCTCTCTTGCCTCGTAAAACTCTATATAGTCTTTATTCTTGACAGTGTCCTCGTCTCCCACATGCTTTGACAGCTCATCGTCATTATATAAAAAGTGGGGCTCTTGCTCCACTTTTACCATGTAAAGTGGTAGTTTTTTGGTCTTCTTATGCCTTAAAGTGATGTATTTTGATAGATTCGCTCCACTTCGCTCAATTGCGTTACCATAACCTTCCAGCTCTATCAGCGCGTCCAGAACAGCCTTCAGCTGCTTATCCGTAAACTGATGCTTGTCCTTTACTCTTACCAGAGTCATGCCCTCGGTGCCGAGCTCTAATAGAAGATTGTTATATTCATCCTCTGTCTGTATATACTCTTCTCTTTTCCCTCGTTTGATCTTATACAAAGGCGGCTGGGCTATATAAATGTGCCCATTTTCGATCAGGGCCGGCATCTGCCTGTAGAAGAGCGTCAAAATAAGCGTCCTTATGTGTGAGCCATCGACATCGGCATCGCACATTATTATTATCTTATGATATCTGATCTTGGCTATATCGAACTCTTCGCCAATTCCACAGCCTATCGCGGTGATTATTGTTCGTATTTCTTCGTTGGAGAGCGCTTTGTCGAGCCGCGCCTTCTCTACGTTCAGTATCTTGCCTTTCAACGGCAATATCGCCTGGAATCTTCTGTCGCGTCCCTGCTTTGCCGAATTGTGAACAAAGACTCCGGAAGCCAACGCGAAATTATGCGTATTCGGTACTTCTATATCATATACGTCGACTTTGTCAGTCAGCCATTCAACTCTCTTTACCTTATGATTATAGTTTTTGCCGGCTTCACACATCTTGCCCTCATCATTGCTGAAAAATCTTTCTCGCAAAGTGTCGAGCTTTAATAAGTTTTTGTCCTTCTTGGACTTTCTTTCTGCCTCATAGCGCGACGCGTCACCGTATGTATCGAGAACGGTTTTCAACAAACCCATGCTGTGCTTAAAATATGTCTGATCGTAAGTTTTTTTACGCTTCGCCCTGAATGCCTCCGTCCATTGCTCTTTCGTCTTTTCCCGCCTCCACGAAATAAGAGTACTATCGCCCCACTGTATCTTGGACGCATCAGAATGCTTTTTTCTGTGCTCCGGGTGGTTGTCAAAATATTGCTTCGTCCCCAAAGCCTGCTTGCTTCTATTGGCCGGGCTAGCCCAGTGTTTTTTCTGCGCTTCGTTTATGAGCCTTAGTATCCGAGCCCTAAATTTTTCATCCTTATTGAAGAACTCCATATACTTTTTAAGCATATATTGTTTATATGCGGGATCCTCCCATTGTTTTTTAGCGTTTTTGCTAAGAACGGCCGATTGTTTCTTCATGATTTCAGAAAGCTTCTTGCGGTATTCTGGCGTTCTTTTTGTTCTATTGCATTTTTCAATAACTTCTTTTGTATGCATTGTCTTCTTAATGTGCTTTCTGTGAAACTCAAAGTGCCCAGCCCTGCTCATCCGAACAATATTGTCTGGGCGGTTATTTAGTTTATTAAAGTCTATATGATGCCTGGTTTCACCGTCGGATATTTTATATACTGCCCGATCAAGATTGTGTGCGTCCGCCAGAAGATGCCAAAATATCCATTGATTTTTTGCTGTGTCAAACACCATCGGGTAGCCTTCTATCGTTACCCCGCCTCCTTTAGAGGAGAGCTTCGTCCTGAACGGCATAAGAGATTCACCGGGCCGCAGATCTTTTGCCTGGACGTAAAAACCATCTCTTGCCATAAACAAATGATCGGGCGTACATATTATTTCTTCGTCGTTATCTAAGACGACGTTGACGACGTTGGCCTCTTTTTGTGTGCATCTGGGGCTTGCTATCTCTTCGATCCCCACGCTACCGTTATCTTTTATTGTGAAACAATAATTTTTTTTGCCATTTTTCCATTCACGAACCAACTCTTTAAAGCTGAGGCTTCTCCCGTCGGCCAGAGCAACTTCGGTTTCTCCAAAAAAACATCCGCCGGCACTGTCGCCCTCGACCAAGTAGACTTCGCAGAGACTTGCGTCGGTCTCCTGGCAGTCGGCAAGTTTTCCCGGAAGCGAAGCGCCTTCAAGGGCGCCTTTCCGTCGGGTGAGCTCGCGGGCTTTTCTCGCGGCCTCGCGCGCGCGCGCAGCCAATACGGCCTTCTCTATGATCTTGTTGGCTACGGGCGGGTTCTCTTCGAGAAATGAGCCGAGCGCTTCGTTGACTATCGACTCTATTATTCCTTCGACCTCAGAGTTGCCGAGCTTCGTCTTTGTCTGGCCTTCGAATTGCGGGTTCGGGACCTTCGCGCTTATTACGGCGCTCAAGCCTTCTCTGGCATCATCCCCGGATATTGTTGAATCTTCATTCTTTAAGAGCTTCTTCGATTTGCAATACTGATTTATCGTCCTGGTCAGCGCTGATTTAAACCCGGTTAAGTGCGTACCGCCTTCTATGGTGTTGATGTTATTCGCGAATGTGAATATGCTTTCGGCGTAGCCGTCGTTATACTGCATCGCCACTTCCGCCTGGACACCGTCCTTCTCCTTCGCAAAATATACAACTTTCTTATGAAGGACGTTCTTGTTCTTATTCAGGAACTCCACGAACGATACTATGCCCCCGGCAAACTTGAACTCTACTTCTCTGCCCTTGGCGCGCTCGTCTTTCAGCACTATCCTCAGGTCTTTATTTAAGAAGGCCAGCTCTCTCAGGCGGTTGGACAAAATATCGAAGCTGTAGTTTATGCCGGCGAGGAATATCTCTTTATCGGCTTTAAAGGTTACTTTCGTACCCGTGTTCTTGGCCGAGCCTATGACTTTTAATTTCGATGCCGTCTTGCCGCATTTGAATTCCTGATGATATATCTTGCCGTCGCGCCTTACCTCGACCTCGAGCCACTCGGATAACGCGTTTACCACGCTCACTCCTACGCCGTGCAGCCCGCCGGAGACCCTGTAGGCTTTGTGGTCGAACTTTCCCCCCGCGTGCAGCGTGGTCAGCACCACTTCCAGGGCGGGCTTGTTCATAGTTTTGTGTATGTCGACGGGGATGCCGCGTCCGTCGTCTATTACCGTCACAGAATTATCGGCGTGGACTATCACCTCTATCGATGTGGCATAGCCGCCCATACATTCATCGATCGAATTATCCACGACCTCATAGACCATGTGGTGTAGGCCGCGCGAAGTCGTGTCGCCTATATACATCGCGGGCCGCTTCCTGACGGCATCTACACCTTCGAGAACCTGTATCGTGGTCGCGTCATACTTCTTGACCGCCGCGGCCTTCTCTTTGCCGCTATCCTCTTTAACCTTTTTGCCCTTTATTTCCTTGTCGCTCATCTTAAGTCACCTATCCTGAATGTTATGTCCTTTAACTTTTTACCTTTTAGTTCCGATGATAAATTATTCAATATATACTTCTTCCTCGTCGTTAGCTCGTAGAGCCAGCTTGAGTCGTCGACGTGCACTATCAGCCTGGAATCCGTAAAAGAGCGCGGCCTCGAGTGCTTAGCCGCCTGTTCTCCGACCACGGCGCTCCACTTCGAGAGGATCTCCTCCTCCGTCAGCTTCTCTTTGCCGGCAAAGTTACCTATTATACTCTTTACCAGGTCCTCTAACGGCTTCTTAGCTTCATCCGTCACAAGAAAATCGCTCCGCGTAAACTATATCTGCATCGGCAGGACAACATATACGTATTCGCTGCCTATGCGTATGACACCCGGCTTTTCCGCATCCGCGACTTCGAACGGGACCACCTCGTCATTTATATTCTTCAGCGCATCTATCAAATAGTCCGGATTGAACCCTATCGCCAGGTCCTTGCCTTTATAATCTACCCCTATCTCTTCGCGCGCCTCTCCTATATAAGGAGCGTTCTTCGACAACACCATCTTATCCTTCGCCAGTTCCACCTTTACTGCCAACGAGTCCGGATTGGTGAAGAGGGCCGCTCTTTTCGTTGCGGATAAAAACCTTGCCCTGGTGATCAATATCTTATCTTTGACCTCTTTCGGTATCACCTGTTCATAATTCGGGAATTCCCCCTCGATCAGTCGCGACACCACCTTTGTGTTGCCCATATCGAACAAGACCTGGTTGTTGCCAAAACATATCCTGACCTCACCCTCATCTCCCAACAGCTTCACCAGTTCCGTTATTGTCTTCGCCGGTATTATGACCTTCTTTTCGTGGGTCTTCGGGGATTGGTTCTTCTCTTCCACCATCGCGAGCCGCCTTCCGTCCGTGGCGACTATCCTTACATATGTGGGCTTTATCACAAATAGCACCCCATTAAGAACATATCTCGTCTCATCACGGCTTATGGCAAAGCTTGTCATCGACAGCATCTTTTTAAGCCTTGCGCGCTGCATAGTTATTGAATCTTTGTCTTTAAAGTCCGGTAGTTGCGGGAATTCGTCTTTTGGCAGGCCCATTATCTTAAAGACGCAGCTTGTGCACTCTATATATACAAGATTATTCTTCTTTACTGATATCGACACCTCGCCATCGGGTAATTCTTTGATTATATCAAAGAATTTTTTGGCCGGGACCGTAATGACCCCCTCCGACCCGGTCTTTACCGATATTGTTGAGACTATGCCTATGTCTAGATCGGTGGCTGTCAGCGATACGGTCTCTTTTCCGGTCTCAATTAATATGTTTGAGAGTATCGGCAGTGTTGTCTTTGGGTTTATTGCGTTTTGTACTTCCTGTATACCTTTTATAAGGATCTCTTTTGTTGTATCAAACTTCATATTTTCAATTTCCCTTCTTTTATTATATTAATTAAAGCTAGAAGCAACCGTAGTAGCGCTGTTGATAATGTGCATAACTATATAAGGCGCCCAACACCAACGCGTTACAAACCTTTAATTCAATGTATAACAAAATGACTTATCCACAGCTTTTGAGCTATGAACCGCCGATATTGTCCGTTACCCGGCCGATAAGGTCGCTTAAACCCTTTTTTTCCTTAAGATCGTTCTTTATCTTTTCATACGCGTGCATCACCGTAGTGTGGTCCCTCCCGCCGAAATATTCCCCTATCTCCGGCAGAGAATAATCAGTGAGCTGCCTCGAAAGATACATCGCTATCTGTCTCGGGTATGCTATGGCGCGGCTGCGTTTCTTGATCTTCATATCCGACAACTTTATATCAAAATATTCGCATACCTTCTTCTGGATCATCTCTATGGTGATCTTCTTCTCTCCTTCGCGTATCATGTCCTTCAAGACTTCCTTCACCATCTCGACGGAGATCTCCCTGCCGATCAACTTCGCGTAGGCGACCACTCGTATCAGAGCGCCTTCAAGCTCGCGGATATTGCTCTTGATCTTCTCGGCCAAAAAGTAGTATACGTCGTCGGGGAGAAGGATCGTCTCTTTTTCCGACTTCTTCTTCAATATGGCCATGCGCGTCTCAAAGTCCGGCGGCTGGATATCCGTGACGAGCCCCCACTCGAACCTCGACACGAGCCTCTCCTCGAGAGACTGTATCTCTTTCGGCGGGCGATCGCTTGAGACGACTATCTGCTTATGCGCGTCGTATAATGTGTTGAAGGTGTGAAAGAACTCTTCCTGCGTGGCCTCTTTGCCGGCAATGAATTGTATATCATCTATGAGCAATATGTCAACGCTTCGGTATTTTTCCCGGAACTTTGTCATCGTCCGGTTCTGTATGGCGCCGATGAGCTGGTTCGTGAACTCTTCGCTCGAAATATAAAGTATCTTCGCTTTTGGGAGCCTCTGAATTATTTTGTGTCCGACGGAATGCATCAGATGCGTCTTGCCGAGGCCGACGCCGCCGTATATGAAGAGCGGGTTGTAGGCCTTCGCGGGGGAGTCGCATACGGCCGACGCGGCGGCGTGAGCGAACCTGTTGCTCGGGCCAATGACGAAACTGTCAAAAGTATACCTCGAGCTTAAGCCGATATCCTTCCCGGCGTCCTGCTTGTCGCGGCCAAACGGCCAGAATGTTTTAGCTTGAGACTTATCTTTAAGCGACGCGTCGAAAGGCTGCTTCGGGCCGGCGTCGTCGGAAGACTCCTGCATCGAGAATTCGACCCTCATCTCTTTTCCGCAGATCTTGGCGACGTTTGTATTCAGTACGGCCGTATAGCGGTCGAGAAGAATGTCCTGGAATAATTTATTTGGGATAGCGAGCGTAAGGGTCTCTTCGGAGATGGAGTGGAAATTGACCGGGCCAAACCATATGTTAAAAGCCTGGTCATTATCGAGCTCTTTTTTGATCAATTCCCGGGCTCTTAGCCACACGGAAGGGTCATTTGAGGCCATTTTTTACTTTTCCAGAAGAATACATAGGTTATTCACAGGTTGTGCACAGCATACTTTTAACAGCAGGCAACATTATAATCAAAACCATTTGCAAATGCAAGCACTAATTAAAATGTTGACTAAGAAAGAGTCTGTGGTATAATCATCGGACAACATTACAGGAGAAGAAGATGAAATATACTTTAAAAGCGGGCTCCAATATCAAGAGAAAGAGAAAGCATGGATTCAGAGCCAGGATGCAGACCCGCCACGGACGCACAGTTTTAAGCAGAAGAAGACAGAAGGGCCGTCATAAGCTCACCGTATGATCCCCGACGAGGGCTTTGCTAAAGAAGAGCGTCTCATAAAGACGAAGGACTTCAGGAAGGTTTACAAAGAGGGGCGTTCTTACAAGGCCGGTTTCGTCATATTAAGATTGTTGCCGAATGCCGCATCAACGAACCGCGTCGGTTTTTCCATAAGCGCTAAGAGCATAAAGAGGGCTTTCAGGCGTAATCGCATAAAGAGGCTCTTCCGCGAATCTTATAGAAGAAACAAAAAATTATTGAAGAAGGGATTCGATATCGTTTTTGTGGTAAGGAGAGACGCCAAGGTTGGTTTTTCTTATATAGAGGCAGAAAAGCTCTTCCTGGACTTAAGTAAACAAGCGGGTATAATAGCATGAGATCTTTAGTGATATGGTCGTTGAAATTTTATCGTAAGTACCTGTCGGCATTGAACATAAGATGCTGCAGGTTTTATCCTTCCTGCTCCGAATATGCTGTAGGGGCCGTAGAAAAGCACGGCGTATTATTCGGCGGGATCAAAAGCGCTTGGAGGCTGATCAGGTGTAACCCTTTTTCGCGAGGCGGTTACGACCCGGTACAATAATCTATGGAAAAGAGACTAATAACAGCTGTTACGTTATCGATAATAATCATAGTGATGTTCCAATTCTTATTCCCCGCGCCGAAAAAGGTGCAGGTCGCGGGCCCGGCGGAGAGGGTAATAACAAAAGAGATAGACGTAAGATCATTCGTTCCGTCGCCATCGATCCCGACGGAGGGCGAGAAAGAGTCGGTCGTTGCCACCGATAGAAGCATAGTCACGTTCAGCGATATAGGCGGCGCTGTAAAGAAGATAGAGCTTAAACAGCATAAAAAACACAATTCGCTTGAGCCTTTCGTTCTGGTGGAAGAGAAAGACCCGAGCCGTTATATCTTTTCAATAAAAGATCCTTCCGGGGCTATACCATTAGAATCATCAAAATACTCTATCAGTACAAAGCAGAATCAAGTAGTTTATACGCTAAACACAAAAGACCTGCAAATAATAAAACAATACACGCTTAATAACTCCAATGATACCATGGAGTTGCAGCTATTTATAAAGAACCTGGGCAGCCAACCAAAAGAATTATCCTACCAGATCATAAGCGGGTCAGGTGTTGTCGAGCCTAACATGGCCGACAAGAGACTTATTGAGGTTACGGCCAAGGTTGACGGCAAGACAGTGAACTTCAAGCGGCCAAAAAATAACATTATTACAAACCCCGGCATAGTAAGCTGGGTAGCGCTTAAGACAAGATACTTCTCTCTTATTATGAAGCCATTTGGACAAACAAAACAGCAGTTCCATAATTTTGCGGTCGGTGAAGATCTGGTGGCCGGAATAGAGATGGAGCGCATTATAATACCGGCCAATTCTTTTGTAGAGCATAAATATATATTATATGCCGGTCCAAGCGTAGCATCAGAACTGAAGAAGATAGGCATGGAGTTTGAGGAGACGATAAACTACGGCTTCTTCGGATGGATCGCTAAGGCTCTGCTTTTTGTGCTGGGGCTCTGCCACAGCGTAGTCAAGAGCTGGGGCTTATCGGTAATCATCCTTTCTGTGCTTTTGAACATCCTGCTCTTCCCTCTCACTCTAAAAAGTTTTCAATCTATGCAGAAGATGCATGAGCTGCATCCCCAGATGGAAAAGCTCAAGGTTCAATTTAAAGACAGCCCGCAGAAGCTCAATAAAGAAGTCATGGAGCTTTATAAGAAGAATAAAATCAACCCTCTGGGCGGATGTTTGCCGCTCTTACTGCAGATGCCGATCTTCATTGCATTATATCAGGCGCTTACAAAATCGATAGATCTCAGGGGCGCAAGCTTCTTGTGGATAAAAGACCTGTCAATGCCTGACGCCGTGGCTATACCGGCGACATTACCATTGATCGGCAACCACATAAACATACTGCCTTTAGTGATGGTAGTTCTGATGGTATTTCAACAGAAAGTTTCTACAAAGGTCATGGGCAGCGCCGTTACAGAAGAACAAAAACAACAGCAGAAGATGATGCTTATCATCATGCCGATAATGTTCGGCTTCATATTTTACAGCATGCCGTCAGGTATGGTGCTGTACTGGGTGGTTAATACGCTTTTAACTATAGTTGAGCAGTCAGCGATACTAAAAAAGACATAAGACGTATTGACTTTAAACAGAAGATAGTGTAATATTTATACAAAAGATATTGTAGTTTTCCAGGGTAGTTTTCACGTGAAAAGTCGGTCCTCGATAAGATGGCAAAAGTAATAGCTCTATGTAATCAAAAAGGCGGAGTCGGCAAGACGACCACCGCCATAAACCTAGCAGCGTTTTTAGCTATATCAGGCAAGAAGTCCCTTCTAATAGATATCGATCCCCAAGGCAATGCCACCAGCGGTCTCGGCATAGATAAACACTCTATTAAAAAAAGCACATACGATATACTCATTGAAGACGCCGATCCGAAATCTGTCCTGATAACCACTCAGGTAGAGAATCTTTCACTTTTTCCTTCCAACCTGAATCTTACCGGCGCAGAGGTTGAACTCGTCGGAGTAATGGGTAGAGAACATAAGCTAAAAAAGGCCCTAGTGGGCATTTTAGACGAGTTCGATTTCATTTTGATAGATTGCCCTCCGTCGCTGGGCCTCCTGACGATAAATGCCCTTTCTGCCGCAAATTCAGTGCTTATCCCGATACAGTGCGAGTACTATGCGCTAGAGGGTTTAAGTCAATTGGTGAATACAATAAATCTTGTTAAGGAGAATATAAACCCAGCCCTCGAGATCGAAGGCGTTTTATTGACCATGGCAGATTATAGAACTAATTTAACCAATGAAGTTATAAGTGAGGTTAAAAAGTTTTTCAACACCAAAGTTTATGAAACCGTTATTCCGAGAAACATTCGGCTTGCCGAAGCTCCCGGTTTTGGTAAGCCAATAGCTTTGTATGATAGAAATTCTATCGCAGCCAAAAAATACGAAGATTTTACGAATGAATTATTAGGAGTAAAAAAAGATATATCACAACAAGTTATCCACGCTGATAGCGTAGAGCCTAACTTAAATTCTGAAAATGAGTTAGAGAAAATTAGTGAAGGAGAAATTAAGTAATGGAAAAGCGAGCTTTGGGTAGAGGTTTGGGGGCTTTAATACCACCGAGAGATATAGTCTTTGTAGACACCGAGAAGGGTGAGAAGGTTATCAGTTTAGTCCTGTCCCAGGTGAAGACGAATAAATATCAGCCCAGAGTTGATTTCAATGAAGAAAAACTAAGCGAACTTATTAAATCTATAAAGGAAAAGGGCATCATACAGCCTCTGCTCGTCAGAAAAACACATGATGGGTATGAGCTGATCGCCGGAGAGAGAAGACTGCGCGCCGCTAAACGCCTGCAGATGGAAAAGATACCGGCTATTGTGAAAGAGGTGTCGGATCTCGACATGCTCGAGATATCTTTGATAGAAAATATCCAACGCGAAGAGCTTAATGCGATAGAAGAGGCGAACGCCTTCGAGCGTTTTATATCGGAATTCAAATTTACGCAGGACAAGATAGCTCAAGTTCTCGGGAAAGACAAATCAACGGTCTCTAACACGTTAAGGCTGTTATCGCTGCCAAAAAAAATACAGGATCAGGTCTCAAAAGACGCGATAAGCGCGGGTCATGGCAGGGCGCTACTCTCTCTTCCGACGGAGAATGAGCAGATCAGGGTTTGCAACCTCATAATCAATAAGGGGCTTTCCGTAAGAGAGACCGAAAAGCTGGTCTCCAGAAGGGTGTCTGGCGCGAGGAAGAAAGAGGCGAAAGTCGACCCAGGCATAGATGATGTGGCCAGCCAGCTCGAGCAGGTCCTTGGTACGCGCGTCAAGATAGCCCACGGCAAAAAACGGGGCTTCATACATATAGAGTACTACTCTACAGAGGACCTGAACAGGATCCTGGATATAATAGTGTCAAAAAAGGCATAAATCTCTATCCCCCCATCTCTTTAGCCTTGACAAATCAATCGGTTTGTAGTCTAATATAATACTCATTGTGATGATATCATTATAATCATACATAAATAGGAGATATTATGAATCAGGCCACTTTGGTATTAATAAAGCCGGATGGGTTGAAGAAATCACTTACAGGAAACATCTTAACACGACTTTCCGAAACGAAGCTCGATATAGTGGGTGCCAGGATAGTGAAGGTCTCCAGGGAGCTTGCCGAGAAACACTATGCGATGTTGAAGGACAAACCATTCTTTGAAGACCTGCTTAAGTACCTCATGGGGGAGTATCATAAAAAGAAGGTCATGGCCCTGGTATATTACGGCGAAGACGCCATACAGAAGGTAAGGAATATATGCGGCGCCACAAATCCTGAAGAGGCGGACCCGGTCTCAATAAGAGGTGCCTACGGCAGGATCACGACCAAAGGTGTTTACGAGAACGCCATCCACGCATCGGCCAATCCGGAAGAGTCCGAGCGTGAAATAAAATTATGGTTCACGCCTGAAGAAGTAATACTGGAGCTTTATCCTACCAAAGTAGCCAAGAAGAGCGTAGAGACGCGCGTCTGGGCATAAAAAACGGGAGATCAGTGTGATCAAAAGCATGACGGGTTTCGGGAAGGGTGAGACAAAGTTCCCGGGCGGACAGATCATCGTCGAGATAAAGACGGTCAATCATAAGTTCTTCGATGCCAGTCTGAAGCTTGCGGAAACGATATCTCCCTTCGAAGACAGGATCAAGGAGGTCTTGCAGAAGAAGATAAGCAGGGGTAAGGTCAACGTAAACATCATTTACGAGAACAGCATCGCGAAAGACGAAGTCATAGCCATAAACAAAAAACTGGCAAAGAGCTACTACGCCGGGATAGTCGGATTAAAAAAAGCTTTGGGGCTAAAAGAGCCGATCGGATTAAAAGAGCTGATAAGCCTGCCCGGGGTCATTAACTATGCGGCTACGCAGGAGAGCCTGACGGTCTTATGGCCCAAGATAGAGAAGGCCCTATCGGCGGCGCTCGCGTCCTTGATAATTGACCGGGAGAAAGAGGGCAAGGCCCTGCATAAAGATTTTATCA